>Ga0172376_10001755_pt1 | contig 27340 bp, 12 predicted proteins | sample Lak35m_FD_121114 | JGI IMG/M metagenome (GOLD analysis project Ga0172376, IMG submission 121114) | Freshwater microbial communities from Kabuno Bay, South-Kivu, Congo - kab_092012_35m | ecosystem: Environmental > Aquatic > Freshwater > Lake | place: Democratic Republic of the Congo: South-Kivu...
ACGGTTTTTCGTTCGTCGAGGTCTATGACGGCAGTGGTTTTCATGGCATTCAAACGGTGATCGACGCCAATGTGCCCGGCTATGAGCACATCAAAGACGTCTCGACCGGATCCAGCGTGTCGATTGTCGGTGAAGTCAAAGCGTCGCAAGGTCAGAAGCAACGCATCGAATTGCTGGCTCAAGAGCTCAAACTGCTTGGGACTGCGGATGCCGACAAATACCCGCTCCAAAAGAAGCAACACAGTTTCGAGTTTCTCCGCGAGATCGCGCATCTCCGCCCGCGCACTAATACGTTCGGCGCAATCGCGCGCGTGCGCAACACCGCCGCCGCCGCCATTCATGAGTTCTTTCAGGAACGCGGCTTTCTCTATGTCCACACGCCGATCATCACCACCAGCGACTGCGAAGGCGCGGGGCAGATGTTTTCTGTCACCACTCTCGATCTGCATAAGCTCGCGAAGTCGAACTCGGAGATCGACTTCAATCAGGACTTCTTCGGCAAGCACGCCTCGCTGACCGTCAGCGGTCAACTCGAAGCCGAGATCTTCGCCTGCGCGGTCGGCGAGTGTTACACCTTCGGCCCAACGTTCCGTGCGGAAAATTCGAACACGACTCGACACCTCGCTGAGTTCTGGATGGTCGAGACCGAGATGCCGTTTTACGACCTCAACGACAACATGGAACTGGCCGAAGCCTTCATTAAGCATGTCATCGGTCGCATCCTCGAACGCCGTGCAGACGATATGCAGTTCTTCAACGAGCGCATCGACACCACCGTTTTGGCCACTTTGCAGAACATCGTCGGCCACCACTTCATTCGGCTTAGCTACACCGAGGCGATCGAGATTCTCGCCCAGAGCGGTCAGAAATGGGACTACCCCATCGAATGGGGTGGCGACCTGCAATCTGAGCACGAGCGGTTCTTGACCGAGCAACATTTCAAACAGCCAGTGATCCTCTACGACTACCCGCGCACGCTGAAACCGTTCTACATGCGGTGCAACGACGACGGCAAAACCGTGCGAGCGATGGACGTCCTTGTGCCACGTGTCGGCGAAATCATTGGCGGCAGTCAGCGTGAAGAGCGACTCGACGTTCTGGAACTGCGCATGCAGGAATGCGGACTCGATCCCGCCACCTATTGGTGGTACGCCGATCTCCGTCGTTATGGCACCGTGCCTCATGCGGGCTTTGGTCTCGGCTTCGAGCGACTGATTCAGCTCGTCACGGGCATGGTCAATATCCGGGACTGCATTCCATTCCATCGAACACCAAAGAGCGCAGATTTCTAACGCAGGCCATTAATACGGATCGCGGAAAATGCCTGCGCTCCGACTGAGCCGAACGCGCTCGCGTCGGGCGAGAAAACCAAGGCCTGCGGCTAGTGCTCACATTCAGCGCAACTGATTTCTGCGATCCGTATCAGGATCTGCCGAGCAGCAACTCGATCCCACTCCAAACGCGCCGCGCTTCATTTCATGCGCGACGGAAACTGTGCGAACGGCGCCAGTTTGTCGGACTTGGGTGGCTGTGGAGTGTCGTCACGGAGCCGGGTTTCTCGCAGGAGTCGCTGCGTTTGATTCTGTGAGTTGCGTTCAAACCGCTGGAGCTCAATCGGGGCGGCTGGCGGCGCGACTCGTTCTTCGATACGGATGAGTTCGATCGGTCGCAACTCGTCTGCCACACGGCGCGAGCTGAGTTCAAGCGGCTTCAATTCTGGAGAAGTTGGGGTTCGTGATTGGGTCGGTGTGGCAACGCCGTTAGGCATGGCCCGCGCGGCGATCTCACGTGGCTTCGCATCGCGCGGATTCGGTGCCACCAGTTCATCCGAGCGCGGGAGTGGCTGCTCATCCCGAATCTGTTGGCGGAGTTGTTTCAACGCCGTTGCGGCATCGGGGGTAGGATTCTGAGCCCGCGCGTTGTTCACGAGTGTTGGCTTCGTTGGCCGAGCCGTCGGTGCTTGCCGAGCGATCATCTGTCCTTCTGGCTGTTTTAAGCTCGGACTGCCAGCCACCACCCACGATGTCCACTCCCGCTCAAACGCCTCGACGTTCGTCTTGCCATAAAATGTCTTAAAGGCTGCATCCCAACCTTGATGCTGAGCGTCATTTAGAAACCGCAAGAACGTCGCTCGGCCTTTGGCTTGCACGAGATAATTCGTCAATGAATAGCCTTCAGCATACAGCGCCAGCGTTTGCTGCATGTCGGCGGGATACTCCTTCATATCGAGCAACACGCGCAATGGAATTCGATGGCCTCCCTGCACCAGTTGATTGACGAGATCTTGCTGCTTCTTGATCTCGGACGAGTGCTCAAAGAGCGATGCGGAACCCTCGTCGGCCCAACGTGGCACGGGGCGACGGAAGTAACATGCCAGAATGGTGTGATTGACTTCGTGAGGAATGACGGAGTCGATGATCCGTTCGACCGAACCTTGCACGAACATGTCCCAGCCATACACCTCGCCATGTTCGAACTTGAACTTCGTCTTCCCCCCCGCACCGAGTTTAGGACCGTCTTGCACGGTGACTTTGCAAGGCTCGAACCACCGATCGAGTTTGTGACCGAACCACGCCAGCGCGAGTTGTTCACGTTGAGATTCAGCGGCGGCGGCAACTTTCTGCGCCAATTCGACAGTGCGTGCTTCGACCACGAAGTTGGTCGAGACATGCTTCGCTCCTAGCGAAGCGATGATGCCGATGACGATCACAAGCTGAGCGACAAAACGCATATGACTCGATCCCTGAGTCTGAATTCTGACCGAACCCACGCATCTTGCGTGACGCTGCCTAACTGCCTGTTGAATTTCGTGGAGCACGTTTTCAACGTGCCTGAAGTCACCGGGTTTTAAGCACGATGAAATCGTGCTCCACGTGTTTTTCAACGGGCAGCCTAACGACCTGCCGCTCCATGCAATCGCGGTTCCGTTCGCTGGCCGTGGCATCTTGATAACCGAGCCATTTTGCGATCCAAGCACTGCATCTTGTGCTGCGTCACTGCGATCGCCCCACGATCTCGCGAAAATCGCTCATTGACCGGCTTTCCCAAAATTTCAAACGTCGAATCCCGGTCCGTTGGAAATTTGTAAGTCTTGCAGGCCCCAAGCGGGTCAGACTTTGAAAAGTTCACAAAATCGCGTCTACGGCAGAATCAAGCTGATGAAGCCGCGTTGACCGATTTCCCCAATCGCCGGACAACGCCATCCCCTTCCTTGAGCGTTGGTTCTCGACGCTCCATTGCTCCCGTTCTGGGAGTCCTTCTGTCAAATCCCATGTCGTGATGTTTTGGCCAAGCATCTCCCACTCACAAGGAACCCCGTATGAATTCACGTCGCAAGTTCTCCACGTTCGTTGCAGGTGCCGCTTGGCTGATGCAGGTCTTCGGTCCCGCGCTGATCTACGGCCAAGACCGAGTGCTGCCAAGAACGGCCCCTCAGGCCGTTGCGGCCAAGTCGGCAGCCAAGCCGAATGCGAAGGCCTCCATTCCTGACGTTGCATTAACAGCGAATGGCAAGCTGGTGGGAATACTGGTCGACGCGCAAGCGAAGCCTGTCGCTAACTCAGAAGTCCAACTGAAACTGGGTCGAGACGTTCTCGCCAGAGGCAAAACCGATGCACGTGGAGTCTTCCAAATTGATGCTCCGCGCGGCGGCATCTATCAACTGACAACCGCTCAAGAGAACGTCGGCATCCGCCTGTGGACGAATCGCTCGGCGCCGCCGTCAGCCAAAAAGCTCGCGGTGATCATGCACGGCGATCAGAAAGTGGTACGTGCACAAGACGCTCCCGTGGCGTCAATTGATCTCGGTACAGCGGCCCTCCTGGGTCTGGGAATCGCGTCCGTGACACTCACCGCTGTCACGCTGAATGAAGTCAACAACGTCGAGAACGAGAACTCCGAGTTGCAACGCCGTATTGCGACGCTGCAATCCGAGATCGACAAAGTGCAGCAGTCGATCTCCGAGATCTAACGTCCCTGCGAGAACTGAACAGGGCGTTCGAGCGACGTCTGCGGTCACCGGTTTCGGACGCCTGGCTCCGTACGACAGCGCAGCGAGCACGACGAATGCGGATCAACCACGATCTGTTCACAACTGGCTGACTACCCTGCCAACCGCGACTTCCGAGGAATGCTGACCGACAGCCTCGCAAGTCGCGGTTGGCGTTTTTATCGAGGTTCAAGCCATGCCTCGCTTTGCCTTGCTGGCTCACGACCATCCAAGTCCACACTTCGACTTGATGCTTGAAGTCGGCGCGATTTTGAGAACATGGCGTCTCGATCAATTGCTCTCTGAGGCAACTTCACAAACCGCAACTCCGCTCGCAGATCACCGTCTCGTCTATCTCGATTACGAAGGCCCAGTCAGCGGTGATCGAGGCACTGTGTACCGTGTTGATCGTGGTGAGTTCTCCGTGCTCAGCGAAACAACCGAGATACTTGAAGTGCTCCTGCAAGGTGAACGCTTTCAAGGCCAACTCATCCTCGCACGCGACGGCAAGCATTGGCGTTGCGAGTGGCTGCCGAACCCGTCTTGACCCATTCCACGGCCACTCAAAGACTAGCGCAGCTTCACATCAGCCTCAGACAAAGCCTCGATTGTTTATTGTCCGACCAGCTCGGCTCATCTCAGCGAATGGATTCGCAATGCATCTCTTCTTCTCCGTTGGCGAACCCAGTGGCGATCAGCATGCGGCTCATCTCATGCACGAGCTTCGCAGTCGCCAACCTGATTTGAGGTTCTCTGGTTTTGGCGGCGAGCACATGGAAGCTGCCGGGCTCCAATCGTTGTTTCGGCTCACAAACCTCGCGGTGATGGGCATCTTCGCCGTCATCCCCCTGCTGCTGAAGTTCTACCGACTTGTGCAACAAGCCGAGCGATACTTCGCCGAAAATCGGCCGGATGCCGTGATCCTCGTCGACTTCCCCGGCTTCAATTGGTGGATCGCGCGGAAGGCCAAGCGTGCCGGCATCCCCGTGTTTTACTACTTGCCGCCGCAACTTTGGGCCTGGGCTGCGTGGCGCATCAAACGAGTTCAAAAATTCGTCGATCATGTCATTAGCGCGCTGCCGTTTGAACGTGACTGGTACGAGCAGCATGGCGTACTCGTGAAGTATGTCGGGCACCCCTTCTTCGATGAAGTTTCAGAGAAGCGGCTCGACGAGCGATTCGTGGCGAACTGGTCCGCGCTGCGTTCGCCACTCGTCGCGATCTTGCCAGGTTCACGCAACGCCGAGATCTCCCACAACTGGGCCTTACAAGTGGAGATCATCAAACGCTTGCACGCGCGGCATCCTCAATCGCAGTTCTTGGTCGCATGTTACAAAGACGAACATCGTCGCCGTTGCGAAGCGCATGTGTTGGCTCACGCGCCGACCTTGCCGATCCACTTCTTTGTCGGCAAGACGTCGGAAATCGTCGAAGTCGCAGATTGCGCGCTGATGGTGTCTGGTTCGGTCAGCCTTGAGCTCGTCGCACGTCAGACGCCAGCCGTCGTGCTGTATCGAGTCGACTGGCTCACCTATGTGATTGGCCGTTGCTTGGTCGTGTGCCAATACATGTCGCTGCCGAACCTCATCGCGAAGCGCGTCGTGATGCCTGAGTTCCTCTCTGTTGGCAATCCGGAACCTGCCACCCGCGACGCATTTCAGGTGCTTGATCTTTGGCTGCGACAACCAGAGGAACGCGTGCGAGCCACTCAAGAAATGACAACAGCTCTTGCCGATTTTCCGGCAACTGGCGCGACCACACGCGCTGCCGCATTCATCTTGAGCAAGCTGCCAGCGGCTCCTGGCACAGTACCGATTCCGCATCGTGAAGCCGCCTAAGCCCGTCTCACCGATGCTCAGATTTATGATCTGTTGCTCGTCGCGCTGTTCGTAAGAGACATGCTGCTTATTCCCTCACGATCGACCAACCAATGATGCGCGTTCCCAGAAATCGTGACGCCATTGACTAGGTCAAACATCGGCACTCTTAGAACGTGATGCGCTCCGGGAATGCACCTGAAAAGCAATTTGCCGATCAGGTCTGCATCGAAAGTCATGTACCGCTGGTTTGTTCGTTCGCGTTGATGCGGCCCTTCGTGCGAGTTGCTCCGGGCTCGCGCACTGCCGCGCTCGCAAGGAATTGGCAGTTACGACGTAAGCCGTCGACACAACTCGGAACGGCTTTGCGAATCGCGATGATCAAGTTTGCAAACGCAATTTTGACATCACTAGGATGAGCCCGCGATTCAAGAACGGATCGTGCGGATGTCTTGGGATGTCCGCTGAAAGTCGCGTTGCTAGTCGATGACTGGCGACCAGGAAGCACGGTGGCGTCCGCATGCTTGGGGGTAGACGGACGCCCCAAAAGCGACTGCTGAGGTGACTGCTCTCCAGAGCAGTCGTGATTGATCGGTGAGCAATGTTTGCTGCGGGGCACTGTCGCAGCACTGGCTCGCTGAGATGGTTCGCGCACCACAGGAACGTGCGCGAGTGCTCAATGCCCCCGTACCCGCAGGTGAAATAGTCATGCGCATCTCCCCGTGGTTGCTCGGTTGGAAGAAGCGAATCGCTCGGCGTCGCAAGGTTCAAGACTTTGGACCCGTGCAAGCATTGGAATCGCGAGCCCTCTTGTCGGTCACGGCCACCTATGCGGCTTTGAATGGCTTCAATACGTTACAAATCACGCTGGATGGCAACGATTTTGTGCGAGTGCGACTCTCTGGACTCAATGTCCGTGTCGAACAATCGGCGAATGGGAGTACCTATTCGGCGATCACGATCTCGAATGGCACGACGAACCTGACGAGTTTGCCCGCGACCTCCGTTCAAAAGCTGGAGATCAATGGCAGTGATGGCATTAACAACATCGACCTTTCATTGATGACGCGGGCTGGTTTCGGCGGTTTGAGTAGCGCAAACGCCATCACAATTCTCGGCAAAGGTGGCGTCGACACGATCAAGGCCGCCTCCGATATCGGCACTTCGATCAATGGCGGTGACGGCAACGACATCATCACCGGGTCAACAGCAGCCGACTCCATTGATGGCGGCAACGGCAACGATTCGATCATCGCCAATGCTGGTAATGACACGGTCATTGGTGGTGACGGAAATGACACCATCAGCGGCCTGCTCGGCAATGACTCGATCACCGGCGACAACGGCACAGACTCGATCGACGGCGGTGGCGGCAATGATTTCATCAATGGTGGTGGCAGCAACGACACCATCGTCGGATCTGATGGCAACGACAGCATCCTCGGTGATGCAGGTGCCGACTCGATCAACGGCAGCGGCGGAATCGACACGATCAGTGGCGGTATTGGAAACGACACCATTGATGCCGGTGACGGAGATGACGTCATCGCTGGCGACTCGGGTGCCGACAGCATCTTGGGCAATACGGGTGCAGACACCTTCGATGGTGGTGCGGATAACGACACGATTAATGGTGGGTCCGGCAACGACACTGGCACTGGTGGCGCTGGCGCCGACGTGATTCGCGGCGGCGATGGCCTCGATGTGCTCAACGGTGGCACAGAGAACGACACGATTGGTGGTGACGCAGGCAATGACGCCTTGAATGGCGAACTCGGCGATGATCTGGTTGTCGGTGGTGCCGGCAATGATTCGGTACGTGGCGGTAGTGGAAATGACCGAGTCGATACGCGTCAGACTGTGCTTTCGATTTCGAATGCCGCAATCATCGAAGGCAATTCGGGGACGAAGACGCTCGCGTTTGTGATCTCAATCGTTGGATCGGTCATTGATCCAGTCACGGTCAACTACACCGCGCGCACTGGCACGGCCGTGCTCGATCAAGACTTCTCGGCAGCCTCAGGGACTGTGACGTTCGCGACCGGCGACACCACACGGACAATCTTCGTACCAATTATTGGTGACGGACAGGATGAAGCTGACGAAGAAGTCTTCTTCGTCGATCTGTCTCAAGCGCAGAACGCGGGCATCTTCGACGGAACTGGTGAAGGCCGAATCGTTGACGATGACCCGACCAATGCTGGTGATCCGACGCCTGCGCCCAGCCCCCCACAGCTGCAGGATCCGACTCCCAGCCGCACAGCTGACGATGATTCGCTGTTCGGTGATGACGGAAACGACACGCTGCTCGCGAATGGCAGTGACGACTTGCTCTCAGGCGGCGATGGTGATGACTCACTTCTGGGCTCTCTGGGAGACGACACGATCTCGGGCGGCGCTGGTAACGACACTCTGCTTGGTGGCGATGACAATGACGTGCTCGAAGGCGACGCCGGCAACGACTCTGTCGAAGGTGGGCAAGGCGATGACGCTGTCACTTGGAATGGCAATTCAGAAGGCAACGACACGGTCACAACGGCGGCTGGCGGCGACGTGCTGACAATCGGCGGTACCGATGCGGCCGATACCTTCGCGATCGCAGCGAGTGGCAGTGATGTGCGAGTCACGCAAGGACTGGATTCCATCATCGTGCATCGCAGTGTGCCGCTGGTCGTTTTGAATACCGGACTGGGCAACGACACGGTGACGATTAGCTCGTTGAGCGGATCGGGAGGTGTGGTGTTCACCGTCAATGGTGACGAGGGCAATGACATCATTAACGCTGGCGGCGCGACAATCAGTGGCTATGTGGTCGTCATGGACGGCGGCAGCGATAACGACACGATCACAGGCTCAAATTCAAATGACTCGATCATCGGTGGTGAAGGCAACGATTCGCTGATTGGCAATAGCGGCAACGATCTCGTGATTGGCGGAGCGGGCGACGACAACATCACCACGGGACTCGGCAACGACCGCGTGCTCGCAGACGCGGGTGCAGACCTAGTTGATACCGGCGCAGGGGATGATTCGATCGAGGGCGGGGACGGCGACGATACGCTTAATAGCGTCGAAGGCAACGACACCGTCAATGGTGGCTTCGGTAACGACTTAATCAACACTCTCAGCGGCAATGACGTCGCTTCAGGCGATGTCGGTAACGACACCCTCTTTGGTGGCGGTGCCAATGACACTCTGGATGGTGGAACTGGCGACGATCAAATCTTCGCAGCTTCGGGGAACGACGTTGTTCGCGGCGGCGACGGAGCAGACTCGGTTGTCGGAGCCGATGGCAACGACACGATCCTTGGTGGTAACGGAAATGACACCATCATCGGTGGACTGGGCAATGATCTCATCGACGGCGGAGACGGCAACGACATCCTGTCAGGCAGCGACGGTAAGGACACCATTCTGGGCGGTGACGGCAACGACGTACTCAACGGCGGCGCCAATAACGATGTGCTGCTCGGGGGCGATGGCACCGACACGATCAACGGTAATGGTGCTACCGACATCGCGAATCGCGGTGAAGCGGATGAAGGCGACGTGCTCGATGCTGCGACATTGCTCGAGGAGAATCCGAATTATGTGCTCTCGGCCGCAATCACTGCGGCACTGGCAGCGCTCTCGCAGTAAGGCCGAGAAACTGTAACAGTCGTGGATCAAAGCGCGATCCACGACTATCGCAGCAATAAGCTTGCCTCGTCAGATTCTCGACTCAGGCTGGAACGCTGCGAGCGGGATAGTCTGACAACGAAGGTGCTTCCCAGTCCTAGGCCATCGCTGTGAACTTCGATACGGCCGCGATGGTCGGTCACAATGCGATGACTGATCGACAACCCCAATCCCGTGCCTTCACCGGTTGGCTTGGTGGTGAAGAATGGCTGAAACAGGTTCTCGATCGTTTCAGGCGACATCCCGCAACCGTTGTCAGAAATGCGAACCTCAATGTCGTCAACATTCTCAGCCAATGAGACTTGTACTGTTCCGTTCCCATCCGTCGCGTCGAGGGCATTGGCGACCAGATTCAGCATCACTTGCTTGATCTCATGCCCATTGATTTCCACACGGCACTCGCCCGAGTACTCGTAGATCAACTTCGCCGAGCGATACTTCTTCATGTGCCCAATCAAAGCGACCACTTCGCGCACAATCGCGGCGACATCGGTCCAACTTTTCTGAGTGTCTTGCCCGCGGGAAAAATCGAGCAACTTGCGTGTGATCTCCTGACACCGTTCCGACTCTGATTGAATCATTCTCACATAACGCTGCACCACGGCGGTGTCTTCATCGGAAGCATCCGCCAAGAGCTCAGACAGGCGTTGTTCGAGCGACTCACTTGTCCAACGAATAGCGGTCAACGGATTATTGATCTCGTGCGCGACACCTGCCGCCAAGAAACCGACGCTCGCCAGCCGCTCCGAGCGGACCAGTTGCTGGCTGCGAGCTTTGACCTGCCCATCCAGGTCTGTGGCGATCTCCTGAAACCGCTCGGTCATGAGGTTGAAGGCATCGGCCAGCTCGCCGATTTCATCCGGTGAGTTGATCGGGACGCGGTAATCGAAATCACCTTGAGCAACTCGCCTCGCCCCTTGATGCAGTTCGTGAATCGGCTGAAAGACGTGCCGATATCCGAAGCCAACCATCCAAAACAACAAAGCGGCTGCGATGATGCTACCCGAGACGACAAACACATAACCTGATTGATAGGTCACACGTGCCGTCTTCAATCGCAACTTCAAAGGATCAGGAAACTCAGGAAGCTCTGCCGCAGTTTGCTCAACGAACGCCACTTCGATCAGTGTGGCTCGAAGATCCAGATCTCTCGGTTTCACTAGCTGGCTGCGCAATGTCCGCAAACGAGGTTCAAGTTCACGAAGCAACTCCCAAGCGACGACATTGTGATGTTGCACGGCTTGCGGAAACTCTTCCAATCGCAGCCGGTATCGACCGCAAGTTGCGAGGGCATCATCTGCTCTGATCGAGAGATCAAGCTCGGTGTCAACCGGCGCGGTAGAACGACTCAGCGGCAACAGCGCAAGCTTCAGACGAGTCACCGCAGCAAGCACTTCAGCCGCAGAACCTGCTTCGCGTTCGTCGATAGCGGGGCTCGTCACCAAACTGCGGTACGCCATCAAGCCCCACACCGAACCACCTGAAAGCAGGCCGAGCATCACCAACACTCCGGCCAGCACGCAAACTAATTTGCTGCGAATAGATCGAGTCAGAAACACGCGACGTCCTCCGTGACGCGAACTATTGATCGAACCAAGTTCAGACTTCGAAAGCGGCATTCAACAGCCTACCGCAGTCTCATAGCCAATCGAACCCCGACAGCAAAGAGCCAAGAGTTAGTGCTAGTTACTCGACGCCAAAGAACCGCCGCGCGTTGGCAGTGGTGATCTCGCCCATCTCGTCGATCGAGATGCCCTGCACTTCGGCCAACATCGAGTTCGTATATTTCACGAAAGCCGGCTCACACCGTTTGCCGCGCATGGGAGTCGGGGCCAAATAGGGCGAATCGGTTTCGACCATGATGCGTTCGCGCGGCAATCTCGCGGCGACAGCCCGCAACTCGTCATTCTTCTTGAAGGTCAACATGCCGGTGAAGGACAAATGCAACCCGAGTCGTACGCACTCATCCGCCGACTCTTGAGATTGGCAGAACGAGTGCATCACGCCCCTCAGTTCACCCGCCCCCGCTACCGTGCGTAACATTTCGCGCACCTCTTCGTCGGCATCACGACAATGAATAATGAACGGCTTACCGACGCGCCGCGCGAGATCCATGTGCCGCGCGAAGTACTCGCGCTGCTCGGCAGGCTCCGAGTATTTCCAATAGCGATCGAGTCCGGTCTCACCGATTGCAACCACTCGAGGATGTGCTGCCAGTTCTTCGATTTGCTCCCAGTCGCCCAGCTGAGCGGACTGGATGTAGTTCGGATGAATGCCGACGGCCGCATGAACTTCAGGATAACTCGCAGCGATTTCAATGGTTCGCCGGCTGCTCGCGAGGTCAGTACCGATCGACACCATGCCCACCACGCCAACCTCTCGAGCGGCCTTCACGACCGCATCGAGATCCGGGCCAAACGATTCTTCATCCAAGTGGCAATGAGTGTCGAACAGCAGCATGTTGGGAGTTTCTGGTTTGAAAGCTGAGGCGTTTACGGTTCCGTGCCGACTTGATCGCATGGAGGAATGACGGACGAGAAACATGGAGTCGTTCCATGCCCGTGCCCTTCATTCCCAAGCTTTCCGCAGTCCTCGTCTCTGCGTCTAGCGGTCATACGCCAAGTTTGGACTTAGCCAGCGTTCGACCTCGTCGATCGGCAACCCTTTCCGCTGCGCATAGTTTTCGACTTGATCGCGAGTCAGCCGATCCACCGCGAAGTACCGCGCTTCTGGATGCGCGAAATACAGACCGCTGACTGCCGCCGCTGGAGTCATGGCATACGACGATGTTAGCTCGATGCCGGTCGAGGCTTCGGCTTGCAACAGATCGAAGAGTCGCCGCTTCTCGGTGTGATCCGGGCAGGCCGGATAACCGAATGCCGGACGGATACCGCGATACTTCTCAGCGATCAGCCCCTCGACTGTGAATTTCTCAAAACGGCCATAACCCCAGTCAATGCGTGCCGAGCGGTGCAGATGCTCGGCGAATGCTTCTGCCAAACGATCGGCTAAAGCTTTCGCCATGATCGACTGATAATCGTCATGCTCAGCATCAAACTTCGCACAGAGTTCGTTGCATCCGAAGCCAGTCGTCACCGCGAATGCCCCCAACCAATCGAGCCGGTTCGTCTCTGCGGGAGCGATGTAGTCCGCAAGCGAACGGAAGTCGTTCTGACCTTTGCGTTCCCACTGTTGACGCAGCATCGGGAAGCGCGTCTTCTCAGCGATCTTGAAACGCTCGATGAGTGCGTTGCGCGTTGTGACGTTCAGCTTCTGGTAAACGCGGTCCTTCTTCCCGGCAATTGTGCCTTTGCCCGTATTGAGCCGCCGTGCCATCTCAATCGGAGTCAGACCTTGCGACTCACAATTACAGAGGTCGCGTTCGAGGATCGTCAGCAAATTGGTCCGCTCATCGCGTTCCCAGACGATGATGTCATCACCGTCCGAGTTCGCCGGCCAGAAGCCATACACGCCGCGCGCGGTCAATAATTTCTTCTCGACGATCTCATCGAGTAACCGGCGTGCGTCGTCGTAGAGTTGCTTGGCTTGAGGCCCAACGACGGGGTCCTCGAAGATCGTCGGATACTTGCCCCTCAGCTCCCAAGTCATGAAGAACGGCGACCAGTCGATGTAGGGCACCAGTTCGGCCAACGGGAAATCATCGAGCACGCGCGTTCCCAAAAACGCGGGTGTCGGAATGACAACCTTCTTCCAATCGGTCGCGAAACGTCGATTCAGAGCCTCCGCATACGGCACGAGTCCGCGTTCGCCGCGATCGGCGAAGTTGCCGCGATCACGCTCTTGATCGGCTTTCACCTTCGCGACAAACACCGGCTTTCGCTCGGGATCCAGCAAACTTTCGACCGCTGGGACCGAGACCGAGGCATCCAGTACATGCACGATGGGTTCGTGATACTGAGGCGAAATCTTGACCGCAGTGTGCTTCGCCGAAGTCGTTGCACCGCCAATGAGCAACGGCACCGAGAACCCTTGCCGCTCCATCTCTTTGGCGACATGCACCATTTCATCGAGCGACGGAGTGATGAGTCCGCTCAAGCCGATGATGTCCGCGTTCTTCTCCCGCGCGGTTTGCAAAATCGTCTCACACGGCACCATCACGCCGAGGTCGATGACTTCGAAGTTATTACATCGCAGCACAACGCCCACGATGTTCTTGCCGATGTCATGCACGTCGCCTTTGACGGTGGCCAGCACGATCGTGCCGCGCCCTCGCGAATCGGCCTTCGCTTCTGTGGCGAGCGGAGTCGGCGCGACCAGACCTTGAGCCGCAGCAGCCTTCTCCGCTTCCATGAAGGGTTCCAAATAGGCCACCGCTTTCTTCATGACGCGCGCTGACTTGACGACCTGCGGCAGGAACATCTTCCCCGCGCCGAACAACTCCCCAACGACGCTCATGCCGGCCATCAGCGGACCTTGAATGACATCCAGCGGGCGCCCGTACTTCTGCCGAGCTTCTTCGGTATCGGGATCAATGAAGTCGGTCACGCCTTTGAGCAGCGCATGTTTGAGTCGCTCTTCGACCGAACCCAAACGCCACTCGTCGCTCGGCCCAACGGCTTGCTTGCCGCCCGTACCTTTGAACTTCTCGCTGAAGGCAATGAGCCGCTCGGTCGCATCCGGTCGGCGATTAAGCACGACATCTTCGACGTACTCCAGCAACTCTTTGTCAATCTCGTCATACACCGCGAGTTGCCCCGCGTTGACGATGCCCATATCGAGCCCCGCCTTCACCGCGTGATACAAGAAGACGGCGTTGACGGCTTCGCGCACCACGTCGTTACCTCGGAAGCTGAAGCTCACATTGCTCACGCCACCGGAAGTCTTCGCTCCAGGGCATTCAACTTTGATCCGCTTCACGGCTTCGAAGAACTCGATGGCGTAGTTGGCATGCTCATCCATGCCCGTGCCGATGGTCAGGATGTTTGGATCGAAGATGATGTCTTCGGGCGGAAAGCCAATCTTCTGAGTGAGCAAGTCGTAAGCGCGTTTGCAGATCGAGACCTTGTGATCGGCAGTCACCGCCTGGCCAGTCTCGTCGAACGCCATCACGATGACCGCCGCACCGTACTGACGAACGGCCTTGGCTTGCTCCAAGAACTTCGCTTCGCCTTCCTTGAGGCTGATCGAGTTCACAACGCCCTTGCCTTGCAGATTCTTCAGGCCGGCTTCGATGACCGACCACTTCGAGCTATCGACCATCACCGGCACGGTCGCGACTTCCGTCGTCGCGTTAACGAGGTCCAAGAACCTCGTCATCTCGGCTTCGCTGTCAAGCAAGCCTTCGTCCATGTTGATGTCGATCATGTTCGCGCCGCTCTCGACTTGTTGCCGAGCGACGGTGATCGCTTCTTCGAGCTGTCCGTCCTTAATGAGTCGCGCGAACTTGCGCGAACCAGTCACGTTCGTGCGCTCGCCGACCATGAAGAAATTGCTCTCAGGCCGAATCGCCTGCGGAGTCAGTCCCGAGAACGTCGTCAGCGGAGCCACACTCGGCACGCGCCGCGGCTTGATGCGCCGCACTTGCTCAGCAATCGCAGCGATGTGCGGCGGAGTGCTCCCGCAGCAGCCGCCGACGATGTTGACCCAACCATTCGACGCAAAGTCCGCGACAAGCTGCCCCATTGTGTCGGGCGTCATGTCGAACTCGCCCAACGCATTGGGCAGACCGGCGTTCGGATAGCACGACACATACTTCGGCGCGAGTGCCGACAGTTCCTGAATCCAGGGTCTCATCTTTTCCGGGCCAACCGCGCAATTGAAGCCGATGCTGAGCATCGGGAAGTGCGAGACCGCGTGCCAAAAGGCTTCGATGTTTTGACCAAACAACGTCGTGCCACCGTTTGGTTCAAAGACTGTCGCCGAAACCATGACCGGCAACGGCTTGCCGGTTTGCTCGAAGAATCGAGCGATCGCCAACAAACATGCCTTCATATTAATCGTGTCGAACGATGTCTCTGGCAGCAGCAAGTCCACTCCGCCATCAACGAGGCCGCGAATTTGATCGGTATAAGCCGCGACCACCTGATCGAAGGTGACTTCTGGCTTGTCGGTATCACGATCGTTCCAACGATTGGACAGCGAACGATTCATGGGGCCGATTGACCCGGCAACAAAGCGTGGCTTCGCGGGATCTCGTTCTTGAACTTCATTAGCGACTGACCGAGCCAACTTCGCTGCAACAACATTGAGCTCGTAAGCGATGCTCTCTAGCCCGTACTCGGCCAACGAGATCGCCTGAGCATTGAACGTATCGGTCTCAATGATGTCTGCACCGGCTTCGAGATACTGACGATGAATCGAGCCGATCACATCCGGTCGCGTCATCACCAGCAAATCGTTGCAGCCTTTGAGATCATGCGAATGGTCACGAAACCGTTCACCACGAAAGTCTGGTTCTTCGAGCTTGAAACGCTGCACCATCGTGCCCATGGCGCCGTCAAGAATGAGAATGCGGTCATCGAGCAGTTGCTGAATCGAGTGGTCCATTAGGGTTCGTTCTGAAGAGGAAGAAGCGTCGTCTCGGTGTGCCGAGCGACCGAAATCGCCAAGTATTTCAACGAACCCGCGCAGGAGTCGCTACCCAGTCCGACAAACTCGGGTTCGGGGCTCCGATAAGGCTCGCCATGACGTGCTGCCACGTTCGACTCGGAGCACAACCGGGAACCTTAACCTGCACTAAACTGACCTCAGTGGACCATATCTGTCTGATCACAGTGAGTCCGAAGGGCGATGTGCTTTAGGGGATGAGTTGGTGCAGAGTTCCGGTCTCGCTCAGCAGCACCAGTTTGCCGCTGCGATCAAAAGTCGCGGATTCGATGAACGGGGCTTCGAAACGGATTCGCTTGGTAGCGGCGGGTAATGTCGTGAGCGTGCCGAGGTCGGAAAGGTCGAACTGGATTGCTTCCGAATAGGTCACCAACACGAGGCGCTTGCCGTTGGGATGCAACGCCGCGTCGGTGATCCAATTCGCGTTCGGGATCGAGCCGACCGATTTCAGGTCGAGGGTGAGGGGCTCTGGGATGACTTCGGCTGAGGGATTCGGCAACGTGAGGGCGTAGAGCTGCGCGGGTCCCGATGAGACTTTCGTCGGTAGGAATAATTCCCCCCCGACGGTGAACGAGGCTTCGAAATCGGTGTCGGGCGTCGGCGCGTTGAACGTCAGACGGCGGCGCGGGGTGAGGTCGATCGGCTTTGAGAAAGACGATTCTGCCGCAGCGCGCGGGTCAGGCTCTGCGAGTTCATAGATCGTGCGCAGTGCAGAACGTGCCGCGTTGCCGGTGTCGGCGATGAAGAGTCGCGCATGCTCGTCGAGCGTGATCGACTCCCAATCTGAGTTCGTCGCACCACCAATGCGGTACGTCGCGAGCACTCGGCCTGTTTCATCGAGCGCGTACAAGTTCGCGGGGTTGCCAGAATCAGAGATCGTCCAAAAGACACCTTCATGTTTGCGACTCGCGACAAGCCCTGAGGCTTCTTGAATCTCGGGCACACTCAGCTTGCCCAGATCCTGCACTGGCGCAGCGGGTGCTTCGCGCGGTGCGGACTCTTGTTTCAACCGCGCGAGTACTTCGCGGTCAAAAGCCACCTGCTGACGCTCGAAGAACTCTGCCGCACGAAGCATCGACTGCTCGCCTGACTCGGATTCAACGATCCATATCAAGTTGTCGAGGTCATCGGCTGTGACTTGTCCATTCGCGTCAGGCCGATGAGATGTCAGACCGAGCGGCTCGCCTGTCGCACTGAGCGATAGGCAGCCGCCGCTCTGTGTGCCAATCAAGACGCCCAACGGCTTGGCTTGCTCGATGTCCCAGAGTTCGACAGTTCCCTCGACGGTTCCGATCACGGCATGTCGTTGATGGCGATGCACGCTCAGCGAGAGCAAGTCTGCGGTCGGTTGTCGCAATGTGCGGAGCAGTTCGCCCTTCGTGCTCATCTCCAGCAAGCTGCCGATGCGCAGTCCGACGAGCAGCGTTTGTTGCTCGGGGTGCCACTTGAGACCAGAGATCGTGCTGCCCAAGTAAGGCGACTGAGTGACCTGTTTCATCTGCGAGGTATCAACGATCACGAGAGGGTCAGCGCCGACAACCAATGTCTTCCCATCTGGCAACCATAGCAGCGCATGCGCGGGACTGGCCAACTTCATCGGTCGCCGTTCGCGTGTCTTCAACGAGATCACTTCGAATTCGCCGTGCGCGGTTGCGACTGCGACTTGTTCGCCGAGCGAATCGACAGCCACGGCAATGATCGAGTGCTGAAACTGGGCGAGTTCCGCTCGGATATCGCCGGTGCGCGACAGGACTCGTAGCTTGCCGTTGAAGTGAGACGTCACGAGTTGCTGCCCGTTCGGCAGCCATTGGCACTGATTCAAAGGGCTATCGAGCACGCGCTTCACCATCGTCGTTCCGTCGGGAGCAAGCAGACTCAAAGAACCACCGAAGCTCGCGACAGCCAGCGCGGTTCCGTCGGGCGACCACTGCACCTGCGAGAGTTCCGCACCATCGGGCGCGTGCGACATCAGCAGTCGTCCGACTCGCGGAGATGCGGCGTCGTTCGAGACTTCATGCAACCAAACTCGATTGCCGTAAGCACTCGCCAATCGGCGTCCGTCCGGCGACCAAACAGAGGCCGGAACGATCTTCGGATGCGACCACTCAAACGTCTTTTGAGTCGCTCCACTGCGATCATAAAGCCGCAGACGAGTGTGACCGCTCCGAGCAAACCGCTGCCGGTCGCGAGTCATGGCCGACAAGCCTCCGAAGTCCGGCGTCTCGATGCGTTCCGGTTTGCCGTCGGCCAGATTGCGAGCGTCGTATCGTGACAGTCCCGGCTGATAGTCGCAGACGACGAAGTGTCGGTTGTCAGTGTCCCAGAAGAACTGCAACGGGCTATGCATCTGCCGACTGCCGAGCACGCTCCAACGATCGGTCTCCCAAACTTCAACAGCGTCATCAGTCGCGGCAACTAGTAGGTGACCGTCGGGGCTCCATGACAGATGCCGCAAGATCTTCCCAATGGGCGAATCAATGACACGCGGCGCGTTGCTCCATTGTCCGCGTTCATCAAGCGACCACACCGCGAGCGACGAATGGTCTGACCAATGCGAGCAAACGAGTCGCTGCCCATCCAAACTCCAACTCATGGCGTAGACAGCGTGAGTCGTGCTGAGTTTCCGATGCACCGTGCCCTCAAGATCCAGAATCAACACGCCGCCGTGCGCTGTCACCGCGAGTCGCTGGCTGTCGGGGCTCCATGTGAGCATGCCGACAGCCCCCTGTGATTCTCCTCGCGAGAATGCCAAACGTGACTGCTTGCGATTCCAAACACAGAGCCTGCCACCATAGTCCACTGATGCGAGCCACATTCCGTCGGGGGACCATTCGATGCGCGATGCGAACTGCCGATGACCAAGCAACGTTTCTTCGATTGTTCCATCATCGGCATTAATGAGGCTGATTCCGCGACCGGCGGCGACTCCTGCAATCTGCGTGTCGTCTGCACTCCAATCCAGCGACCCCAACATCCCGATCGGCTCGCGACGCTTGATCTGCCAACGACCGATCCCCGGCAACAACGCCGGAGTCGGCACGATTCCGCTCAACAGCGATGCCCCACGCGGCTCACGCCAACTCGACTGCAAACGCAATGTCGCCGTCGCCAAGGTCGGCAGTTGAATGGTCAAACGAGTCGATGGCGCTGGAGTCGCAGCCATCGGAATTTTGACAGCATCGCAGTACGCGACCGCTTGCTGGCCACCGCTGATCTCGACTTCGTACTGTCCGACCGGAAGCAAGACATCGCTTGTCGACGTTGTCCGCAGATCAATTGTCGCCACGGTCTCTGCTCCGCGTCGCACGACGACGACAGCACCGGGTACTTCGGACTCAGCGACTAGCTTTGCGCGTTCTTGCCGCAAGAGTTCGAGATCCTGCTTCGCCAGTCGTGCCAGCAACGAGTCTGGTGGTGCATCTTTCACCGCGATATCGAAGAATTGTTTGGCTTCGACAGGCTTGCTCAAACGCATAAAGCGGTGCCCGAAGACCCATGCCGCTTTGGCGCGGTACTCCTGCGGGAGCGTTGGAGCGACACCGCCCCAGCCGACGAAGTTCGTCGTGCCCTTCCATGTGAGAGCCAACTGCATCAACTGCGACGTCTTGAGCGTGCCCGCTTCGAGCACGCCTGCGAAGCCTTGATCCACAAAGTCCCACAACGTTTGATCTTGCTCAGTCGAGAGCACGCTCTCGAAACCCTTCTGTCGGAAGAAGGTTTGGCCGAGCAACACCACTGGCAAACGCGAGCGCTCTCGCAACGGAATCGTCTCGAACGCAAAGTCGCGTGCAGCTCGCTTACCGCGCGGCGTGCGCCACATCTCACGCATACCTTCTGCAATCGACTGAGGCGTCACAAGCGATGTGGCCATCGAGACCAGCGACCCACCCGAATCACCGGCGCTGACCAATCGCACGAACTCGTTCGCATCCGCTTCGAGCAACTCGCCGCTCAGCGAACCAAGCATCAGCGCAAGAATCACCGAGGTATCGTAACTCTTACCCGTACCGTCGAAGAGGTGGCGGGCCTGCCGATAACCCTGGCGCCACACTTCGACTGCTGCGGCCACATGTCCGCGTTCTTCGAGCAGCAGCCCCAACATCGCCGCTGAGGCCGCGTCGGTGTAATGTTCGGTGTTTCCTCGATCTGTCGTCGCCCGGACCAGACGCAGATCGGCTTCACAGTTCTCTCTGTTGCCAAGTACATAAAACGCGCGAGCCCGTTCTAACAGCAACAACGGCCGATGATACGGACTGCCGAGCGGGACCATTGGGATTCGCCCCGACAACGAGGCGTCGATCTCGTCGATCGCTCGCTTCGAGTCACCGAGGAATCGCAGGATGCGGCAAAAGTGTCGCATCGTCGTGCCATCGCGGTTGCGTTTGAGCAACGGCTCGATCGCCTTTAGCGCTTCGGGCCACTTGCCGAAGTAGCGGTAGACCCGCACGAGCTCGTTCTGATTGAAAAAGTCACCAAGACCATCTGAACTCAGCATGCGGTCGATCGCCGCCGCTCGTTCGATCTTCTGCAGCCGCTTCGCGTCGAACTGCAACATGCCGCCAATCGACAAGAAGGCTTGCGAGTAGCTCTTCAGAATCTCGTCCCGCAACTCCATCGGCACGATCACGGCCAGTTCTTCGAAGCGAAAGCGTGACGAGAGAATTTCGATAATGCCGTCCGCCTCGTCCGCCTGCTTGCGACGCAAGGCGCTGACAAGCATTTGCATTCCCGACAGCGCTGCCCATGAGCATTGCTCGTTCGCTAGCAACGGGGCGAGCACCTCGTCCGCTTCCGCCGGTCGCTGTAGCGCCATCAACGTCGCACCGAGTTTGTAGCGTGCCTCCTGCTGAGTGGCCTCGTCATCCGCCTCGGTCATTTGCTGCCGGTACTTGTCAGCCGCTTCTACAAACTTGCCCCTATCAAAGAGTTCGTCGCCTTGTTCCAGCTTTGACCCCGCGACCGCTCGCGGTCGATGCTGAGCGGTGAGCGACATCACCGTCACTTGCGCCGGCCAGCGCACGGCAAAGACTCCCGGAGAACTGGTTGCCAATGCAAACGGATCCGTGAACCGAATGGGTTCGAGCAAGCCCACCTGAAATTCAAGCTCCCCGCGCTGTCGCCGCGCCCTCAGCGCCAGTGGCCCCGTCGGAAGCGAGTCTGCCGCGATCACACGTTTCAGCAGTGGCTGCCCGTGACGCCTGAGCTCGGCGACGAACTGCTTGGCATTCAAGTCGATCGGATCGGCTCCGTCTTCGCTTGCGGCAGACGAACGAGCCGATGCATCAAGCACGCGAATCACGAAGTCGTAGCCGCGTCCCGCAGCAGCATTGAGGCTGAGTCCGATTTCAGTCGCTGTCCGCCACTCGGGGCCGAAGACCGCAGCCAGTTCGATGTCATCTCGGCAAGGCATCAACGTCACCGTCTGAGGAGCGACGACGTACTTGAAGTCAGCGGCTAACTCCGAGTTTGTCTTTGCCGCGTTATTCACGACGAGCGTTGTTGAGAGGTCGCTGTGAGTCGGCACGAACGCACCGTTCGCCAATTGCACCTTGTTTGCGCCGAAGATCTTCGTGAGCTGCTCACTTAGCGTGTCAGCACTCTGCGATGCTGCAGCTGCGTCGGCCGTTTGTAGGGGCGCGATCTTGTCATCCGTCGGGCGAGTCAACGTCGTCGCGACGGTCTGCGGCACACTTAACTCAAAGTCGACAACCCAGTCGGTCAGCCGACCTTCAAGCTGAGTAAGCAACTCTTGTCCGAGCGACGGGGCACGTTCCTTCAAGAGCTTGATCGACGAACGCAGTATCTCGGCGCTGTCGTTGCTGAGCTTCGTTCGCTTGAGGTCTTTGCGAATCAACTCGGCATAGGCCTCGGTAATCCGACTGACATGCTCGACCGGGGTTTGCTCGCCCTGCTGCCGGAGTGCTGCGATGCGAGCGGCCAACTCATCCGTCGCTTGCAACCATTGCGACGACAACTGGACGTTGTCGATCAAGCGTTCGAACTCCGTTTGCAGCGTCCCAATCTCGCGTTGCCTTGCGGCTGACTTCGCGAGCGAGACGCCCGCGCCAATCGCGACGCCGAGCACAACGACCGCAGCGACAAGGGCTGCGGCGAGCGGCTTACGTTTGCACCAGCGCCACAAACGAGTTGCGGCATTCACCGGGCGCGAACGGATTGGTTCACCAGCAAGATAACGACGCAGTTCCTCCGCGAGTTCTCCGGCGGAAGCGAGCCGATCTGCCGGAGTCTTTTCCAGACATTTCAAGCAAATGGTTTCGAGGTCTCGATCAACCGACGGATTAAGCATTCGCGGCGAGACGGGTGGCGACTCGACGACGTGCTTAAGCGTCTCCATCACAGTCACGCCTTGAAACGGCGGTCGTCCGACAAGCAAGCAATAGAGCACCGCTCCAAGAGAATAGAGATCCGACAACGGCCCCACATCGCGAATACGTCCGGCCGCTTGCTCAGGTGGCATGTAAGAAGGAGTACCAAGGACTTGACCGCTTGCCGTGAGCCCACTGTCGTGCTCGATGGCCTTCGCCAATCCAAAGTCCGTGACGCGCGGATACCCATCGCGCGTGAGTAAAATGTTGCCCGGCTTCAGATCGCGATGCACGATGCCGTGCTGATGCGCGTACTCAATGGCCTCAGCCACGTCGCGTACGAGCAACGCCGCTTCACGCGCCGGCAACGGTCCACGCCGGACTCGATCAGCAAGACTCTCGCCATCAACGAAGCCCATCGAGAAGTAATGCTGACCGTCATGCTCGCCGACTTCATAAATCGGTACGATGCCTGGATGCTCAAGCCTCGCAGCCGCTTCAGCCTCGCTATAGAAGCGTTGAATGTCGCCATCCGAAGCAAGTTGTCCTTGTAGGATCATCTTGACCGCGACCACTCGATTCAGCCGCGTCTGTCGAGCCCGATAAACAACGCCCATTCCGCCGCGAGCAATCTCAGAAAGCACTTCATAATCGCCGAACGACTTCAGCATTACCCGTCGCCCGCCAGCCGTTCGCGCACTGACTTTCACTTGCGAAGTCTCGACCTGCGTCTCACTGCCATCGACATTTTGAACGCAAGTCTCAGCCATGAGCGGATCATGTCCCGTGTTGCTTTCGACATCGGTCGCCGTAGCGGATTCGCTCTTCGCCCCCACCTCAACTTCTGTGACCGAAGTGGCGGCGGCAACAACTGGCGACGGATTTCGTTCCGTCTCAAGCGTCGTCTCCTCTGCGGGAATTGGGGCGGCGATGGTTGCCTCAGCCTGCGGTTCACTCGGTGGCGCCCATCCGTTGATCGGGTTCATGACTCCTCGCCGATCGCGTTCGTTCATTATAAGTCCCTATCTGAACTGTCCGAATCATGCCCGCCCAAGGTCATCTTCAGCAGCGTATCACTGCTGTCCAAAGATCTCACCAGACCCTCGCCAGTTCACGCTGAGGCGACGCTCGCGCGCAACATCCATCCGAGGTTCCGTGCCATAGAGAAGCGAACGGTTCAGAAATTCGATGTCTTGAAGGATTGCCGAGACACGTCATCAAAGCTTGAGATCGACGCTGCGATTCACCTCGCGCAGCTTGTCCCCACTAAAGGTCGCCGATACGTTGACTCTCCCACTTTGGCTGTGTCGCATCATCGATGCTCTCACAGCCTCCTGCCTTGGTTCTTTCCTCCGTGCTCTCACTCGTAACGGTGTTCGAATGAATCCTCGCATGACGCCACTCGCGGCTTGGGTTTCTGGTGCATTGTTGTTAGCGGCTCAGGGTGCAGCTTCGGCTCAAGACAAACCGGCCGAGGGCTCGAAGGTCAGCTACTACAAGCAGGTGCGGCCGATCTTTCAGGCTCAGTGTCAGGGGTGCCATTAGCCGGCGAAGGCAGGCGGTAGCTATGTCATGACGGACTTCAAGATGCTCGTCGCGAAGGGTGAGAGTGGCGAAGCGGCAGTCGTGCCGGGTAAGCCGGATGAGAGCTATCTCGTGAAGCTTGTCACCCCGCAGGACGGCCAGCAATGAGACGCCGCTCTGCGAACTCGCGACACAACATCTTCGGCACGCTCCCTCGACGAAGAGATCGTCATCAGTCGTCGTGACATAATTCTCGATCACGACAAACAAGACAGCCTCGGGGGACTCTCAATCACTGCGAGAGGTGTATGGCGACAGCAGTTCAAGAAATCGGTCAGCCACTTTCTCAATTGAATACTCATGCGCGGTCTTTCTGGCGCGCAGACCCAACGCCGCGAACGTTTCTGGCTGGTTTAATACTCGCAGCGTTGTGGCGACCCAGTCGTCGAGACAATCCAATGACAGCATTAATCCGTTGTCTTCGTGCTTAATCACCTCGGGAACAAAACACCGATGACTAGCAATGACGACACGACTCCGACCAAGTAATTCGAAAAGTCCCCAATTCGCGCTGCCGAATTGCAATGGATACAAGAAGATGTCGACCAATCTCACGACTCGACCGAATTCCCCATAGGGCAATTTTCCAAGGAAGTGGAACCGCTGCCGGTCAACACCTTCCTCTTCGAGTACCCAATCTGCAAATGTCTGACCATGACCGGTGCCATACTTGCCGTCGAGGAAATGATTCTCATAGCTATATAACAACTCTGGCGACCCCAGCACGACGAACTCGACATCCGAACGCAACTCGCCGATTCGCTTCGCCATCTGCACGAAGTGCTGAAATCCTTTGGCGGACGATAAGTCTCTCGCAGCAAAGCCGACATATTTCACATTGGCCGCTCGTCGAAAGCAGCCGCTCCCAACTTCGAGGCTCGCACCATCCAATGATTCGCCTTCCTCGCGATCAACAGCGTCCCAACAAAAACCTTCCATCAAGGCGGTAATACGACCCTGCAACTCCTGCGGAAACAGGCTGCGAGCATACTCGGAAGGAACAATCGAATGTACACTCTTCATAACAGCAAAGTGCGTCAACATCTCGAAGTTCGAATCACGGATCTGCTTCGACTCCGGTGGAGGATATTTCGCATCCCATCCATGATGCTTAAACGATGGGAACTCAAGATATGTCAGAATCGGGAACGAGAAGCGGTCGAAAAACAGACTGGGACTGCCCGCACTCACATGCCCGATATAGCAATCAATGGGCACCTTCTGTGACAGGTCAGCCAGTGCCTTCGCGATCCCCAACGACCGCCGGTTGACCTCTTCGAGCTTCGTGAGATAGTAAAATGAGTCATCATTCTTCAGCACGCCACCGTGAGGAGTGAACGGCACCAAATTCGGGATGCTGGCCCGATGATTTCGCCAATTCGCTTGCGAGCAAATCAGATAGGAGTCCGCGCGTCCGCTCCGCATTAGGTATTCGTGGAGCGCTCGAAACTGTCCGAGATTGGAGTGACCAAACACGACCACCGGAAGTTTGGAAGCTATCCCAACAAGGGTGCGATCAGCGGAACGCGTCGCACGCCGATTGCCGTCCTGATGCGGCGACTCCGCCTGAACCGTAACCGCCTTCACCTCTTGCGTTAAATGACTGGAGGCCCATCCCTCGTTCTTGCTCAAGCAGTATCGAACAACTGCCAAGTCGGAACTCCTAAAGCGAAGCGTGTACTGAAAAAGCTCTAGTAAGACCTTAGCTTGCGACCAGCAATGTCATTCTTAGAGCACCATCTGGTTAAATTCTGCGGCGCAACTTGCAAGCGAGGCTCAGCCGAACGGTCATCAAACCAACAGCGAATGCACCCTAATAAATTACCATTCGGTGAAATTGTAATTCAATAGCGAATAGCCACTCTTTCGCAGTTCGTTTGCCCTGATTTGCCTTTTATTCCACCCGCACCTTAATAATGTTCGACTTCGCAATCACAGCCTCACTACCCTGCCTCGCTGCATCATATTTTCGAGTGAGGATTAACTGAATGGTGTATTCACCCGGTCCGAAGGCACGAAGTTCTGGCGTTGCAATCGTCCCTCCCATCCTGACCCGCCACTCGTTCATCAAACAACTCATTGGTGGAACCGACAAGCCGGGAAGTGTTTCGCGAATGGACGATAACAACGCATTATAATCACCATCCGGAGTGCTAACGACCAACTCGCCCACAGGTTCTCCTTCACGCTTCACGAAGGGATTACTACACTTCAGCGTCTCCCCATAATTCCAAATTTGGGCTTCAACTTGGCAAAGCCCGCGATGAGGAACCGTCCGGCTCTCACAAGAAATACTCACTTCAACTGTCCGAACTGCCACAGTCTTGGCCGCTTCCTTCCGCTCTGTTACCGACCCGATTTCGATAGCCTGAGACTCAACATAGGGAACTCTCCCATCGGCGACCCGAAAATGTGAGCAAAGAATGCGGACGTGGACTCGGCACGCCTCTTTCACACCAGAGAGACTGACGCGAACAATTCGACCGACTCCAGTCTTTGTTGGGATCAATAGTGGTTGCGCTGCAATTTCAGAGGACATGATTGACACCGGTAATTCAATTGAATCACCGCTCTTGAAGTTGGCAATCGCAACCAAATTACCCACCGCATCATCGTCGCTAAAAAACGGATCATTGAGCTTAAGCACTCCCTTTTTTAACTTTACTACTACACCAAGCTCCAACTCATTGCCATCATTAAGGTATTCTCCGCGACGAATTAGAACTTCGCTGCGGACATCCGAAGCCTCGCACTCCTCACCGGCGTAGGAGACGGACAGCGAACCGCCATGCACGCCTGCAAAAACAAGACTCCAGACAATCAAGATCACCCTCATCGCACAACCCCTCTCCGTCCATACGGATCGACTCATGACACCAACCCACGCGACTTTTCTTCACGAAGGATCGCCTAATCTCTCGTCCTTTTCTACCGAGTGCTTCCTGGCTTCTGATCTCCCAAGTTCAGCCGTTACGCCTATTCTTATCTCTTATCGATCTGTTAATCTTACAAATAGCCCCGCGTATAACTGAGTTGATGTCACTCTTCACGCTTACCATTCTGCGACGGAGGTTTTCGGAAAGCGTGATAATCGCAATGGGAGCAGTTATTATGCAGACAGCAGAAGCACCCTTTCAAGGCACCACACCGGCCAATTTAGCACACTCCGAAACTGCGAATTGCCTAGTTTTTATGCACATTTGCAGCAATAGATCCTGCCAAAGTTTCGATATTGCGTCAGTTTCGCCACAACAAATATCTCTGATATCTTCGCCGCTGCAATGCATGCCGGCCTGGCAGCCGCTGGCCGCAGTCCAGGCAACAGCCGATCTGCACATCGAAGCGACGCTGAATCGGCCGGGCAGGCAGTTCGATTTGAT
>Ga0172376_10001756_pt1 | contig 27335 bp, 29 predicted proteins | sample Lak35m_FD_121114 | JGI IMG/M metagenome (GOLD analysis project Ga0172376, IMG submission 121114) | Freshwater microbial communities from Kabuno Bay, South-Kivu, Congo - kab_092012_35m | ecosystem: Environmental > Aquatic > Freshwater > Lake | place: Democratic Republic of the Congo: South-Kivu...
GGGTACGCTGCCGATGCTGCCAGACTCCAAGCCCAATACAACGCCTGCCGCGAAGCCTACGAAGTGATTCAAAATGCCGCTCAGTAAACTTGTATTTAAACCGGGAATAAATCGCGACCAGACAAATTATGCGTCTGAAGGGGGTTGGTATGAATGCGATAAAATTAGATTCCGCTCTGGCTTCCCGGAAAAGATTGGCGGTTGGGAGCGCTACCCTAACGAAGAGTTTCTGGGCGTATGCCGGTCTCTTTTCAACTGGGTTACTTCTGACGGCAACAACCTGCTGAGTATCGCAACCAACGTAAAGGTCTATGTAGAAGCAGGCCAAACGCTTTTTGATATTACTCCTGTCCGTTTACAAACTACCATTCTTGCCCCCACTGGCGTTAGTGGTACATCCGGTCTTGGTTCAGTCACGGTGAGCATCACATGAGCGTACTAAATACAACCGCAGGCTCTAACCAAATCACTGTTACCCTGAACAGTCATGGCGCTTTGGATGGAGATTATGTACTTATTGAGAACGTCAATACTGCTGTTGGGGGTATCTCTGCAGCCGAAATCAACACCGACCACCTGATTTCAAATGTTACGCTAAACACGTTTACTGTTACTACCCCTACCGCAGCATCTTCCGCAGCTTCTTATACCGCGCCTATCTCGTTTATTTTTGATATTCACAGTGGGCAAGCAGTTGCTGCGTACGGGTTCGGGTGGGGTGCCGGTACATGGAGTCGAGGTGCTTGGGGTTCGGCAACTAACATCCCGGTAAATACTCCCCCTCGCCTGTATACACAAGACCGCTTCAATGACGACCTGTTGTTCTGTATCCGTAACGGCGATATCTATTACTGGGAATATGACAACACTTTCAGCACTCGCGCTGTTCTTCTTTCTTCTGTGCTAAACGCATCAGATGTACCACAAATCGTAGGTAGTATCTTGTTTTCACAGCAAGACAGGCATCTGCTGACTTTTGGTGGTACTGCTTATGGCACTGGTAACTACGACCCACTGGGCATTCGATGGGCCAACCAAGATGAGCCGTGGAATTTTACCCCCTCTGCAACAAATAGCGCCGGTTTTCTGCGGGTATCCAACGGCTCCGAGATTCTGCGTGCAGTACGTACTCGGGAAGAAATTCTAGTATTTACGGACTCCACGCTGTACTCTCTGCGCTTCCTTGGCACATCAGAAGTGTTTGGTTTGTATGAACTTGCTGACAACATTTCTCTAGTCTCGCCTGCGGCAACAGTTACAGTCAACAACGTTACCTACTGGATGGGTACAGATAAGTTTTACCTCTATAACGGTCGCGTTGACACGTTGCCTTGCACCCTGCGCCAGTACATTTTCCAAGACATCAACCGCCAGACACAGATACAAACCGTGTCTGGAACTAACGAACAGTTTAATGAAGTCATCTGGTTCTACCCGAGCGCCAACTCGGACGAACTTAACCGATATGTTATCTACAACTACTTAGAACAAATCTGGTACTACGGCCAGCTTGAACGTACGGCTTGGCTTGATTCTCCTCTGCGGACCTACCCGCAGGCGGCTGCTACTAGTGGATGGTTGTTTGACCAAGAAAGGGGCGTAAATGATGACGGCGGGCCTATGGAGTCATACATCTCATCAGGCGATATTGATATTCAAGACGGCGAGCAATTCATGCTTATCCGACGCATCATTCCAGACATCAACTTCACTGGCTCAACCAGCAATGACCCGCAAGTAAAGCTAACTATTCAGCCACACAATTTCCCCGGACAGTTATATCAGACTAACAACGCCGAGAACACTGGGCTGACAAAAACTGTTACTGGTGTAAAAGACCCCGCCACTGCAATCATTGACCAGTACACCAACCAAGTTTTTTTGCGCGCTCGTGGGCGGCAGGTGCGGTACAAGATTGCTTCGGATGGACTGGGGGTGCAATGGCAGATGGGTATGCCGCGTGTTGATGCTCGCCCTGATGGACGTAGGGGGTAATTATGGCTATGGTTAAATTCCGGGCACCCGCGCTCCCCCTGCCTACAAAGGAATACAACGAAGGGCAGCAAGACCAATTCCAACGCGCACTACGCGCATACTTCAATCAACTGGATTCTCGGACGCCGATTACTGCTGAGGAGTTTATTGGAGATAGATTTACTGGGGGTATCTTTTCCGGCTTTGGGCAAGAAATTATCCAACCATATGCAATGCTGATTAGCACAGCAGACCAGTCCAGTGCAGGTACTACGTCTGAAAATTTAATTGCGTACGACACACCGACACTAACAAACGGCATAACGGTAGTCAGCAACTCTCAAATACATGTGCCTTATGCTGGAGAATACCTAGTTACGTTTACCCTACAAGTAACAAACCGAGGCGCTAGTGCTGCTGAATTTGAAGTGTGGGCTAAAGATGGCAACACCAACTACCCAAACAGTAATACTCGTTTTGATATAGCGGCCAGAAAAAGCGCAAACATCTGGGCGCACATAGTCCCTGCAATCACTGGTATCTTCACGGTCAACGACCCTGACACAGACTTTCTTCAGTTAGCTTGGTGGTCTGACAGTACCAACGTTTACCTTGAACACTACGCTGCGGGCACTAGCCCTACTCGACCTGCAATCCCCTCCGTGATTCTTACAATTAATCTTGTTTCGGCGCTACCTTAGCGCTTATAATCTAGCAAAACAAAAGGGCTATACTATGCTACCTATGCTTCTCGGCGCAATCGGCGGACCTCTACTGCAAGGGGCGTTGGCTGGTACTGCTCTTGGTACGCTTACTGCCACTCAACTAGGCGCTGGTATTGCCGGTCTGACTTCGCTTGCACAGGGTAACGACATTGGCACTGCCGCACTTGACGCATTTGGTGGCTATGGTGGAGCGGGTGCTGTCGGTAATCTGGCTAAGACCGGTGCCGCTGCGGCTGGTGCTGCTAGCCCCACTGTTACTACTGCGATGCAAGGCGTTAATGGTGCCGTTACAAACCTCCCCGGAGCATACCTTGAAGGTGCTGGAGCGCTGGGTAAAACTACTTCTTTCGTCCCCGATGCCGCTGCCGCAGCTAGTGCCCCGTTCAGTTTTTCTAATGTAAGTACAGGACTCAAAGACTTGTTTACTGAAGGCGGCGCACAACGCTTTGCTGATATTACAGGCAAGTCCGCGCTGTCCTCTGTCGGTGTACCCGCTGCTGGTGCAGCGCTGGGTCTGGCTGGTGCTATGGCACCTAAGCCGCAAGGCGCGGCTCCTATGTCTTTTGGTTTCGGCCCGTTCGTTCCGTTTTCTGAATTGCGTCGCCGTGCCCAAGAAGACCGTATGGGTTACGCTGAAGGGGGCATTGCCACTATAAATCCTATGAGTGGTATGTTTGACGCACGCCGTAGCCTGCCCGAGTACCGCGAACCGTTGGGTAACTTCAAGAAGGGTGGGTATCTAAACGGCCCCGGTGATGGTATGAGTGATTCAATCAAAGCCACTATTGAAGGCAAACAACCCGCACGTCTGGCTGATGGTGAGTTTGTTGTACCGGCAGATGTTGTTTCTCACCTTGGTAACGGTTCTACTAAAGCAGGCGCGAAGCGCCTCTACGCTATGATGGACAAGGTACGTAAAGCCCGTACGGGTACAATCAAGCAAGGCAAGCAAATCAAAGCCGAACGCTACATGCCCGCTTAAGGAATAAATATGGACCGCAGACTTCTCCTCGACATCCCCGACCTACCCCCGCAAGCGTTTCAACACGTAGGCGATAAGCGCATCAAACCCGAAGGCGGCGGGGGTAAAGGTGGCGGGGCTAACACTACGACTGTTCAACAATCGGTTCCTCCGGAACTTGTACCTTATGTACGAGAAGTAATTGAACAAGGTCGGGAAGTAGCTGCGCTCCCGTATATTCCCTACGCCGGTGAAAGAATTGCTTCATTTACTCCTGAGCAACGCGGAGTTCAATCCGAAGTTATGGGGTTGCGTACTCCTCAACAATATCAAACCGCTATGGCTGGCGCTCAAGGTACAGGTGCTCTTGGTTTTGGTACAGCGCAAGGCGGCATCGGTCGCGCTCTAGGCTACATGCCGGGTACGTTCGGGGCTAATGAAGCGGCTTATTACTCTTCCCCTTATCAACAAGCAGTTACGGATATTGCCCTTCGGGAAGCACAACGCGCAGCGAATATTCAGGGTAGAGATATTGGGCTGAGGGCGGCGGGTCGTGGTACGTATGGGGGGTCTGCTGAGGCTCTTCAACGCGCTGAACTTGGCCGTAACTTGATGCAGCAACGTGGGGATATTCAAGCCCGTGGTAGTGAAGCGGCATTTCAGCAGGCACAGATGCAGTATGAAAGAGATAGGGCTGCAGCAGCGCAGGCTGCTGGTTTGGGTGCACAGGTAGGCACCGCCGGGCTTAGCACTTCGTTGCAGTCTGCTCTAGGTCTTGGAGAATTAGCTGGCGCTAGCCAGCGTGCGGACCTTGCCCGTCTTGAAGCACAACGTCAGATTGCAGGCGAACAGCAAGCACGCGAACAACGTATCCTTGACCAGCGCTATCAAGACTTCCTTGCACAACGCGGGTATCCGCGTGAACAGATTGCATACTTGTCAGACCTTGTTCGTGGTAATGCTCCTTTGTTTGGGCAAGTTACTCAAACTACTCAACCGATGCCGGGCTTTACTCAACAGCTTATAGGTACAGGTCTCGGCGCTCTTGGCGCATACAAAGCACTAGCTTAAGGAAAACGTATGAGTGTATTGGCGCGTATGGCGGGTATTCAGGAAGGTGGTGTAGGTGATGACCGCCTCGTTCGGGCGCTTGTTATGGGTAGAAAGAACATGCAGGCGTTGGTTAATATTGCCAATGGCGCCCCCGCTCAAAACGGTGTGGACTCGATGTATGCCACTATGGCACTGAATATCCTTGGCCCCGCACTCAAGGCACAGAAGGCCAGAGAAGCCGGTCAACAACCGCCAGCCTCTACCGTTAAAGACCAAGTAGTTGCGCAAGCACAGCAGTCAGCCCCCGAAGATGTGGGTATTGGCGCTCTCCCTGCGGGCGATGTTATGACCGAGCGAGGCATGGCCTCCGGCGGTATTGTGGCGTTTACAGAAGGTGGCCGTGTTCCGACTGAGGCAGAAGTACAGACTGCGTATCGTGCTTGGATTGATTCTAAAGGCCCCATGTTTCTGCCTACCCCCAAGGGTTCTGAGGACACGGTTCGGCGTAAGGAAGCTGAGTACACCCGTCTGCTGCAAGCGTTCCAAGCGGGTCGTCCTATTGAGGGCCTTCCGAATCTGGCTGCGAGACCCGCCGCCCCTGCCCCTGCCCCTGCCCCTGCCCCTGCTCCGCCCCCTCCTGCTCCGCCACCCGCCCCCCCCGCCGGTCGTGCCCCCGCGCTTACTGATAAAGACGCTCTTCCTCTTCTTACAGTTGATAACGCAGGGGCTGGCTCAAATACATTTGGTAAGTTTAGAACTCTTGCAGATGCGGCGACAAAAAAAATACGTGACATTGATGTTGGCGGTATTGCTGCGGCGGCTGAAGCGGACCCGAACATTGCGAACAAATTTGGATACACAACTGAACAGTATTTAGATAAGTTTAAGGACCAACGAACCCAGCTTGAAAAAATTGTTCCTGTATCTGAAGCTGCGGCATTAAAGACGATTCAAGACCGTGAGGCCGGGCTTGAAGCCCTATCCACAAAACGAGAACAGCGAGCTACTGAAGCATATCAACGCGCTGAAAAAGAATCTAACATTGGTAAAGGCGAGGCACTAATTGCTCTTGCAGGCACGCTTGTTTCTGCACCTATAGGAAGTGAGCGCTTTCAACAGGGGATTGGGCAGTTTGCGGGTATGCTTGGCACTGTGCGTAAGGACCTATCAAAAGCAGCTAATGAGAGGGACAAGGCCCTTGACCTTATTGAAGAAAGCAAAGAACTGCGTAAGGTTGGGCAGTTTGAAAAGGCAGAGGCTAAGTTCTTGCAGGGTCAAGAACGGTTGTTCAATTTTGATATGACTCTTAAGCAGGGCGCTATTGCATCAAACACCGCCAGAAACAGTGGGCTTATGGCATATGCCGGGGCCAAGGCCGAACGCGAAGTCAAAGCAATTGAAGCCAATCTTAGAGCGCTGACCAGTGGTTATGAAACACAGTCACGCGAAGGTATTGCAGCTAGAAGCGATGCTACAAATAGAGCGATTGCCAACCTTGAAGCGTCTGTCCGTTCCAAAGTGGCCGAGATTGCGTATGGCAACAAAGAACAACAAGCGATTAATAATGCGCTTGATAATGCGCGTAAGAATTTTATTGCTCTTGCTGAGATAGACACAACACTTATTGGGGACCCGGTTAAGGCGTCAAATGCACTGCTACAAGAACAACGTCGCATGATTAAAACTTTAGGGTATACTGACGCACAAATTACCCAAATGCTTGGAGCGGGGAGCAGTGGAGGTACTGACGGATTTAAAGTTCGTGAGAAACCCGCTAGTTAAATAAAGGTGGGTTATGCCAATCTACGAAGTTACAGGACCGGACGGAAAGGTTTATGAAATAGAAGGCCCTGCGGGGGCTTCGCATGAACAAATCGTAGCGGCTGTTAAATCCCACATAGCAGAAGCATCCAAACCCAAATCTGGTGGGCCGTTAGAAGCGGGTCTTGGTGGACTCAAACGACTTGCTGCTACCGGGCTTACTGCTCTTGAAGCCCCCTTTGGCGCTGATGCCGCAGCGCGTCGTGGTTTGGCTAGAAGCCAAGCTATCACTGAACGCCCCGGTGCAAGCCTTGAAGATGTACTCCGAGCAAATGAACAGAGCGGCCCTCTTGCCGCTGGTTTAGAAGCCGTCAAGCAAATTCCCGGCGCTATCACTGAGCAGGCTCCTTTCATTGCAAGCATGGCTACAGGCGCTCGTCTTGGCGCTATGGCTGGTACTGCTGTTGCTCCCGGTATCGGTACTGTTATTGGTGGTATTGGTGGTGCCGCAGTCCCGTCTCTCGTTCAAGCTTTTGGTGGAAACATTGAACGGCAAGCCGCCGAGAAACAAGCGGCTGGTCAACCCATCCAAGACATCGAAGCAGGTAAAGCCGCTCTTGCTGCTGCTCCGCAGGCTGCGCTTGATGTAGGTACTCAGCGTTTTATTTTTGGTAAGCAGATTATTGGCGCGGTTCTTGGTCGAGACATAACCAAAGCATCTAAGAAAGCAACCGAAGCCGCCGCCGTTAAAGCAAAGAAGCTGCTTGGCGAAAGCGCAAAACAAACACTACTCCGTGGTACCGCTGTCGGTGCGCTTGCGGAAGTTCCAACTGAAGTTGCTCAACAAATGCTTGAGCGTTGGCAAGCTGGCAAAGACCTGCTTGATGACGATGCTCAGAAAGAATACCTCGATACTGCCTACGCTGTAGGGTTGCTGTCACCGCTTGGCACTGTTGGTAGGTTTAGCGAAAAAGCTGCCGCCCGTGAAGACGCGGCCAAGATTAAACAAGAAGAAGCTGCCAAACAAAAAGCTGAACAAGACGCATTGCTTGCGCAGCGTAAGCAGATGGAGGCACTGGCTACCGGATACGGAGCAGGTGCAGGGCAGGCCGAAGGCCCCATCAGGCTTCAAAGAGAATATGAAAGTAGCCGCCAAAAGATTGAGGCACTAAAAGAACAGCTTGCTGAGGCCGCTGCTGCCGGGGATATTGCCAAACTTACACAACTAGACCCCGCTCTTAAACAGCAAGAAGAAGCCATTGCAGCGTTGCAGGCGCAAGCTAAAGAGGCGGGCTTTGAATTTAGGACCCCGTTTGACCGCGCTGATGTTGAATCTACCCTGAAGAAGCTCCGCTCGCAGTTGCAGAAAGCAGGCGAGTCGGGTGACGTTGATAAGATTCGCAAGCTCACCCCGCAGATTGCAGAGAACGAAGAGAAGTTAAAGTCTTTCTCTTTTGAGATGGGTATGGAGCGTTTAACGGCAGACCGCGAACGCGCCGAGATTGATGCCAAGCTTGCGGCAGAACAAGAACTCAAAGACCGGCAGTCTCTGCTTGAACAACAAGCCGCCGCAACGGAGCAACGCAAGCCTCTTGAACTTCCTGAACGACCAGTTGCGGATACTTCTCAAATTGAAGCCGCCTTTGAGCAAAAGTTTAATGAGTACATTGCCAAGGGCATGCCCCGTGATAAGGCAATTGAAGAAGCCACAAAACGTGCAGAGACTGTACGTAGAAAGATTTTTGGGTATTACGATGCAAAAACAGGCGAATCCAAAGCTGGTACTTACCAACTAGCCCTCGACAAATACAACGCCAAGGTTGAGAAAGCTAAAGAAGCGGCGCTTACGCCTGAAGAACGACTGGCTCGCTCGCAAGAACAGTATGAAGATGTTACCGAGACTGCCCGTAAGAACAGTTTTGTTGATGATATCTTTGACAAAATTGGTAACGTCCTTAAGCCTTCGGGTCCTGTCAACGCGATTAAAATTACTGAAGACATTCATCGTGGTCGTCCAATCACGCGGGTAATTCAAGACTTCCAAGACGCGCAGAACACTAGTCAGTTTGACCTGATGAACCTTGCGCAAGATTTGCGCGCTCGTAATTTTATTGGCGGTGAGGGTGGTGTTCGTGGCCGGGAGCTTATCGGCATGCAGGACGTTCGCCAGAATCTTGAAACCAAGATTGAAGAAACAAAGAAGCAGTACATCAATGCGGTTCTTTACCGCACCGCCGCTGAACGTGCTGCACTTGGCCGGTCTGGTCTTAGTCAAGACGATGCTCTTAAGCTAGCGGTTCAAACCAAAAACCTGCTCGATGAATTAGTTACTCGCACCTCTGCGCCAACTACACGGGTCTACCAGAAGGAAGCCTTTAAGCGTGGTGAAGAAGAGATGGGTGAAGATACCCGGACGGCAGAACAACGCCGCTTCACATACGATGATGCCTCACTTGACCGACTACAAAAGCTGTATGGGTTGGACGATACGGTTCTTCAGTATATCCGGCAGTTCAATAAGCGCCTTGAAGAACTTGATGCGCAGCGAGACCAGAAGCTTTCACCCGAAGTACGACGCAAAGTTGTAGGCGAATTTAACCGCACCTTCCAGCAACGGGCTGAGACTCTGAATGAAGGGTTGATGCGGTCTGTTGAAAAGAACATTCGTAGTGTGGTTGCTGACCGTGGTGTGCTGCGTGGTGCTACAGGTGAGTTTGAACTTACCTCTCCCAGTGAAAAGAATCTTGCCGCTAAAGAAGCGTCGCTTAAGGGTGAACCCTCCGCTGACCGTGAACGTCCTGTCCGTGAAGCAGGCGACATTGATATGGAGATTGCGGCTAAGCGCCGTGAACTTGAGTTTGTTAAATCGCAGACTACCGCCGGTCCCGGCCTTGGTTTGTACGGTGCGCCAACAACTGTATTCAATAAGCCCACCGAGATTGCCCGGCTTGAACGGGAAATAAAAGAACTAGAAGGCAGAAAGACTAAGACTATTCCGGGTACCAAACCCTCTCTTGCCACGCAGCTTATGCGTCGGCGGGACTTCACTGCCAACAAGATTGACCAAGCTCTGCGTCGGGGTGGTGAATATGACGCCGACACCCTCAAGGCTCTGGAGAAAGCACAAGCTGCGGCTGTTGATGGTACTGCCACCAATGAGTTGATGGACCTTGCAGATGAGGCTGTTGCCCGTCGTGGTGGTGAAACGGTTGCTGCTCGTATTGAAGATGAGCTAAAGAATATCCAGCAGGTGCAGCAAGAAGGCAAGCAAGCGGATTTGTTTGGTGCCCCAGCGGTTGAGCGTACTACCCCCGCACGGCTTAAAGCGCTATCTGAATCCGAGCAACGCAAAGCAGCGGAGAAGGAAGCCAAGACACCGCAGGCTAGACTTAAAGTCCTTCAACAAGAACTGGCAGATATTGAGAAAGAACTTGAGGGCCTAAGCCCCAAGGAAAAAGGCGCGGTTATCGAGCTACTTAGGCAAGCTAGAGAAGCTGAAAATGCTATTACAAACGTCACCACCGGTCTTGGGCGCAGCCTTGACAACGTAAAAAAGCTTGCAAAGAAGGTTCGTGAAGAATCTGAGAAACAAAAAGCCAAGCTCAAAGAACTTGAGAAAGAATTAGATAAGCTAAAGGAACAGCGCGAAGAACTGTTCCGCAGAGGAGTGTCTCCTCGTTCAACGCAGGCACGTACTCTTAACAGCGGCATTGAGCGGTTAAAGAAAGAAGTTACCGCAGTCAAAGAAAAACTGGATGCCTACGTTGCGCCATTTAAGGGTATTTCAAAAGAACTTTCTTCGACCTTGGCTGTTAACGAACTTGCACCCAAAACCAAACTAGATATCGTAAAGACTCATTGGCCTCTGCAAACTTTGTCTGATGCAGAGCAAGCATACGTAAATGCTGTTGATGCATATGAGAACATCATCCAAGGCTTCCGTGATTTGGCCGGAGTATATCGCGCTGCTGCTGCCCGCGAGGCTGGCGCTACCGCCGCTAGAAAAGATACCACAGAACAGACCGCAATCCTTACGGCTAAAAAGAGCGAAATTAAATCCGCAATCCGTGAGCTTGTTATCAAAACTAGAAAGCAAACCGCCAATAGCAAACTACAAGAAACTAGAGACATCAAGAAAGAAGTTGAAGTGCGCCGTGCTGCGGAAGCAGCGCTCACCGGCACCGTTCGTCTAGCCGCTGAAGCAAAGACAAAAGCTGACCGTATTGCAGAACAGACCCGCCTTGAAGCTGTTGGTAAGGAAGGTGTGCGGGTTACGTCTGAAGTTGTGTACGGTGCTACGGGTCAGATGTTTACCGTCTCTACTGATGAAACCAAAGCGCTTCGTAAAGAACGGCATGAACTTAGCCTTAAGCGTAAAGAACTTGAAGATGCGGGTAAGAAAGGTACCACCGAATATAACCGCATCGTATCCAAGATTTCTGACCTTGGTGTACAGATTGCCGACAAAGAAACCCCGTTGCAACGCAAGGTTGTGCAAGTAATTACAAGCAAGACAGAATCAATCAAGCCTATTAGAGACTTTGAGCAAGAGCAGTTTAAGGCAGTACTTGCCGATGCTAAGAAACTTCTGGAACAGCTTAAGAAAAGCCGTAAACCCGAAGACAAAGCGCTTGTTCCTTCTGTTGAGCAGAAAGTTGCTGACCTTGAAATGGTTGTTAAGTTTGGTCCTGAAGTTATTGATACTCTGGATAAACTTCGCACTGGTGATAAGAGGCTATCAGCGCATGAAGCAAACGTGCTTCTACGAGGTCTTAACGAAACAGAAAAGCGTATTCAAGCTAAACCGCGCAAAACCAAAGCAGACAGAGAAAAGCTTGCTAAGATTGCAAAGCAACGCGAAGAACTTAAACCTCTACTTGAAGAAGCAGTTGGCGCTGCCGCCACTCTGCGCAGGCAAGAACGTGTAACGGCGGCTAAGCCGTTGGCACCCAAAGCAGAAGCTAACTTTATCACCAAGGCTGCGCGTGAACACAGTATTTCTAGGGGAGAAGCTGAAGAAGTTGTGCTTACTGCTCAAAACCGTACAGGTGTTCAGACAGCTTTGCGAAAGTTCGGCCCCGATAGTTCGCAATACACAGCCGCTATGGATAAGGCTGTTGCTGCCGAAGTCCGTCAACGTATCAAGCGAGCCGCCAAAAGCTTTGAAGACTCCGACAACGTCATTGATATCCGCAGTGGTATTAGCTGGCGAACTGGTCCGATAGCAGAAACTCCAATCAGTGAAGATGTAGCTAAGGCTGCGGTTGATGGGCTTAAGCTGCCGAAGGGTGTGAAGTTTGTTTACGCATACACCTATGATGGGCTACCACAAAGTGTTAAAGATGTTCTTCCAAATAAAGCTGATGCTCGCGGTGCTATCCTTCCAGATGGTACTGTTGTAGTTATTGGTGATAAGCATGCTTCTGTTGCCGACCTTGAAACCACCGCCGTCCATGAAATCACCGGCCACTATGGGGTAGATACACTCCTTGGCGATAGCGGTATGAAAGCGCTGACCAAGAGTATCGAAGCACAACCCGGCGGCATCATGAAGTTGGCTGAAGAGCTTGGCCCGGAAGTAGCTGAAGGTGTGGTAAACACAAAGGCAGGCGGTGGTGATGCGGTAGAACAAGTCCGTGAACTTATTGCTTACACAACTCAGCAACGGGCTACCGAAGGGTTCCTCAAGAAAGCCAACCGCTTCATCAAAGAGATTGTCGGTACGCTACGCGCTGCTCTGAAGAAGATGGGCTTCACTTCGTTCGGTCTGGATAAGGTCAGCACTAGCGACATCTACAAGATTATCCGTGATGCAGAACAAACGCTGGGTAAAAATCGCCCCGGTGTATACATATCTCCGACTGGACAAGTTGCATATCGTCTTGGGGGTATGAAGTGGGCTGATACCGATGCCGCTAAGACTATGCAAGATATTGCTAAGGGCGGGGTCATCGGTAAGGACAAGGGCCTTATCGCCAGTATTAAGGCTAACTTGGTTGGTCTTGCTGGCGCTACTCAGTGGATTGACCGCCTTGCCCCGGTTGAACGTGCCGCCGCCTACATGAAGGATGAAGCTCAAGCACTTCAGATGATGTACCACCTGCGTATGCACGACTACGCAAACAACGCTACGGCTGAGGTGGCATCGAATGGACCACTTACTTATCAGAAAGAAGAAGTGGAACGTAACGGGAAAAAGGTAACGCAGTTCACGCTGGTTAGTAAGAAGAGCGCTAGCCTCGCCAAGATTGCAGAGATTCTAAACAAAGCCAAGGAAACTTTCGGTGATGCCAACGCTGTGAATGAAGCGTTCTCTCTGTACATGGCGGCTGTTCGAGCTAAGCAAGAGAAGAAGAGCGTGCTCGACTTCGCAGAAAAACTAATCACAAAAGAACAGATTGATGCCGCGTTTGCTGCCGGTGATAGCGTCCCTGCTTTCCGTGAAGCTCGTAAGATGTACAAGGAATACAACGAAGGGTTGCTCGACTTCCTCGTTGAGACCGGTGCTATGAGCGAGAAGGAACGAGACCGCCTCATCAAAGACAAAGAATACTTCCCGTTCTACCGTATGAATGGCGGCATCGCTGAGCTAGTTATCGGTGATGAAGTTCTGCCTGTGGTTATCGGTGACATCAAGAACCAACCGTACCTGCAACAACTTGTTGGTGGGGATAAACCCATCCTTGATTTCTTTACTGGTTCCCTGCAAAACACCCGCCTACTTACCGAGATGGCGCTGCGTAATCAAGCTACCAAAGAGACGGCTTTTGCTATGGCTAACTCCGGTCTGCTTGAAGTTCCGCTCGACGATAAAGGCAACCCCAAGAAACGTAAAGACGGTAAAGAATACAACGGTATCTTCAAAGGTACCGGCAAAGCCGCCTACAACGTGATTCGTTTCAAGCACAATGGCGAAGACTACTATGCCGTGCTGAATGAAAAACAAATGGAAGCTATCGGTATCCCCGCCGACTTGTTCATCAAGGGTATGGAAGGTATCCGCGCTACCATCCCAGCATTCTTCCGTGCGATGGCTGTTCCTACTAGGTGGCTGCGGTTGGCGATTACCAGAAACCCCGTATATGTTGCGCGGCAAATTGTTCGTGACTCCACTAACAACTGGCTTGTTACCGGGGCTGATGGTAAACCCGTGGTTGGTGCTGCCAAAGAGTACGTAGATATCATGCGGGGTAAGAGTGAAGGGTATGAAGCCCTGCAACAGCGCCTGATTCTTGGTGGTCAAACCTTGAACGGTTTGCCGGATGACATGCAAAAGATTCTCCTGCAAATCACCAAGGGTGATGGCAGCTTGGTTTCCAAGCTCGCAGCTAAGGCAGACCTGATGGCATCCGCCGCTGATGCGGCGTCCCGTGTGCGTATATACAACGACTTCCGTAAGCAGGGACTGTCTGATATGGAAGCAACCTATGCAACGATGGAGTCTATGAACTACAACAAGCGTGGTCTGTCGCCCAGCCTGTACATGGGCAACATGCTGATTCCGTTCCTGTACTCACAGATTCAAGGCTTAAACGTCACGTACAAAGCAATGTTTGGCAAGATGCCGTTTGCCCAGAAGCTGAACCAACGCGGCAAGTTTTGGACTAGGGGTATGGTCCTTACGGCTGTGACGCTTGCTTATGCCGCCATGATGGACGATGACGAGACATATGAGAACGCCGGTACTGAGAAGTATGCAAACTGGTTCGTGCGTATCCCCGGACTAGATGAACCCGTTCGTGTACCCATTCCGTTTGAAGTCGGCCTGATGTTCAAGGCTATACCCGAAGCTGCTATTGATTTGGCGAAGGGTGATGATGATGCTAGAAAAGCCATCAAGGGTATTAGCAAGCTGTTGATGCAGTCGGTGCCGGGTGATATTCCGACATTCTTGAAGCCCGGTATTGAAGTGGCTACCAACTATTCGTTCTATACAGACCAGTCGATTGTGTCTCGTAGAGAACAGCAGTTCCTACCCGCAGAACAGTACCGTGAGAACACCACTGAGTTTGCTAAGTTCTTGGGCAGTGTCGCAGGTGTGTCGCCAATCAAGGTTGACTACTTTATCCGTGGGCATCTAGGTTCGTTGGGTATCGCCACCATGCAAGCATTGAATCTAATGGCGCTAGATAAACCAGATGTTGAAGCTCCGTCAGGTAGGGCGTCTACCCTGCCCATAGTGGGCGCGTTGTTCCAACCCAAGGACGCTAGTGGTGCGATAGAACTTTTCTACGAGAACGCTGAACGCTCAGAGAAAGCCAAAGCCACATTTAACAAGATGGTTACCGAAGGTCGTGGTGAAGATGCTGTTAAGTTTGCACAGGATTACAGCACCGACATAGCACTCGCTGATTTTTCGGCAAAGATTAGAAAAGAGATGGCTAACTTGGCGGCAATGCGTAGGCTTGTTCTTCAGTCTTCCCAGTCTGGACCGGAGAAGCGGGAGTCTATCGACAACATCCGCAAGGCGCAGATTGCCCTATCAAGAGCGGCTAATCAGGCTTTCTACGCATCACAATAAACAACACACCAAGCTTGCCGTCGAATATTCCGAACTGATGTTTGACGAATCTTCCGGAGGACAGGGCTGACTTCAGCCCTTCCTCTTTTGTTATCTCCTCATTGAGCGTGGGTACAAAGACAGCATCGCCTTTATCCATCAGCATCCACGGGTAATTAATCTCCAGCTTCTTCAAGGCGGTTGTCCGGTACGCTAATACGCATGGCAGCAACCCTCATCTCAGGGCCTTTGGTCTTGGATAGCAAGTCTTTCTTCTGCAAGTACTCGACATGGTACCGCTGCTCCATGTCCTTCTTGAACTGCTCGAAGCTAAACCCCATAGCCGCACAGTGTTGGCGCAGCATCTTTATTTCAATGTAGTAGTCGATACGTCCGGGGGTTACATCGTGCTCAACCCGACCTGCAATGTGGGACCGGCTTATCGTCTGGTCAATGACACCATCGTTGCCAAGCACTGCTTCAAACATCTTACTAGCGTCGCTCTTACGGACGACAACAAGCTGACCATAACGCTCTCGGGTGTAGGAATTAAGGACATCGTCTGCGCTCTTGCTACAAAGGCCAATGTAAGACCTACCAGTTTCAAGCAAAGGTTTAGCGCAATTCTCGAACAACACCTTAACTGGCAGGTCAATAATGTTTGCGTACTTGCTACCAAAAAGAATCCAAGATGCGGCTAGTGCTGACAACCCCTCCATCCAGAAGCGCTCGCCGGGATTCTCCCCAAACAACTCAACTAAGCGCTTACGGCAAGTCCTGCGTACGCCCTCAGCAGTACCCCAATTCTGTACCAACCACTGAATAAAGTGAGGACCCACGATGCCGTTGTGGTATGCCAGTTCGTTGAGTTGTAAGCGTTCTTCTTCTGACATCGGGGGCATGCCCCCTTTGAGTTGGGCTTCAAGCATACGCAGAAGCAAGGGTTCGCTAGATTTATCCTGCGCTGCAAGAGAGTCCATCAAGTACGAGTTCGATGTAGTGAACAGCAAAGACTTCCACCCACCTGAATTCTTTTGCAGACCGCCCTTTACTGTGGACCTGTCTTTTGTGTTGCCTTCAGAAAAGTCGTAGATAATTTCCTGCGCCCACATGTTTTGAGCTACGTTAGCGTTCTTAGGGTTTGACGAATTGTTTTGTTTGGTAGTTGATTCATCTATGCCCACAAGCAGGCTTCCGGCGGCGGCGGCAAACTCACACACCGCAATAACGGAACTACTAGCTTTAAGTACGAAAGAAGACGGCGTTCCCCACATGGATGTGCCAAGGTTAAGCGCCAAAGTCTTACCCGAATTTGTTTTACCGCAGGCGTGAAACACCATACCCGCCACGCTCGACTCACGCATAAGGACAGACGCAGCCCCCGTCATTCCCAGACCTAAGAGCATCCATTCCTCACGGTTAATAAGGATGTTTGCCAGATTCAACCACGGATGCATGCTGTTACCAGACGGCTTAGTCTTGGCTGTGATGCCTTCAAGGGACGGCATTGGGAAAGAAACAATCTTGCCGTCAGGATGGTAGATTTTTTCATTCAAAACAAACGACCCGTCCCCCTGCCATCCGTAGTGCTTGGGTACAACTAAGGCAGGATTTGTACGGCTCGCTTCACCGATAGCTGCGCTGACGTAGTAGTAAAGATTTTCTGACTGCCCCGGCATAGCCATGATGTTGCTTGCCGCTAGTGCTTTGAGGGTCTCCGTCTTGCTAACAATGTACGACTGCGAAATGCGGATAGTCTCAGCCCCAAACTTACGGTCAGCTACCATGTAGACGGTATGCACGTTGTCTTCGCAAAGGATGTTAACTACAAACAAGTCATAGTCTAAAACCTTTACGTCACCGCTTTCCTCATCGTCATCTTTTTTTCTGCCGTGCTTGATGATGCCGCCGCCTTCGGCGTAGCTGTAGCCTTTCGGTGCAGGGGGTCTGGATACTCTGTTCGTTGAGGAATTTGTTACTTCCGGCTCTTCAAGCAGGATTTCTTTTTCGCCTTCATCTTTTTTGATGTAGTTAGCAAGCACTAAAGGATTTGTGATTTTCCCCTTGTGCGGACAACCGTTACATGAAACGCCTGTGATGTCTTCCATCTTGGCGCAGGGGTAAGGCCCCTTGATTTCCCGCAACTTGTTATGCATGCGGTCTTCATCGTACGGGTGCAGGTCGCTAAGGTATTTGTTGAACTGCTCACCATCCTCACACTTCATGGACCACGACAACAGTGCTCGCCACAAAGGTTCCATGCCATCTTCCGTAGCATGTTCAATGTAGTGCTTGAGTTGATGACAGCCGCTGCCTGCGTTGGTCTTGTCCAGAAGAAGTTGGAACTTGCTGCCGTTGCTCGGTGAAAGCTTGAAGGTAGTCTGTTTCTTCTTGGGGGCAACACCCGGGATATCGAGCGCCACTACCGCAGGGTGGCCCTTCAGTTTGCTCTTGATTGCATCGGCTACCTGCTCGAAGTTGAACACGGTATCACCGCCTGCCTTTATTGCGCAGGGTACAGGGTCCGGTTTTTCCTCCGACACATAATTAAAGTTGTACGACCCCGGCATCCGCAGTACACGGGCGGCATCGCCGGTAACGCTCTGGTCAATCTTAAAGCCCTGCTCAGTACACAGCTTCTTAAGATTACGGGCAGCAGCTAACCACTCAGACGCAGGGATGTCCCGGTCCATAGGCCAGTACACATGGATACCACCACCCGAATCTACAACGATGGGCGACCCCAGCGCATCAAGCTCTGTGTCTTTTAAGAACTTACGTATAGCAAGGAACGCTTCCTTCTTGGTTGCATACTTACCGCTGCCACAGTCCACATCAATAAATAACGAGCGCATATGCGACACGTTAGCCGCAGTACGAGTACCGTCCTTGATGAAAGACCCCAGAGCGAAGTATGTGTTGAGCTTCTGCTGTACGTATTCATTAGAACCTTCAAGCATATCCTCGATGGTCTTAACGAACTTGTGCTGCTTACGCTTGGTATCAAACTCCGCTACGCAATACAAACCCTGCGAGGGGAGAACCCGTTGCAGGAACTCTACCGGCTCCATACCAACCCCTTACAAGATATACAGTTGCTCCGACGATGCCGCTTGAGTGTCTTGCGAATATATCTCTTGTACTAGGGCGAAGTAGAACAGGTAGCGCTTGAGCATTTCTTTCTGCCAAGCGAGGGGCATGCCGCCTTCCGATATGAATTGTGCTGCTGATGGTATAAACGCTTCATCTCTTAGCCCCGCAGGTTCAGATGATTGCATACTTTTCTCCAAGCATCCTCGGCAGATGAAGATGACTGCATGATATCCACCAGACCTTGAACACTGGTTCTGTAAGCAGGGGCAACTTCACCACCGCCGAACCAGTTGTATACGGTCTGCCTTGTAGCACCGGTACTCTTAGCAATCTTTGTCACGGGGAAGTCTAAGAACACTGCCCACCTGCCTAGTTGATTGCCCAAAGTCTTGGGAGCCTTGTCGATTGTGTCTTTAACTTTTTCTGAATATGCCATATAAAAGCGGGGGCTTACGCCCCCATCTCCTTACTCGTCGTCCCACTCATCAACCAAGGAATCAAGGCTACCCTTCTTCTTCACGTTCTGGGCAGGCTCAGCTTCTTTGCGAACCTTCGGTTCCTCTGCTTCATCTTCTTCCACAACTTCTGTGACCTTGGGTTTACGAGTAGGTGGAGTACCCGCAATGTCAGGCGCGAGTAGGGCAACCTTGGGTTCAGCAGAAGGTGCGGCGAAGGACATCTTGATTGCGCGTTTCGCATCGTCAGTAGCTCCTTGCTTCTTAACTACTTCGTATTGGTCTTCATCCAACCATGCAGCAGGGCGGAACAGCAGCTTGGGCACCGCCGCCTTGGTGTCGAACTTCATACGAGTAACAAGCATGTCGGGGTCCCAACCATGCGCATCAAGATACTGAGCATAGGCGCGGAGCGGACGAGCGTCGTTCTCTTCCTTACCAAAGATGGACGTAGCAGGAAGGGTCATCTGCAACACATCACCACCAATGTCATTGGCAAGAACTACTGCAATACGCTGCGAGAAACGGCAGGCGCGGCTCTCACCCTGACCAGAACCCTTGACGTTGTTGTGGCAGTTGGCACAGGTGTCGCACTGCGGTTCTTGAATGGACGTATCAGGACGCTCACCATCGGCAGACCAACAAACAGGGGTAGTAGATACACCCTCTTCATACGTACCACCGTAGAACGAACGCCCAATCTTAGGCGCAGCGTTGACGACAACAACGTCCAGATGCCGGTCTTCAATAGAACCTACTTCCTTGTTACCAGCAAACAAGCGGAACACACCGCCCTTGATAGAGATGCGCTTGATGCCCACCCCACCGCCGTTACCTGCAAGGGCAACAGCAAGAGCAGAACGCTCAGCGCGTTTGGCAAAAGTCGGGACAGAAGCCCCTTCAAACTTAACGACTTGGGTCATGGTTCTTCCTATTAACGAGAAGGTTTGCGTACCGAAATGTCATACTCCGAGTCGGAGTTCAACCCCGGCGGTACGAGTCCGGGGTTTTCAGAGAGAAACAATTCCATATTCTTCTGAGCAATCCGCTTCTCAAGAAGGTCAACAGCATCATTAAGTACGATAAACTCTTTGAAGCTAGCCCAATCGTTTGTGCTGAACCGCGTCTTCTTGGAAAGGATGACCGTACCGAAATCAGTCTTAGCTGAAGTGGTACCAAGCGATAGCATGCGCTCTTTAATTGCAAACTTGACAGCGTCTTGTTGTTCTTTAAGCGCCGCTAACTTTTCATCGTATTCTTTCTGCACATCTTGAATCGCCGTACGCATCTTCAAGTAGACGCGGGTCAGCTTATCAAGAGGAACATTACTATCAGTGTCCATCACACTCTCCTTGTTGTTTGTCAAAACTTTAACACGCCTAATCGGCAGATGCAAGCTCTTCTTCGTACAATTTCACGAGACTCGTATGCTCAGTAACCCGATGGGCTAGCTGCTTGAACATGCGCTTCTCAATATCAGAGCCTTGCAGATGAATGACCGTTACCTTATCGGATGTCTGCCCCTGACGGTCGGCACGAGCACAACATTGAACGTACGTCTCCACACTCATAACCGGACCCCAGAACACCACCGTGTCGGCAGCAGTCAACGTAACACCATGCGCCGCTGCTTGGGGCTGAATTACTAGCACTCGGGGGGTCGGAGTGGTCTGAAACTGGTTAAAAATAAGTGTTCTCTTTGATGCTGAGACATCACCGTGAATCGTGGCGCACTCAATTCCATGCTTTCCTAGAAACTCACTTATAGTATCTATGCTATGCCGGAAGTTTGCGAACACTAGAACCTTGCGTTGCGTCTCTTCAAGAACTTCCATCAGAACATTGAGGCGAGGAGCGCAATCGAACTCAACAACCTCACCATCATCGGTGTACGCAGCACCCGCAGAAATCTGTAGCAGCTTGTTGACGTTGACTGCCGCGTTCGCTGAGGTGATTACTTCACCTGCCGCCTGCACTGTCATCCTGTCTTTAAGAAGTTTGTAGTACTTGGTCTGCTGCGCAGTCAACGGAATCTCTCTGGTCTCCGTCATCACAGGGGGCAGGTCAAGACACTGCTGTTTAGTAAATCGTATGGCTGGTTGTAGCGCTTCATACACTCTGTCGTGCGCGTCTGCTTTTGGAATCCATTTAAACTGCGTTAACTTGCGCATGACTAGGTCGCGCCATGCAGTCTGGAACTTAGGCACACCGCCGGGGTTAACTAACTTAGCAAGACCGTACGCATCAACCGGTGACTGACTGGCGGGGGTACCAGTCATCATCCACAGGAAAGTCTTCGGTGTAATTAGTTTGGACAAAGACTTCCACCGCTTAGTCGATGGGTTCTTGTATGCGTTAGCCTCGTCAACAATGATGAGGTCGAACCTACCGTCTGCCTTAACTTCATCAGCAATAAGATTGAGTCCGTCGTAGTTGGTGATAACAAACTCGTAGTCCTGTTGAACCATTTCTATTCTGCGGGTAGCCTGCGTATGGTGCGCGACTACGGCGGTTCTGTGGATGATGCTGCTACGAAGGTCATTCATCCATGCGCTTTGCATAATCGACAGCGGACACAGCACAAGACAACGGCGAATCTCGCCACGCTTCATCAGGTAGTCAGCAGCCCACAAAGCAGCGAGGGTCTTGCCGGTACCGGGGTCATTGAAACAGAACGCTCTGCGATGCAGAGTAAGAAACGACGCCGTATCTATCTGGTGGCTGAAGGGTTTGTATCTACCGGGCCAAGAGTAGTGCCGGGTGATGGGTGACGGTACGTTCTTAACTCCAAGATTCTTTAGTACACGCGCCTCATCAAGACCCCAGTACACGGCAACTTCATATCCGTTTGCATCCTTGGAAATAACTTTGCTTTTCGGTATGACGCTGTACTTCTCAGGCTTACGAGTCCGAAGGACAAGCGCCTTGTCCTCAACAATCTCCAAGATATTCTCTCCTTATACGGTATGTAGTTATGTGTTGCGGCCAACCATTCTTCCGTGCTGCTGCTATGGGTGTCTGTATCTCGGCAAGCTCTAACGCTTTGTCTTCTTTCAAACGCATACAGACAAGACTATCAAACAAGTTTTTATGTACTTGTTCATCTTTCACCCAATCCAATCCAAACTTTGTAGTCCAATAACTGACGAGCGTATCCAAAGGTATGGCATCTACCTCTTCCATTTGCTTCAGTCTAATGTCGGGGATGATGTTCACAGTCTGTACACGGACACCAGTTGCAGAGGGGGGACTGCGAAGGATTCCATACATTAGCTGAGCTAGATGCTTCGATTCGACCCACTCGTTGTCGGTAATCCCACCATGCTTGGTCTTGCTCATCGTATGTCATCTTCGCTTTCACCATGCTGTTCTTAACTACAAACAACAAAGCAGAATTAACTTGCCTGATATGCGGGAAGTGTGCGAACACCATCAAAGACATAAGCGTTAACTGGTCCCGGTCTGGATACTTATCGTTGCCGGTCTTGTAGTCTACCACCCACGCCGTCAGGTTGTCGTCATCAACAATCAACAAGTCAGCCATGCCACGAACCCATACATCTTTGGCAAACCAATCACACACCTTTAAGTCAACAGTCAACGCCATCTGATGCTCCGCTAACTTTTGCCCCGGCTTACGCATCAACGCTTCCAATGTAGGCTTCATGTAGTTGAACTGCGATGGGATAGGTGTGTTATTTTTTACGTAGTTCTCTGCCGCCGAATGTAGTTCCTTGCCATATCTGATTTGCTCAGTCTCTTCAAAGGGGTACTTCTTTAGGATGCGTACGTTGTGATACCGGCGAGCGCACCCCTCGTAATCTTTAAGAGAACTGTGTGACCATGTCACAGGTTTGATTTCCATTGGATATCCTCATCAAGTTCAAAGGTATCCGCTTCTTCCCGTAAGTACTGCATATCTTCAACGGCTCTACGAGCTTCTCGTTTTTTATCTCTAATTTTTTGTACCACTTCTTCGGCTACGAATGCAGCCTTTTGAGCTACAGGTTTCGACACTCGGGGGCCTTCTTCTAACATCACCTCTAAAGTATTAAACCTATTGCCACACTCCATACATAACCTACGGCGGCGAAGACCATCTCCTTGTGGGCGTACATCAACTACCCTAGTCTCGCCCTTACAACTGCATTTCATAGACAAACTCCAAGCTGAACCAATGCTTCGCCCACGCCGATAGCTAGGGGGGTTACAAGCTTTTCATTCTTGTACTGGGGGTGCTTCATTTCTTTGAGGGCGGCATGCACAAGCTCGTGAACAACTGCAACAACACGCTGCTCTTTGGAAAGCTTGGTGCCATCATTGAACGTAGCGGCCAAGGTAATAAGCTTCTCATCAAAATTAACTTCACCTGCTTGTGCTTCTGAATCAAATGATGGGACGCGCTTGATGCGATACTTGGTATCGAACACCTTAACTTTCTTTTTCATTTTGCATCTCCATATCTCCTTGCTGCACCAGTCTCGGCGTTCAACGGAATCCCCTGCATGTACTTGGGTTCAACCGTCATCTGCCTCAACACCCACGGTTCTGCCTCCTTAACTTCTGTATCAGGAACTAGAACCACCACTTCATCATGCACAGTTAATACGCACGGATACCTCTTTTGTATCCGCAACATACCGTCTGTCATGATGCAACGAGCTACTGCCTGAACGATGTTTTCAGTCAGCTTCCCGCCATACAACTTAGTACTGTTGGGTCCGTACACCCAATGTTTGCGCTTCTCTTCGGTCACGGACTTCAAATCAGGATACCGCAAACACAACCCGCTTGGCAACTCAATCGCTTCCTTCTTAAACGTCAAGCACTTGTGCGTATATTCTTTATCGCTGTACATGTTCTTGACCATCGCCCCGTTACATAACTCCCAAAAAGAAACTACTTGTGAGGACGCTGTTCGGTACTTGTCGATAATCTTTTTGGAACACAGGGCGTGAATCAATAACTCTTTCTTACTACAGGTGTGCGGTATCTCAAGCATCCGTGCCATGAGCGACAGGTCGGTAGTAAAAAGTTCAAAGTCCTCTGTGTCCACACCAACCTGCTTGGCAAACCCTACATCGTATCTGATTGGCGGTGCGCCAAGGAAACCAGTAAGCAGTTGTGCCGCGAACGATGCCCACCCAAGACCGTACCCCGCACCAAGCAACGCCGACTTAGCAGACTGTCGAAGGTCGGGATGAGAGTGCTTTGTCATGTTGGGTATGCCAAACATCTGCGCCCCGAATGCAGCGTACGGGTCTTCACCCGAACGGAAAATCTCTAGCATCTGAATGTCGTCAGCAAGGTACGCAAGTACACGTGGCTCAATCTGGGACAAGTCACAAACAACTAATTTGTATCCCTCCGGTGCCATGATTGCCCTGCGTAGTGCGCTGCCACGCTTGAGGTTCTGGAGGTTGATGCCGCTGCCCCTAGACGCTGACCATCGTCCGGTGTGTGCGCCGTAGTAGTTAAGCGGAACAGGCAGCGTCCCCCGTGTGGCTATATCAATGAACCTCTGCGCACGTGTGCGCTCAAGCGTACTCTTAACAATTAGTCTGGCTTCGCACAGGGCGGCGATGTCTTCGTTCTCTGAGTTGAGCAGCGCTTGGAACCCCGCGTCGTTCTTGGCTAGGGCTAAGGTTTTTCCTACTGGGTTGGGTGTCTTGACCGTGGGCTTCTTGTTCTTCATCGGGGGTTCAACGCCCATGCCACGGAGAAACTCTGCAAACTTTGGGTTACTTGCTAAGTCTTTCTCGTCGATGCCTAGCTTTGTAAGCAGTGTTCTCCTACGATATTCTTCTTCTGTCACCGCATTGGTGAGAAGCTCTGGGTCAAGCTCAAGCATAGGGTTGGTGTACATCTTCAACGTCAGGTCGATGAGCCTGAGTTCTTTGGTCGGGAACCCATCACGCATCTTGTCGAATATCTGTTCACATAACCACGTGTCGTGGGCGCAGTACTCTGCTAGTTCTTTCTCCTGTTCGGGTTTTATGTTGCGCACCCCGTCCACGTTCATCAGCGCCTTGCCTTTCTCGGGCAGACCGAACCTTGTGGCTAGCGCAGCGAGGGAGTTGCCCTGCTCTGTACCGAACAACGCTCGCGCCATGCTGAGTGAATCAAAGATAAAGGCAGGCTTACACCCGTAGTACCAAGACAGTATGGCTACATCGAACTGAGCGTTGTGCGCTAGCACAGCGGTGACTTCCCAATCCACGCCTGCAAAAAACTCAATGGCTTCCTCATGGCGGTACCATGCGGAGGGTGCGCTCGATGCAAAATCTTTCACACACGCGCCATGCACCTTGAAGTCAGGGCTGCGAATGTATTGCTCGGTTGTAAGTTTCTTTAATGTAAAGGTCTTGCTATTAAAGTATGTTTCAAAATCAAGTACTAACAGCCTCTCGTAAGGGCAAGACATCTATACTCTCCAAGACTTTTGTAACGTCTTCAGTGTTGTCTTCGTTGACAACAAGCACCGCCCCACCTGCTGACCGGATGCTTTCCATTTCTTTTTGTTGTAGTTCTGTCGGCTTGTTGCTGCCTGCCTTACATTCGATAGCCACGAAGTAGCCACGATGACAGACGATTATATCAGGGATTCCGACTCTGCCGTACCCATTCATGACCGGGAAAAAATAGTACGCACCCGATGCTTTGATTAGTGCTACAACTTTCTTTTTAACTTTGGCTTCTGGCGTAAAACTCATTTTCTGTTTTCAGTACGTTGGCGGGGAAGCAATAGTAATTACCGGGGTTGGTTTGTTCGTGCAAGGTTCGTAAATCTACACACTCTTCTAAGGTTTCTCGTGCGTCAATATAAATCCAATGACCGTTAGAAAACAAAAGCAAGTTAAACCAAATCCAAGGCCCCATTATTTTTTCACTAAGACTTCTAGCGCCTCCACGGTGGCTTTAAGTTTGGCAATCTGTTTGTCTTTCTCTTGCAGTTGTTGCTCGTACATCTCAAGCATCCGGCTTCGTTGTTCATGCTCCCGGTTCATCAACCGAATAAGTTCTTGGCTGATATCAAATTGCCGCTGCATAAAGTCATTCATACTAGCCAACTCCAAAGTAAATAGCAGATAAAAATTATCGGCGTAGCTAAACCGATAGCCATACCTAGCACCCCAAATGATAGCCACAGGTCGCCGATAAAGTCTTTAAGCTTCATGCATCCTCCGGTTGCCCCATCTCTAGCACTTGCGCCTTTGCCAACTCAAGCGCCCACAAGATGTCAGGACCTTTGCTAATAGTTGAATGCAAAGACATCATACCGTCATCAGCAAAACAAATAACGATAGCTTCTTCAGAAGGGGGAATTTCTGAAAACAGAAACTCAACTTTATTCATCTGCATGTTTATCATGTTGCTCCGTCAAGTGCTTTGCTAGTTTGTTGATGTACCACTTTGCTTTGCTCAAATCTTCTAGCCCATTCTTGTGCTTCCATCTCCACAAGTATTTGATTGCGTTAGCAGTACATACAGCTTCGATTCCATGTAGCCCAATCGTAGCAGCTTCAAGCGCGTCAATGCACTCGACCTTACCCGCCGTGTAGTGCGGGGGATGGTCAACCTTCTCGGTCATTCCGAATCCTTTCTGCCTCCCGCTCCAACTCCCAAATTATTTCCTCCTTCATCCAGTCACACGCGGCATCCCAGATAGAACTAGGAGTCATGCGCCCATCTTCAGTGGCGTGAAACAACCACCACTCATTAAACGCTTTGGTCCTTTTTTCGTTCATGCTTGGTCTCCAGTTCTTTTAGAACTTCCCAAAGAAGTGCGTTGAATCCTTTTTCTAGCAACATCTGCTTGCCTTCTTCATCAATATCCAACTCGCAGATGCCAGTGTCTTCGTGAAACTTAATCAGTTGTAGTTTCATCACCATACCCTAGACCAAGTTCTTCCATCAGCTTCATGCTTTCGTCTTCACCCGCCCAATGCTTATGTACTACGCACAGCGCAGGGAATAATACGTGGTTGTAAGCCTCATCATCAGGGTGAACGTAAATCCCGCCCTGCATTTCTTTATGAATCATGATGACGTGTTCGCGCAGTTCGCGCTCCATGATTGCATCAATCTGTTCCCACTCCAGTTCTACTAACACTTTGTTGTGTTCCATGATTATGCCCACCTCATTCTCCTTGGTTAACAATCTCAACTTCGGTCCATGCTGCGATGTGGTACACATGCCCTTCGTCATCCTCACAGTAACTATATGCACCGTCAATGTGGTGAAAGTTCAATTCAAACTTTTCTTCGGTTAACGTTCTGATGCGGGTGTTACGTGGTACGTCATAGAGTTTCATCACTCACCCCTCGCTCGGATGGCTGCGGCGCAGGCATCTGCATAACCACCCTCAAATCCATCAGCATCACTTCATTCATCACACACCCGCGCACACGCCTCGCGTTCGACTGCCAATCCTGAGTCCCACCCGTCCTTGAACCCCGCATCCCACGCCTTCTCCCACGCCATACACCACAGCTGATAGGAACCATCTAGCGGGAAATCCAAGTCACTCATACCTTTCATGAACGCCTTAACATCCTTGCGTTTGATGAACGCCTCCCACGCTTTATCCCGCGCCTTGTTCTGCATGGGTATGTTGTCGAGTTTCATTTTTTTACCCCCCGAGCCATGCGGATGATGTCATCGCAGTTCATAAAAACTCCTCACGCTCATGCGGAGAACATCACCGCAGTTCACTCGTAGCCCCATATTCCTCACGCTTGTGCGGTTTTAAGTTTCTCTTCCAACAACTTCACGAACTTCATCAATTCATCCGCACCCGCATCTTCGTTGA
>Ga0172376_10001757_pt1 | contig 27331 bp, 20 predicted proteins | sample Lak35m_FD_121114 | JGI IMG/M metagenome (GOLD analysis project Ga0172376, IMG submission 121114) | Freshwater microbial communities from Kabuno Bay, South-Kivu, Congo - kab_092012_35m | ecosystem: Environmental > Aquatic > Freshwater > Lake | place: Democratic Republic of the Congo: South-Kivu...
GCCCCTGTGGACAACCGGCCTTCGATGACATGCCTCAGGTCGATCAGCTCCGGCCACTTGTCCTTCCGCTTGAGAAAATCGCCGACGAACTCGGCGGACACCGAACCGCACCACAGCATCAGCAGGGCGGAGACAAGTCCGGCTTTCAGTGTCCAGTGCTGGAGGCGATCAGAGACTCGCATGAGTGGCTCCACTGGTGCCCGCTGCAGCTGGAGGGGACGAATTCGTTCCGGAGGCCGCATCGCCGACAGCCGACTTCTGGCTTTCCAGAAATGTCCGGAGTTCCGCTGCCTCATCGCTGGCTGCCAGACCGAGCCGGTCCAGCATGTCGAAGCGCGTGCAGAGATAAACGCTGTCCGGATCGAGTTCCAGCACCTGCACTCCGCTCTCCGCTTCGAGACGGGTCGCCTTCAGGCGTCCGGCCAGCACGATCCGTCGCAACGGCCCGACAGCTTCCATCTGCTTCACGACCTGCTCCACTCCCGCGACATGCACGGGCCGGCCATCCGCATTGATCGGCCAGACCAGTCGGCGGCCGGGGGCGGCATTTTCCGGCAGCGTGGCCGGCGCTTCCGAGATTTGAACGGGTTGCTGATCGAGCAGCAGCCAGCGGGTTCCGTATCGCGCGGTGAAATCCAGTTCGTTCAACGGAGTGGCGAAGATTTCGGTCAGCTCCTCGGCCAGCAGTCCGTCCGCGGTTTCCGCATGCCGCAGCAGATGCCGCAACCGCCGGGACTCCGGCGAGTCCATTCCGAGGTGTTCGGCGGCCGCGACGGCTCTGGTGAGTTCCAGTCGAGCGGTGCCATAGTCGCCGGCTTCAAAAGCCCGCTCACCGTTCTTCAGTCCTTCCAGGAACGCGGTTTCGGACCGGTCCCGCGAACTGCTTCTCACGAACCACAGCGTCATCAGCGTCAGCAGCAGACCGGCGGCGGTGATCACCAGAACGAGCTTCTGCCGGGTCTTCGTCCGCTCTTCGAGAACCGGCTTTGACAACCAGTCCGCGTTCTCACGGATGCGCCGGGAGGCCGCGACAGGACGGCGACGCGCGGGAGTGGCCGGTCTCGACGCGGGCTTCAGGGAATCTTCCGGACCGGAGGTTTCCTTCCAGTCATAGGCCAGCGGCTTTTCGGCAAAGAAGTCTTCGACGCTCGATTCCGGCTCATCCGGGGCCGTCGCCGCGAGCGGCTCCCTGGCGTCCTGGCGCGCATCAGCCGGATCATCGGATGAGTTCGCAGCGTTCGAAACGCTGGTTCCTTCCTGGTAGTAGCGGCGTTCCGAAACGGGGTAACGATTGACCGGCAGAACGAACAGAGCTTCGCCGCATTCCGGACAGATCACGCGCCGGCCGCGTTCGCCCCGCACGCCGCTCAGGCGGCATCCGCACGCGCACTGACACTCATACGGAACATGCTCCTGTTCCGAGTTCTGTCGTCCCAGGGCCTTATCCAGCCAGTTGGCCATCGTCTCTGCTTCCGACTCGGAGAACCGGTCTCACCGGCCCCATTGAACCGCGACATTCCCCGCCTCGCAATGCGGCGCTCTGGAATTGAGCAACCTGTGCTCGTCTTTCGCGGTGATACCGCGCGCGGACAGCAGCGAGGCATCTCCGGCCATCCCGTCCCGGAAACGCCTGCGCCTTCGGCTGCGGGTCAAACAATCGAAAGTCTCATTCCTGACCGCGTGAGGTTAGAACTCAGCAGTGCCTTGCGGCGGCGCGTCCGGCTGGCCGGTCAACCGGCGATGCAGCAGCACGGCTCCGACCACGGAGGTCGCCTGCAGCGCCGCGCCGACGATCGGGATCAACATCAGTCCGGAGACCACCGCTCCCAGTCCCAGCGTGGCGCCGCGGTGTCGCTTCGCGAACTCCTGCCGGACCAGCCAGCGCGTGCCGCGCAGTTCCTGCGGATATCCCATGAACTCGGAACCGAGAATGAACGCGCTGACGTAAAGGCCAAGCGACATGGCCGCGATGCTGCCGACGATCGGAATCAGATGCAGGACGAGCACGAACGCATTCAGAATCAGCAGTTTGAGCGTGGCCCGCAGCGCGTCCTTGATCTGCGCGGGAATCGACAGGTCCGTCAGTTCCAGTCCAGGCGGGCCGAGATGCTCTTCCACCCGCCGGGCCAGCAGACTGAAGAACCACGAACAGAACACGCTCTGCAGCAGCAGGTACGAAATGAGTCCCGCCGCCAGGCTCAACAGAACGATCGCCACAAAGCCGATCCATTCGACAATCGGCGCGTACCACGCGACCGGCAGTGAGGTCGTGAACTCATCCCACATCGTCCGCGCGGACTGAAAGACCATCATCCACGCGATGAAACCGACCACGATGTTGACCAGCACCGGCCCCGCGCCGAACCGCCACAGCAGCGGATACCGGCAGAGATAGCGGAATCCGTCGAGCGCCGCGGACAGTCCCTGAGTGAATTCGCGCGCGAAACTCACAGCGTCCGCTCCCCGCACCTTCGACCGGAATCACTCACTGGAACCGCCTTCCTGCAGAGCTTCAAACCGCTTGCAGGTATCGCGGTACTCGTAATCGACGGCCAGCACTTCGCCGTAATGATTCTCGGCAACGTCTCGTTCCTTCGCTGCTTCTGCGAGCCGGCCCAGCCAGTAATGACACTCCTTGAATTGATCGGGAGAGTCATGCGCGCTGAGCTTCGGGACGGCCTTTTCAAACTGTCGCCGGGCCAGCGGATATTTCTTTTCCTGCATGAAACACATGCCGAGACTGATCAGCGCCTTGCCTTCCTGCCGCGTGTCCTGACTGGCCTGCTGCAGCAGCGGAATGGCCTGTGCGAACTTTGCATCTTTCATGAAGCATTCCGCGAGCTGGAACTTCACGCGCAGGTCGTTCGGGTAACGCTCGACGCGCGACCGCAGAACTTCGGTCTCGCGCAGCAGCAGTTCGCGTTCGAGACCCTTCACGTTCTTCTTGAGCGTCTCGTCGCCCGGAGCCTGACCGGCCTTCTCCTTCGCGATTTCCAGGTTCTTCCGCAGGATATCCAGCTCAACGTCTTCCACCAGTTCGCGGACGTTGGATGAGTTGCCCGCGAGCTGGCAGGCTTTTTCGAACATCTCCCGCGCCTGTTCCAGCTTTCCGTTCCGGCGGTAGTAATCGCCCAGCTTGACGTAGTGGTCTTTGTTGTCCGGTTCCTTGCGGATGTTGCGCTGCAGATCGGCCTCTTCCGACTGTCCCGGTCCATCGGCCTGCGCGCCGGCCTTCGCCATGTTGAGCCGTTTGGCGACTTCGTGATCGGCCATGACTCCCTTGGTGTTCTCCGCCCCTTCGTAGCCGCCGCGGTCAATGACCTGCTTCGTCGCGGCCTGGCGGGAACGCATGCGGGCGTCGGCATCCATCGGGTCGAGCTTGCAGATCCGGTCCCACATGACACCGGCGACTTTGTACTCGCCGCGTTCTTCCAGGACTTCGGCCAGAGCGCGCAGCAGATCCTTGCGGCTCGGATCGCACTCGACGGCCTTTTCATAGGCGAACCGCGCCACTTCGCTGAATTCGCGGTTGCGCGCCGCTTCGCCCAGGTCGGCATGCAGTTGAGCATCCCAGGGATTGACCAGCAGACCTTCCTCGGCCGCCGCGTCCACGGTCGCCCAGTCCTTCTGCATCTGCCCCTTCTTGATGCGTCCTTTGATGCCCATCAGTCGCATGCCGGCCATCTTCGCGCCGGTTTTGTTATCGCCGTACTTCTTGCCTTCACAACCTCGCAGCGTCTGACGGAACAACAGATTGGACGGAGCCAGCTTGACGCACTGCGAAAACATCTGGATCGCATAATCCCAGTTCTGCTTCTGCATCGCTTCGTTCCCGCGACGGAAGCATTCGGCAATCATCTTGTTCATATCGTCGGACATATGATTCGTTTCTGTCTGCGGTCGATCGAAATGGAACTGGCCCGGGCCGCGGAGAGACGGCAGGTCGCGAACGGACGGGCATGGTATAGCAGACAGACCGCGACCCGCTCCAGATGCCGACAGTCCGGCTGAGAAACGCGGATTCCCCGGCTGGCTCAACACGTCTTCGTCCGGGTGAACAAGAAGAAGGCTGCCTTCTCATTCGGTTGCCCGCTGACCGCCGACTGGTTCAGGCCGCCGGTCCGGCTAACATCCCGGCGAATCATTCAGACCGGATGGCGCGTGCCGGCCGGCTCACCTGACTTTCGATGGTTCTGCTCATGAGCGCCGAGACATTCCTCGCCGAACTGCGACGCATCTATCCTCCGGCCCGGCTGCTGACGCGCGATGCCGAACTGGCTCCGTATGAATCCGATGGATTGACCGCCTTTCGCGCGAAGCCGTCCGGTGTCGTTCTGCCGGAAACGTCCGATGAAGTCATCCGCACGGTGCGGCTCTGTCATCAGCACGGTGTGCCGTTCATGGCGCGCGGCAGCGGAACCAGCCTCAGCGGCGGCAGCGTGCCGATCGAAGGCGGGCTGGTCATCGGCCTGAACCGGCTCAACCGCATCCTGCGGTATGACGCTGAGCAGCGGATCGCGGTCGTCGAACCGGGCGTCATCAACCTGAAGGTCTCGCAGATCGCGGCGGGAGACAAACTGTATTACGCCCCCGATCCCTCCAGCGGACCGGTCTGCACGATCGGCGGCAACATCGCGTTCAACTCCGGCGGCGCCCACTGTCTCAAGTACGGCATGACCTCGAATCACGTGCTGGGGATCAAGGCCGTGCTGCCCGATGGCGAGGTTGTGGAACTGGGCGGCGACAGCCTGGAAGCGACCGGACCGGATCTCGTCGGCATGTTCATCGGCAGCGAAGGCCTGTTCGGAGTCGCGCTGGAAGTCACCGTGCGACTGCTGCCCAAACCGGAAAAGTACTACACGCTTCAGGCCGCGTACGACTCGCTGGAGAAAGCCGGCAACGCGGTCGCGCTGGTGGTGGCTTCCGGGCTGCTGCCGGGAGCGATGGAGATCATGGACCGCCTGGCGATGGATGCCGCCGAAGCCGCCGTGCAGCCGGGTTATCCGCTGCATTCGAAAGCGATGCTGATCGTCGAACTGGAAGGGACGAGCGAAGAAGTCGAAGCGGAGAAGCCTCGGCTGCACGAACTCATCAAGCAGTCCGGCGCCTTCACGGTCGAAGCGGCGCGCGATGAGGCGCACCGCATGAAGATCTGGGCCGGTCGTAAATGCGCGTTCTCGGCGGTCGGACGGCTCAGTCCGGACTTCATCGTGCAGGATGGTGTTGTTCCCCGCCGCCGGCTGGGCGAAGCGCTCGCGCGGATCGAGGCGCTCAGTGAGAAGCACGGCATCCGCGTGGCCAACGTCTTTCATGCCGGAGACGGCAATCTCCATCCGCTGATCATGTTCGATGGCCGCATCGACGGCGCTCTGCACCGCGCGGAAGAACTCGCGGCGGAGATCATCCGGCTCTGCATCGAACTGGGCGGATCGATCACCGGCGAACACGGCGTGGGCCTCGAAAAGCGGGCTTTCATGGGCGAGATGTACGGCGCGGACAATCTGGATTTCATGGCCCGTCTCAAGCAGGCGGTCGATCCGGCCGGTGTCGCCAATCCCGGCAAGAAGATTCCCAGCGATCAGGCGCCGGCTCTGACCGCGCATGGCGCTCATCCCCTGGAGAAACAGGGCATCATCAGTCGCGAGTAACCTTCTGGAGAACGCATCGTGACGCGCTCAATCCTGGCGTTGATTCTGCTGCTGCTGCCGGCCGCTTCGACGATGACGGTGAATGCCGACGACCGGCCGAACATCGTCATCATCCTGGCCGATGACATGGGCTTTTCCGACCTGGGCTGCTACGGCGGCGAGATCGAAACGCCGGTGCTGAACGGCCTGGCGAAGAACGGAGTGCGGTTCAGCCAGTTCTACAACACGGCCCGCTGCTGTCCGACTCGCGCCTGTCTGCTGACCGGTCTGTATCCGCATCAGGCCGGAGTTGGCCACATGATGGACGACCGCGGTCACGACGGTTACCGGGGAGAACTCAGCCCGCGCAGCCGCACCATCGCCGAAGTGCTGAAGCCGGCGGGATACTCGACATACATGGCCGGCAAGTGGCATGTCACGAAGCACACCCGCCCCGAAGGACCGAAGTTCAACTGGCCCCGGCAGCGCGGCTTCGATCGCTTCTACGGGACGATCACCGGCGCGGGCAGCTTCTATGACCCCGGCACGCTGACGCGCGACAATACGATGCTCTCGCCGTTCGCCGATCCGGAGTATCAACCCGAAACTTTCTACTACACCGACGCGCTCTGCGATCAGTCGATCCGCTTCATCACCGAGCATCATCACACTCAGGGCGACAATCCGTTCTTTCTGTATCTCGCCTTCACCAGCGCGCACTGGCCGATGCACGCGCTGGAAGAAGACATCGCGAAGTACAAGGGAAAGTTCGATGCCGGATACGACGCGCTGCGGAAAGCCCGCGCGAAACGCTCGGCGGAACTGGGACTGATCGATCCGCAGTGGCAGGTTTCACCGACCGTCGGTAACTGGGATTCCGTGACGCATCGCGACTGGGAACTGCGCGGGATGGAAACGTATGCGGCCATGATCACGCGCATGGATCACGGCATCGGCCGTGTGGTGGAGGCTCTGCGGCAGACAGGGCAACTGGAGAACACACTGCTCCTCTATCTGCAGGACAACGGAGCCTGTCAGGAAGGTATCGGCCGGCAGGGCACGGGTCGTCGCCCGGCGATGGCGACGCTGCCGCCGATCGCGAAGGACGCCATCCGCACGGATGTCATCCCGAAGCAGAACCGCGCCGGCGTGCCGACTCTGCAGGGACCGGAAGTCATGCCCGGTCCCGAAGACACTTACATCGCGTATGGACTCAACTGGGCCAATGTTTCGAACACGCCGTTCCGCGAGTACAAGCATCTGGTCCATGAAGGCGGCATCTCCACGCCGCTCATCGCACACTGGCCGACGGGATTGAAGACGTCCGGCCGCATCGAACATCAGCCGGGACATCTCATCGACCTGATGGCGACCTGCGTCGATCTGGCCGGGGCAACGTATCCATCGGACGTGGATGGTCAGCCGGTTCCGCCGATGGAGGGCGTCTCGCTGAAGCCTGCGTTTAACGGCGGATCGTTGAACCGGAAGAACCCGATCTTCTGGGAACACGAAGGCAATCGCGCGATCCGCTCCGGTTCGTGGAAGCTGGTCGCGAAAGAGAACCAGTCATGGGAACTGTACAACCTCGCGCAGGACCGCACCGAGATGCACGACCTGGCAAAAGAAATGCCTGATCGTGTCCGCGAACTGGCTGCAGAGTGGGAGGCCTGGGCGCAACGCGCGCAGGTTCTGCCGCTGGGAACCTGGCGCGCTCCGGCGGCCACGAAGAGGGCGAAGAAACCCGCTGCCCGCTGATCGCCACCCCCTGAGACCTCAGGCAGTCTGGGAAACCTTTCCGGACTGGTTCGGTTCTTCCTGTGAGTGCAACCTCCGGGAGGGATGCCGCGCTGAAGCTGCGTCGCGGTCTGGCCGAAGTGCTTCCCGGATGCTCAACGCGAGCGGCTGGATTCCGGAAGGGCGTCGCTCGCTGACCAACGCGAAGAAGACTCGTCATGGAAGAAGATCCGCCGCCAGGCGTGCCGGAATGGATTGTGACCTACGGCGACATGATGTCGCTGCTGCTCACGTTCTTCATCATGCTGGTCTCGCTCAGTGAAATCGCCGCCGAAAAGAAGTACATGGCGATGGTTCAGGCTCTCGACAAGTATCTGGGCTACGACACGGCGCCGCTGAAGCCTCCCGGCGAGAGCCATCCTGCCAACAGTCCGGTCCTGAAGAGTGACGATGTGAAGCCCGGCGGCGGTACTGAATCGGATGGAACGGGCGGTGTCCGGACGAAGGCCATGCAGGGCCAGGACACGCGGGTGCGCGTCACAGAGGAAGGCCGGCCGGAACAGATTGGCGAACCAATTCTCTTCCAGGGAAATCTGCAGTTAACCGCCGGGTCTGAGGCTGGTCTGCTGGCGATTTCGCGAAAGCTCAAGGGCAAACCCAACAAGATCGAAATCCGGACCTACGCGACCCGCGAGTCCTCAACAGCGGACAGTTCGTATGAAAGCCGGACTCAGCAGGCCTATGAACGAGCACATGTGGTTCTGGTGCTGTTTACGGAATGGGGGATTGAGCCGGAACGGATCCGGATCATGGCGTATCCCGCTGGTGACAGTTCGAACCTCGCAGTTGTCGGAGCCGTGCCCGCTGAACGTGTCGAGATCTTCACGACCGACATGCTGACTTCGAGCTATGTCGCTCCCAGAACGCGCTGACTGCGGCACTTCACTGCTGATCGGCGAAAACCGGTTTCAGCAGATTATCGACCGGCGCGAAATCGTCGGTCAGAACCAGTCCCCGCGCGGTGGCCAGCAGCGATTCCATCTGGCCCGACCGCTGAATCGCACCCTGCGGTCCGGTTTCCTGGACAGCGAAGGGAGCGACCTGCCAGTGCTGTCCGGTCTCGGGCAGCGACTGCAGATCCAGAGGCTGCATCGAACAGATCAGCACATAGGTGTCGCGGTCTTCCGAAGGTGCTCCGGACTGCGTGCTGAAGACATAGATGTTCGGAAACAGGTCGCTCAGCGTGAGAACGCAACTGCTCAGAAACCGACCGCCGGACGCGGCCTGCGACTTCACGCGCAGTTCCTCGAAGCCGGCCGTCAGAACCGGATCATCGAACCGCTTTGACCATCGGTCGCGCATGTCGGTGGTCATCACTCCCCGCACACCGAACAGCGGCTGTCCGGGGTCGCGCAGCATGATCTCCAGTCCGTCAAATCCGGAACTTGCCAGTTGCCAGGTGTTGATGGCTTCATCGTCGAGAAGCAGATCGTGAGGAAGAACCGGTTCGCGTCCGGCGCTTTCCGGCGGACTGGTGCTGGTACGCGGCCACAGGTCGATGATGTTGAACATGTAGATGCCGCGATCGGGATTCAACATCGCTTTCAGTTTGGCATCGAACTCATGCGTGGTCAGGTGCCACGGCACGCTGAAGTCGTTGAACGCGTCGCCGTAGATGAAGTCGTACCGTACGAGCGGCTGGCCGGCGGCTGCGCGGCGCGCGTTCTCCCGCAGGAAATCATCCACGACGTTGCGGGCATCGCCGATCTGCGTCTTCACCAGCGTCTGGTCATCCGCCGCCAGTCCCATCGCCTTCTGCACGGCCAGTTTGACCGCCGGGTCCAGCTCCGCGACATCGATCCGCGATCCCGGATAGTGATGCTCGATCCAGCGCGGAAACACGAAGCCGCCTCCGCCGATGAAGAACGTGCTCACATCGCGTTTCTGTGCGGTCAGGGCCAGCACGGCGCGGCGCCAGGGCAGAGCGGTTCCAGCCTCTCCGACCGCACACAGCTCATCCACTTCCTCCGGCGTGATCTCGTGGAACGCGTTCAGCGAACCGAAGGTCTCTTCAAAGTGGAGCCGGTCTTCAAAGAGCTTGACCTGATGCACGCCATCCGGGACTTCCTTCAAGGCGACGGAACTGAAGCCGCCCCACTGCGGCTGCCGGGTCAGAGCCGACAGTTCCTCCAGGGTGTTCCACCAGCGTCCATACGGGGCCAGTTCGAGCAACTGCCGTCGCCGTTCCGCAGTCACGAGCGAACTCACCAGCAGCTCGTTCTTCGCGCGATCGAACCGCGCCCAGTCCGGCAGCTTCTCCAGGATCGCGTCGCGTCCGGGAAAGGCTTCGACCGTGACCGCCGCTTCCAGATTCCAGGCATCCGCGGCGCGGGAAGTTGCCTCGGCATAAATGAGTTCGTATTCGTAATAGAGCTTCGTGGGATCGGCGAAGTTGAAGTAGCTGTGAGCCAGTTTATCGAGCCGCAGCGACTGGACTTCATCGGCGCCAACCTGATCGGTGCTGACATTGATGTAGGAGTAATTGCTCTCGTCGTGATATTCGCCCGGCGCATCGTCGCGGATGTAGAGAACCAGTCCGAGTTCGTGCAGTTCGCGTCCGATAGCTTCACTGCGGTCGCGCCACCGATTGATCCGCTCGCGCGGCTGCATGCTGGTTTCCACCAGCCGGTCAATCGCCCGCTCAATCTCCGCCGTCAAATGCTGTCGCTGACCGGATCGGAGCCAGCGTTGCAGATCATCCTGCTCCTGATCCGTCAGAAGAATGAATTCACCCGCCTGAATCCGTTTGAACAGACCGGTGCGCAGCTCCTCGTCCAACCGGTCCGACCAGTCACCGTTCCGGAAGTTTCGGAGTCCGCGGATCTGCGCGTCGCTGCTCGTGAAGAGCCGGGCCAGCGATTCACCCGCCGATGCGAACCGCTCCGCTCCGCCGATCGCGGCGGCCGTCACGATCAGCATGAACTGCATCCACCCGACGATGACGGCCGTCCGGAAGACGACCTGACCACTGGCCGCCAGCACTCCCAGCACGGCCAGCATCCCGGAAGTTCCCGCGATGATCGCCCGCGTTCCATAAGCATCAATCAGCCAGTAACCGGTGAGGAACGTTCCGATGATCGAACCCATCGCTCCCCAGGCATAGACGTTGCCGACGGTGATGCCCGTCTTCCGGCCGTGCTGCAGCGCGATGCTGGCCACCACCGGCGAAATCGTGCCCAGCGCCACCGCCGGAATGAAGAACATCTGCGCGACGGTCAGGAACACCCACATCGGCCAGTCGATATCCAGCGGCCGCTCGCGCCCCGTGACGATCCGGTCCAGCCAGAGCACGCTGAAGCACGAGGCGCTCGCGATCAGAAACAGCCAGCTCAGCAGCTTGCGCGGAGCGATCCGGTCGGCCAGCCAGCCGCCGAGAAAATTGCCGACCGTGATTCCGGCCAGCACCACACCGATGACCGAAGTCCAGGTATAGAGCGAACTGCCGACGTGCTTCGCGATCAGTCGCGACGCGGTCAGCTCCAGGACCATCACACAGACGCTCGCCAGGAAGACGATCGCGTTGCAGCCGATCAGCGCCAGCAGGCTGCCATGCCGCTTCTGACGCAATGCCGGCTCATTCGTCGCCCGCGGCGCGACACGCTCCACCTGATGCCAGTCCGGTCCGGCCGACTTCCATGCTTCCGGCGGATTGGACAACGAATACCCGTCACCGCCGGCGCTGTTGAGCATCCGGTATCCAGCGTCATCCGTCTGGTCGCTCAGTGCCGGGCCGGGACCGGACAGCGGCAGTCCGCCGTCGGCATCGTTCGAAGCAGCCGGCAGCAGATCGTCAGAATCAGACGCAGGGTCATGCGGAGCGGTCATGCGATATCCCGGAAGGCGGCGGAGAAAGCCAGGGGCGTGAGAATACTGAGAGTGCCGGGCAGAGTCCTGCGGAATGTGGGGGTTGCCCGTGGTCAGTCATCAGTAGTCCGTAGGCCGGGCTGTGCCCGGCACCCGGATAGCCCTCGTCATTCGTCACAACCGGCAGACTCTGACATTCCGGTCGGATGCGACAGCCCGGCGAAACCGCTGCGGTCCAGCGCGATCAGAGCCGGGCACTGAATGATTTGAAACGCCTTGCCGCCGCAGGCTTCCAGACCGGTCCTATAGTCAGGAGACCGGATGCGCGGAGGAAGTCTTCCGCGGCGCAGGCACTCTTTCGTTGCGGATCCCCGGCATGTCAGCGTCGATCGTACAACCCGTTCGGGCCGGTGAGCCGCTTCCGCAGCAGGCCGGACTGGAGCTGCGGAGCCAGAGAACCGCGCCGCGAAATATCCTCACAGTCAATCTCGAAGACTGGTTTCAGGTCGGCGCGTTTCACCATCTGATCGACCGGTCGCAGTGGTATCGCTTTGAACCGCGGCTCGAACGCAGCCTGCAGACGACCCTGGAACTGCTCGACCAGTGCGACACGAAAGCCACCTTCTTCGTCCTGGGCTGGGTCGCCGAGCAGATGCCGGAGCTGCTGCGACGCATCACCGAACGCGGTCACGAAATCGCCAGTCGAGGATTCTATCACCGTAGTATCCGCGATCTGTCCTGCGGAGAATTCCGCGACGATCTGCTGCGGTCCCGGGAAGCGATCGAACGCGCCGGCGGTCAGCAGGTCACCGGGTATCGCATCGCGGACGGATGGCTGGACCCGGCCGATCTGTGGGTTCTGGATGTGCTCGCCGACCAGGGTTACCGGTACGACTCCAGTCTGCTGCCGCGCCGCAGTGAGTTCTCGAACGCGGAAGCCTCCCGCACCATTCACGAATACCGCCGCGAAGCCGGCACGCTGACTGAAGTCCCGCCCTCCATCGGGCAGTTCTTCGGCTACGACTTTCCGCTGGGGGGCAACGGTCTCCGGCAGCTTCCCGCCTGGCTGATGGACCGTTCGATCCAGCAGTGGCAGCAGACCGGCCAGCCGCTGGTCACTTACTTCCATGTCTGGGAACTCGATCCCGAACAGCCGCGCGTCAGCGCCGCCGGGCGAGTCGCCCGCGTCCGGCATTACCGCAACCTCGACCGGATGCGGCAGCGCGTGGAAACGCTGCTGTTGAGCCACCGGTTCGGTTCGATTGCCGACGTCCTGGATCTGCCGACCCGGCCGGTCACATCCGGATCGCAAACGCCCTCCGAATCGGAAGAGCGTTTCGACCGGCAGCCATTGAGTCCGTCTCCGGTTCGTTCTGCTGTCGAAGCCGCCGCGCCCGTTTCCATCGTCATCCCGTGCTTTAATGAAGAAGAGTCGCTGCCCGCGCTGGCGCGGACTCTGGAGCGGGTCCAGTTTGAACTCGCGCCGCGTTACGCCGCGCAGTTCGTGCTGGTCGATGACCGCAGTCGCGACAACACCTGGGCGCTGATGCAGACGCTTTTCGCGGACCGTTCCAACTGCACTCTGGTCCGGCACGAACGAAACTCCGGAGTCTCGGCCGCGATCCTCACCGGGATCCGTCACGCGCAGACCGAACTGGTCTGCTCAATGGACTGCGACTGCTCCTACGACCCGGTCGAACTGAAACACATGCTGCCGCTGATGACCGACGACGTGGATCTGGTCACGGCCTCGCCCTATCACCCGCAGGGACACGTGAAGAACGTGCCCGGCTGGCGGCTGATCCTGTCGAAGACGCTCTCGCGCATGTACCGCCTGGTGCTGCCTGCGCGGCTGCATACCTGGACGAGCTGCTTCCGCATCTATCGGAAGCCGGTCGTGGAAACGCTGCCGCTCACTGAGAACGGATTCCTCGGCACAGCCGAGATGGTCGGACAGCTCGCGCTGCGCGGTTCGCGCATCGTCGAACACCCCGCCACGCTGGAAGTCCGTATCTTCGGCGAATCGAAGATGAAAACCTGCCGCACGATCCGCGGCCATCTGCGGCTGCTCGCGCGACTCATTCGCCAGCGCTGGATGACCGGCCGCCAGTCTCCGTCATCGACCTGACGCTCGTCGCAGGCGAACACGTTCACCCCCTGAAACTCCCACTGTTCCTTACTCGCAGAGGTTCTCATGTCTGACGCCCGCAAGCTGCTTTCACTGCCTTCCGATCAGGATGCCACCGGCCGCACGTTCGGTCCCGAAGAACTGGAGAACCTCGCCGCCGCGCTCCGCACGGGAACGCTGACCTGCACCAAGGGAAACTTCTGCAAGGAGTTTGAAACCCGCTTCGCCAGCCTGATCGGTTCCCGGTTCGGCTACGCCTGCTCGCACGGCACGGCGGCGATTCACGTGGCCATCGCCGCCATCAATCCGCAGCCCGGCGACGAGATCATCACAACGTCGATCACCGACATGGGCGGCCTGACTCCGATCCTCTATCAAGGCGCGATCCCGGTTTTCGCCGACGTCGATCCGCATACGTACAACCTCACGGCGCAGACCATCGCCGCGAAGATCAGCCCGCGCACGAAAGCCATCATCGTCACGCACCTGTTCGGCAATCCGTGCGCGATGAACGAGATCATGGAACTGGCCAGGGCGCACAACCTGCCGGTCATCGAAGACTGCGCGCAGTCCTTCCTGACCAGCTACGGCGACCGCTATGTCGGCACGCTGGGCACGATCGGCTGCTTCAGTCTGCAGCAGGGCAAGCACATCACAACCGGCGAAGGCGGTGTTGTGGTGACCGACGACGAAGCGCTGGCCCGCCGCATGTACCTCTACATCAACAAAGCCTGGGGTTACGGCGATCCAAAGCCGGATCACTACTTCATCGCGTTGAATTACCGCATGAGCGAACTGGCCGGCGCTGTGGCTCTGGCTCAGTTGCCGAAGCTGAACGGCGTCGTCGAAAGCCGCGTCCGCACGGCCGAAGCGCTGACGAGTGCTCTGCGCGGTCTGCCCGGCCTTGAGACTCCGCGCGTCACCGACGGCGGCGTGCATACGTTCTGGAAGTACTGCCTGCGCGTGGATGAGAACGTCATCGAAGGCGGTTCGCCGGCGCTCGGCGCGAAGCTCAGGGAACGCGGCATCGCCTCGGCCCCGCGCTACATCCAGAAGCCGGCCTTCCGCTGCCAGGTCTTCGCGGATCAGGTCACGTTCGGCGACAGCCACTGGCCCTTCACGCTCGCGCGACCGGAAGCCGTCGATTACTCAGAAGCGAACTTCCCCGGCACGTTCGACGCGCTGAGGAATGTGCTGGTCCTGCCGTGGAACGAGAAATACACGCAGGAGCATGTGGACTACATCGCCGACGCCGTGCGCGATGGCGTGACTCAACTGACCCGCTCGACCGCGACGGTCTGAATGATACCCGTCTGAAATTCCGGTCGCTGAGCGACCGGGCTGCGTCGCTCAGTCGCTCCGCGACTGAGATTCAGTCAGACGCAGAGACCAACACCTTCAACCCCGATGAGGGATCATGATCACCAGTCACAAAGTGCGTTTCGGAATGGTCGGCGCCGGTGGAATCGCTCAGGCCTATGCCCAGGCATTCCGCGACTCCGACCAGGCTCAACTGGTTGCCATCGCCGACGTGCGAACGGCAGCCGCCGATGCGATCGCTCAGACCTGCGACGCGACCGCGTATGCCAGTCACATCGACATGATCGCCGCTGAAGACCTCGACGCGGTCGTGGTCTGCACTCCGCCGGTCACGCATCCGGACATCTGCATCGAACTGACGCGGGCCGGTCTGCACGTACTCTGCGAAAAGCCGCTGGCCATCACTTCGACCGATGCCCGTCGCATGTTCGATGCCGCCGCGAAGAACAACGTCAGGCTGACGATGGCCACCAAGTTCCGCTACGCGGCGGATGTCATCCGGGCCAAGGCTCTGGTCAGTTCAGGCATCCTCGGCGAGATCATTCTCTTCGAGAACGTCTTCACCGGCCGAGTTGATATGTCGCAGCGCTGGAACTCGAAACCGGACATCAGCGGCGGCGGAGTGCTCATCGACAACGGCACGCATTCGGTGGACATCATGCGGTACTTCCTGGGACCGCTGGCCGAACTGCAGGTCGTCGAAGGCCGTCGCATTCAGAACCTGCCGGTGGAAGACACAGTCCGCATGTTCGTGAAGACGGTCGATGGCGTCATGGGCAGCATCGATCTGTCGTGGAGCATGAACAAGGAACAGCCCGCTTATATCAGCATCTACGGTTCGCAGGGCACGGTGCTGGTCGGCTGGAAGGAATCGAAGTACCGCCGTTCGGCCAATGAGGACTGGATTGTCTTCGGCCAGGGCTACAACAAGTTCCAGGCGTTTCGCGGTCAGATCGACAACTTCTCGCGGGCCATTCGAGGAGAAGACAAGCTGCTGGTCAGCCCGGAAGACGCGATCGCTTCGGTCGAAGTCATCGAAGCGGCGTATGAATCGTTGAAGAACAGCCGCTGGCAGCCCGTCGTCCATCAGGTCTGGCAGCACGACTCGACCGGACGAGTGGCCTCGGAAGAAACGGTTCTCGTCTGACAGGGGCACTCCGGGAATTCCTTCGTGTCCTCTGTGGCTCCGTGGTGGATGACAGAATTCACCACAGAGGCACAGAGAGAAATACAGAAGACCGAAACGCAAGAGAACGGAACACGGGCCTTGAACTGGAACTGTTCAACATCGCGGGAACTGACTGGCTGGCAGGTTCTGGCGGCCCGGTTCGACCACGGCTGGGCACACGATGCGGAGCACCGCCGGGAACGCGAAGAGGCGTGGAACGACGTTCTATCCGGCCTGCTCAACTTCGTGTTTCTGGTGGCGCTGATCTGTCTTCTGATTCTGTGGTGGCGGAATACATGGTGACTGTGACCAGTTCCTGCGCGGAGTACTCCAGGTTCCTCTGGCGGGAGGGGCAGTCACGCTGGCTGTCGTTCATTGCCTGGGGTGACGAAGACCCGGCCCTGGAGACGGAGGATGGTCGCGAACTGAATGAGCAGTCCATCGAATTTCTCTCCGGCTTCTTCTTTCTCCTGTTTCTCATCCTTCTGGTCTGCCTCCTGATTCTGTGGTCGCAGGATCCGTCCTGACAACGTGCTTCACTCCTCTCCGTACCCTCTGCGTCACCGTGGTGAGCCTTGAATTCACCACCGAGACACGGAGAGCACCTGGCCTGATCCGGAACTCACCATGCCCCGCATTCATCCCACGGCTCTGATCGAAGACCGCGTCACCATCGGCGAAGGCACGTCCGTCTGGGACAGCGTTCATATCCGGCACGACTCGGAACTCGGCGAGCAGTGCATCGTCGGCGAGAAGACCTACATCGCTTACGGCGTGAAGATCGGTCATCGCGTGAAGATCAACGCGATGGTCTACATCTGCAATGCCGTGACGATCGAAGACGGCGTGATGATCAGCGCCGGCACGATCTTCACCAACGACCGCTTTCCGCGCGCCACAACGCCGGACCTGAAGTCGCTGCGATCTTCCGATCCGGACGAGCACACGCTGCCGACGCTGGTCCGGGAAGGCGCGACCATCGGAGCGGCCTCAACGATCGGCAACGACCTGGTCATCGGCCGCTGGGCGATGGTCGGGATGGGTTCGGTCGTGACGAAGTCGGTGCCGGACTTCCATCTGGTGCTCGGCGCCCCGGCCCGTTCGATCGGAGCCGTCTGCCGCTGCGGCCAGTTGATGGTCCGCTTCCCGAAAGACGGTCCGGCGAACTTCGGACACATCACCTGCCCGACCTGCGGACTCGAATACTCCATCGAAAACGGCGACGTCACCGAACTCGCTCCGCCGGTGGTCGAGTCCGTGGAGCTGCTGACCGCTCGCTGATTTTCGCCTGCACTTCTCAGTGTTCTCCGTGCCTCTGTGGTGAATTCTGTCTTTTACCACAGAGGCACGGAGGTCACGGAGAAGGAAGGCAGACTCACATCCTCTGACGACGAATATCGAATCATGCATTACGGCATCATTGGTGGTGGCATCCTCGGCATGACGATGGCGCATCGACTGGCTCAGGCCGGGCAGCGCGTCACGCTCATGGAGGCGGCGCCGCAACTCGGCGGCATGGCGGATGCCTGGGAACTCGGCGGAGTCACCTGGGACCGGCACTATCACGTCACGCTGCTGTCGGATCAGCACTGGCGGCGGGTGCTCCGTGAACTCGATCTCGATGACGACATGCAGTGGGTCGAAACGAAGACCGGCTTCTTCACGGACGGCCGGTTGTATTCGATGTCGAACAACGTTGAGTTCCTCAAGTTTCCGCCGCTGGGTCTGATCGACAAGTTCCGTCTCGGCGCAACGATCTTCTATGCCTCGAAGCTGACGGACTGGAAGAATCTGGAACAGATTCCCGTCGCGGACTGGTTGAGAAAGCTCTCCGGTTCGCGCACGTTCGAGAAGATCTGGCTGCCGCTGCTGCGCGCGAAGCTGGGTGAGAATTACCGCAAGACATCCGCCGCATTCATCTGGTCCACGATCGCCCGCATGTACGCCGCGCGACGCACGGGACTCAAGAAGGAGATGTTCGGCTATCTGCCCGGCGGCTATGCCCGCATCCTCAAGCGGTTCACTCAGCAACTGGTTGATGAAGGCGTTGAAATCCGGACCGGAGCACAGACTCGACTGGTCCATCCGACGGGCTTTGGTCCGGTGATGGTGCAGTCCGCCGATCATCGCTCGGACGAGTTCGACCGGGTCGTGTTGACGACGCCGTCGCCGGTGATCTCAAGGCTGTGCCCCGGTCTGAATGAGGACGAGCATCAGCGGCACAACGGCCTGCAGTATCAGGGTATTGTCTGCGCGTCGGTGCTGCTGAAGCAGCCGCTGGACCGCTTCTATGTGACCAACATCACGGATGCGTGGGTGCCTTTCACGGCCGTCATCGAGATGTCCACGCTGGTGGATCGGAAGGAATTCGACGGGAATTCGCTGGTCTATCTGCCGAAGTATGTCGCTCCGGACGATCCGCTGTTCGAGGAATCAGACGCTTCGATTCAGGACCGGTTCATCGCCGCGCTGGAGAAGATGTATCCGCACTTCACGCTGGACGACGTGCTGGCCTTCAAGGTGTCGCGCGTGCGGAATGTCGTGGCGCTGTCGACGCTGGATTACTCGAACACGCTGCCGCCGATGCGGACATCTCTGCCGGGAGTCTTCGCCGTCAACTCGGCGCACATCGTCAACGGCACGTTGAACGTCAACGAGACTGTGAAGCTGGCCGAAGACGCAGTCCGGGAACTGTTCGCTCCAGTCGGCGCGATGTCGGAGACCGTCGCTCTTCGAGACAGACCGCAGTCCGTTCAGCCGGAAGATGAAACGCTCGTGCTGACAGAGGCGTGACCGGCCGGTCAAACGGCAACACCTCTCAGTCGCGGAGCGACTGAGCTACGTAGTCCAGTCGCTCCGCGACTGGAGGCTGCCGCCAGAAAACTTCCAGTGCCGCGTTGAAACGCAGCCATCAGATATCAAGGCTCATCATGTCCCGACCGCTCGCCAGTCTGTCGCTCGATCTCGATAACAAGTGGTCTTACATGAAGACTCACGGGGACGCGGGCTGGGATCAGTATCCGTCGTACCTGGATCTCGTGGTGCCGCGGTTCCTGAAGATGCTGGACGACCGGCAGACGAAGATGACGGTCTTCATCGTCGGCAAGGACGCGTCGCTGGAGAAGAACCGCGACGCGCTGGCCTCCATCGCCGGAGCCGGGCACGAGATCGGCAATCACTCATTCCATCACGAACCGTGGCTGCATCTGTATTCGCTGCCGCAGATTGATGAGGAACTGGCGCGGACGGAGGAGGCGATTGAAGACGTTTGCGGCGTGCGGCCGGTCGGCTTTCGCGGCCCGGGTTTCAGCCTGTCACCGGATGTGCTGACGGTGCTGAAACGGCGGGGCTACGAATATGACTGTTCGACTTTTCCCACCTTTCTGGGACCGCTGGCCCGGCTCTACTACTTCCTGACCGCGCGGCTGGATGACCAGCAGAAGCAGGAACGGAAAAAGCTGTTCGGGACGTGGTCCGAGGGCTTCCGACCTCTTAAACCGTACCTGCACCGTCTGGCCGACGGGCCGCTGCTGGAAATTCCCGTCACGACCATGCCGCTGTTCAAAGTCCCGATCCACGTGAGCTATCTCCTTTATCTGGATCAGTTCTCGCGCGGGCTGGCGCTGACTTACTGGCGGATGGCTCTGACGTTGTGCCGGATGACCGGAGTCGCTCCGTCACTGCTGCTGCATCCGCTGGATTTCATGGGCTGCGACGACGATCGCGACCTGATGTTCTTTCCGGCGATGCGTCAGCCGTCCGCCCGCAAACTGGAACTGGTGGAGATGGTGCTCGACCGGATGGCCCGGCACTGGCAGATCGTGCCGATGCGGGATCACGCGCGGGCCGAAGCGAAACGACTGGGAATGGAACTGAAGTCAGACCGGCCGCTGGCGGTTGTCAGCAGCTCGCTGTGATCCATCAGTGGAATGTGTCCGGAAAGAAGTTTCGGAAATCATGTCGCACGCATTGTCCCCCGCTGTTCCATCGCGCCTGACGTGGGCTTTGGCGAAGAGTCTGCGTCCGCATCAGTGGATCAAGAACACGCTGGTGTTCGGCGGTCTGATCTTTTCGCAGTCACTGTTCGACGTGATGTCGGTGCTGCTGAGCATCCAGGCATTTCTACTGTTCAGCTTCGCGGCCAGCGCGGTCTATCTGCTGAATGATCTCAACGATCTGGAGGAAGACCGCCGGCATCCGAAGAAGCGGCTGCGACCGCTGGCCTCCGGGTTGATCAGTCCCGCCACTGTGACGGCGGCCATGCTGTTTCTGGGGGCGGGCAGCCTGATCGGCGCGTTCCTGATCAATGCGGGATTCGGAATCATTCTGACGCTGTATCTGGCGATGAATGTCGGGTACTCGCTGAAGCTCAAGCACGTCGTGATTCTGGACGTGATGATCATCGCGCTGGGCTTCGTGCTGCGCGCCGTCGCGGGCGCGGTGGCGATTCAGGTTGAGCCGTCGCCGTGGATGGTGCTCTGCACGCTGACGCTGGCGCTGCTGGTCGGCTTCGGCAAACGCCGCAACGAACTGGTCGTGCTGAAAGACGATGCTGCCAGTCACCGCGCGTGCCTCGAAGGGTACACGACACACTTTCTCGATCTGATGATGACCGTCTCGGCCGGAGCGGCCGTCGTGACCTACGCGCTCTACACGATGGCGGATGAAACGGCCGCGCGGTTCGGTTCGCACGCGCTCGTGCTGACCACTCCGTTCGTGATCTACGGCATCTTCCGCTACCTGTTCCTGATTCATCTGAAGAGCGAGGGAGGTGATCCCTCGAAGCTGTTCGCGACGGACCGACCGACGCTCATCAACGGAATGCTCTGGCTGCTGGCCTGCGCGTTCTGCGTCTACGGGCCAACGGACTGGATGCCGTGGTGATGAAGCGTGAGTCGGCGCCGGAGAAATCTCCGTCGCGGAGTGCTTGTGAATCTATCCCGTAGGGTGTGACAAGCAGAGCGAACTCAATTGGCGTGCCGGCGCAGGCAGGAGATTGTGATTCATGGATGCTTGAATCAGTCAGAATGTTCTCTGCGCCGGCACACCGCTGCGTTTTCCTGCCTGCTGGTCACACCCTGCGGTGATTCTTCTACTGACTCGGAGCGACAGTGCCGGCGCAGGCAGGAGATTGTGATTCATGAATGCTTGAATCAGTCTGAATGTTCTCTGCGCCGGCACACCGCTGCGTCTTCCTGCCTGCTGGTCACACCCTGCGGTGATTCTTCTACTGACTCGGAGCGACAGCTCCACTCAGTCGCGCTGACCGCGAGATGAGCCATCCGGAGCACCGTCTCGACTGTGATCCGTGATGGGACGTTCTTTACCAACTGACAACTCGAACGCATCGTTCCTCTGAATCTGCGAGGCCGGAGTGCTCACGTCCCTGTCTGACACCGCAACTCGAGTCGAAACCGCGAACACGACATCGTGTCCGGTCTGCGATGGTCCGTCGCATCGGCTCTTTCAACGGCACGGCTTCTGGATTCAGGAATGCCGGTCGTGCTCGCACCGCTTCGCGCGGCCGGACGATGCGGACCGGCATGTCGCGACGGTCTACGGTGACGACTACTTCTTCGGCGGCGGAGCTGGTTACGAGAATTATCTCAGCGAAGCCGATCTGCTCCGCGCGCACGGTCGCCGTTACGGGAAACTGCCGAAGCGGTGGATGTCCGCCGGCCGGATGCTGGATGTTGGAGCCGCGGCTGGATTCGTGCTGCGCGGGTTCCACGACGAAGGCTGGAGCGGTGAAGGCGTTGAGCCGAACGCCGCCATGGCGCGATACGCCCGCGAAACGCTCGGCATGCACGTCTCGGCCGGATCGCTGGAAGACTTTCAGCCGGCCGATGGCAACGCCGGTGGCTTCGATCTGGTCTCACTGATTCAGGTCATCGGACACTTCATCGAACCGCGCGATGCGCTGGCGAACGTCGAACGCCTGACCCGACCGGGCGGATACTGTCTCATCGAATCGTGGAACGTGCAGAGCTGGTCCGCGCGGCTGTTCGGTGAGAACTGGCACGAATACAGCCCGCCCAGCGTGCTGCACTGGTTCAGCCCGCGAACCTTGAACGCCCTGATGGCGCCGTTCGGATTTGAACCGGTCGCGCAGGGACGTCCTCAGAAATGGCTCAACGTGGGCCACGCCCGATCGCTGCTCGCTCACAAGGCTGATGCTTCTCTGATCGCGAAGCTGGCTCGCACCACGTTTCGCTGCCTGCCTGCATCGCTGAACCTGCCTTATCCGTCCGAAGACCTGTTCTGGACGCTGTACCGGAAAGCGCCGGCCACCTCTGAGGAGTCGCGATGATGCGTCCCTCCGTTCGTGCCGCTTATGCGCTGTTCTTCCTGCTGGCTGCCGGTCTGCGCATCGTGGATGTATGGCGGCCGGTCGATGGCACCATGCGCGATTCGTGGCGGGAACCGGATGTGGCCGGGATGGCCCGCAACTTCTACGAAGAAGACATGAATCTGTTTCTGCCGCGCATCGACTGGCGCGGTGACGGACCGGGCTATACGGAAGCCGAGTTCCCTCTGTATCCGTGGCTGGTGGCCTGTCTGTATCACGCGGTTGGTTATCACGAAGAGCTGCTGCGGGTCGTCTCGTTCGTGCTGCTGATGGCCGCGACCGGGATCTTCTTCCGGCTGGCTCACGAGCGTCTGCCCGCAACCGGAGCGCTGGTCGCTTGCATGGCCTTCGCGGCCAATCCGCTGGCGGCACGGCTGGCGACGAGCATTCAACCGGAACCGCTGATGTTCCTGGGTTACGTCTCGGCTGTGTATTTCTTCCTGCGCTGGTGCGATCGCGGCGGTCGTCGCGATTACTGGCCGGCCATTGTTGCCACCGCGATCGCGATCCTCGGCAAACTGCCCGCCATTCACATCGGAATTCTGTTCGCCGCGTTGTGCTTCCAGCACTTCGGTCTGAGCTGTCTGAAGCGGAAGGATGTGTGGCTGTTCGCGGGGCTGGCGGTGGGAGTGCCCGCTGTGTGGTATGTCTGGTCGCACACGCTCTGGCTGCGCTACGGCAATTCGCTGGGCATGTCGAACGAAGCTTATCTGCGGATCGGTTCCGGCAACTTTCTGCAGACGCTGTCCGAGACTCTGCCTGGTAACGCGCAGACGGAACTGCACTGGATCTGGATGCGGGGCGGGCTGGTGCTGGCCGGGATCGCTCTGCCGTTCGCGCTGGCTCGGCGTGAACAGCGCTGGATGGCCTGGTGGGCGGTGGCTCTGGCGGCGTTCTATGTTGTGGCCGGACACACGACGAGCGAAGGCTGGGCCTGTCATTACCACATCGTGAGCGTTCCACTGGCCGCGTTGCTGGCCGGCTTCGGAACATCCCTGATTCCGTGGCACGACCTCGCGTCTCTGAGGAAGAACTGGACTGAACGGAATCGCGAAAGGCTGGTCATGCCGGCCGTGGCGTCAGTCTGTGGATGGATCATCGTGACAGCCTTGTTCTACGAGTCCGGTCGCGCTCTCAAATGGGACATGCATCCGCACGGTTATCAGCAGCTTTATGACTGTGCGCGGCAGTTTCAGCCGCTCGTTCAGCCCGGCTGTCTGATGATCTGCAGCGGCGCGGGAGGCACGGACCAGTTCGGACTGAAGCGGGCTTACAACGTGCCGTACTTCTTCTTCTGGACGAAGACCAAAGGGTTCTCGCTGACGGATGAGGATCAGACGCTGGACAAGATCGAAGCTCTGCGGCAGCGCGGTGCGCGGTACTACATCGCCGAGCGGCGTTCGCTGGCCAATGCTCCGGCCGGCTTTGAAGCCGCTCTGCGAGACCGATACCGAGTGCTGGCCGAACACGAACGCGCCGTCCTGGTGGAACTGCCGCCGGCATCGACTGCGGATTCACAGACGGCCGGCGGCACGAATGAGATCCGGAAGGGCGAAGCTGAAATCCGGGAGGGCGAAGCTCCTGCTGAGCCGCGATCCATGAATCAGGCCCGCCTGCCGGGTGCGACCCGGCAGGAGCCACGCTCAGAAGTCGCCCCCGGGAGCATTCGTCAGCAGACCGGCGGAGGCCCCGCATGACACACAGCACGGCTGTCACTCACCGCAACTGGTTCGGCTCGATGACCGAGCGCCGGATCACGCTCGCGCTGCTGGCGCTGCATCTGGCCATCACGCTGCCGCTGGCCGCCGTGTTGAATGTCGCCACGGATGAGAGTTTCTCGCTGCTGACGACCAGTCAAAGTCTCGGGCACGCGCTGCATCGTGGACTGTGGTTTGAGCTGCAGCCGCCGTTGTATTTCGGACTGCTCAATCTGTGGCGGCAGGCTTTCGGAGATTCGATCTTCGCTGCGCGACTGCTGTCGGTGATCTGCGGAGCGCTGATCGTTCTGCTGTCGGCCGGACTGTCGCGGCGCTATCTGCCGCGAGTTCACTCGCCGCGACTCGTCGCGCTGCTGGCTCTGCATCCCTTCGTGATCTGGGCGGCGGTCGAGATCCGGCTGTATGCCCTGATGCTGCTGATTTCGACGCTGCAGCTCATCACGTTCCACGATGGTTTCCTCACCGGCCCGGATCGCACTTCACGCGAGGACGAACTCGACCGCTGCCGGTCGCGCGTGTGGTATCTGGTGCTGGCCGTGATCGGACTCTACACGCATTACTACTCCGGTTTTCTGCTGGTCGTGAACGCGGCCGTACTGCTGTTTCATCGCCGCTGGCGGTCGCTGGGCATCTATCTGCTGTGCATGACGATCGCCGGATTCTGCTTCGCCCCCATGCTGCTGGTCGTTCCGAAACAGGTGGGCGAGCACACGACTGGAGCGACGGCGACGGACGCGCGCGGCGCGGTGCAGGCGGTTCTGTGGCAGGCCGAGCATTACCTGCTGCCGGTCAGCGTACGACCGACTGCGAGTGAACTGGAACGCTCGCGCATCGTCTGGCCGCTGCTGCTTCTGGCCGCGCCGCTGCTGCTGCTGACCGGTTCGCTGCGGAGTCGCTGGAAGCAGGGCACGATCCGGCCGACGGGATTTCGCGAGCTGCTGTTCTGGAATCAGAGCGTGACGGCTCTGCTGATCGCGGGCCTGTTGCTGCTGGCGTTTGTGGCGGTCGTGCATGTGACCGGCCCGGAACTGTTCGAGTTCCGGCATGGCGTCGCGCTGTTCATTCCGCTGACGCTGGCCGCAGGCGCGATCGTCGCGGCCATCGGCGGCAACCGCGCGATCGGCTGGTGGACCTGTCTGGTGCTGTGCTTCTCCATTCCCGTGCTGGGACAGAACTATGCCACGCTCTCCAAAGGCGGTGACTGGAAGCGAGTGGCCCGCTGGATTGAATCGTCCGAGAAACCCGGCGAACCGGTGGTCGTGTTCATTCCCTGGGCCGCGCTGCCGTTGTCGCATCACTACGACGGCCGCAACGAGCTGGTTGTCATTCCGCGCCCCGAAGAGGGACTGACCTATCGGATGAGTGAGTACGTGCTGGACAGCCCGCAGCAGATTGACGAACGGGTTGAGCCGGTCCTGAAGAGCGGCGACGGACTGTGGCTGGTCACTTCAGGGCCGAAGAAGTACGTCGGTGTTGAGTTCGGCTTCGAGGTGCTCGATGAATGGCTGACAGAGCGCTTCACCATTGAGGAAGACGTGACGTTCAACGGCTCGCGCGTCCGATACCTGAAGCGCCGCAGCGGGACGACTGCGAAGTCGGTCGCGGGACACGAATCGGTGACGCCGAAACCTGAGTCAAGCGAGCAGGAGGGCGACTCATGAAGACAATGCTCAAAGCCGGAGCCGCATGGCTGGCGTGGCTGATCGTTCTGCCCGCGGTGCTGCTGTGCCGGATCGGGATGGCCGCGATCGGCCCGGAGAAAGCGTTCCCTGGCTGGTCGCAGTTCTTTTCGCTGCTGCCCGGATTGACCGGTCAGTATCTGCGGCGCGCCTTCTATCAGCAGATTCTGCCGCAGTGCGGAGACGGCTGCTGCCTGACGTTCGGCACCATTTTCTCGCACCCGACCGCACGCATCGGGAAGAACGTGTATGTCGGCGCGGGCTGTTCGATCGGCGATGTCACGATCGAAGATGATGTCCTGATCGCCTCGCACGTTTCGATCATGAACGGCAGCACTCAGCACGGTATCGACCGGCTGGATGTGCCGATCCGCGAACAGCCGGGTGTGTTCCAGCCGGTGACGATCGGCGAAGGATCGTGGATCGGCGAACGGTCCTGCATCGCGGCCAGTATCGGCCGGCACTGTGTCATCGGTGCGGGAGCGGTCGTGACGAAACCGGTTCCCGATTACGCGATCGCGGTCGGAGTCCCCGCGCGCATTGTCCGGTTCCGGAACCAGACCGGAGATGAACGTCGCATCGAAGACCGTCTGACCGAAGCCGCGGCTCTGCTCCAATCGCTCAATCCCGCCGGACACTCGTAATCATCGAGCCGAAGCCGCACTGGTCCCGTTACGGCCGGAATGTCGTGACTGATCGATTCGGACGACAGGCTGCGGGCTGCGGTTTGTGGCGCCGGCCGTTCTGGAAACAGCTTCCCTGCGCACATTCCGGCGGAGGCTTCTTCAGCATGACCTATGTTTCGGGAGCGCAGGCCAGGTGGATGCGGAGATGTGGTGCGCTCGCTGCCGGATCCTGCCGACTCTCGGATGAAGTGACCCCCTCATGTGCGGCATCGCGGGCGTTCTTTACTCAGACCCGGATCGACCGGTTGATCCGGATGTACTGAGCCGTATGGCGACAACGATTGCGCATCGCGGACCGGACGCCGAAGGCTTCTGGATCAATGGTCCGGTCGGACTGGCTCATCGCCGGTTGTCGATCATCGACCTGTCCGGCGGCGATCAGCCGATGAGCAACGAAGACGGCTCGGTGCAGGTCGTCTTCAACGGCGAGATCTACAACTACCAGACGCTGCGTCAGGAACTGGAAGCCAACGGGCATGTCTTCCGGACATGTTCCGACACTGAAGTGCTCGCGCATCTTTACGAACAGCACGGCGACCGGATGGTGGACCGGCTGCGAGGCATGTTCGCCTTCGCGATCTGGGACCATCGAAACCGTTGTCTGTTTCTCGCGCGGGATCGAGTCGGCATCAAGCCGCTGTACGTTTCGGTGACTTCCGAACGCGTGGTCTTCGGTTCCGAACTGAAAGCCGTACTGGCTCACGGTGACGTCTCGAAGGAGCTGAGTCCCGAAGCGCTCGACGAGTATCTGCATTACGGCATGGTGCCGGGATCGCGCTGTATCTATCGCGGCGTGGAAAAACTGCTGCCCGGTCATTCGCTCACGGTAACTCTGCGGCCGTGGCAGCTTCTGCGCCGTCACTACTGGCAGCTTGAGTGGAGCGAAGATTCCTCGCTGAGTCTCCAGGACTGGAAGACCGTGCTGCTCGACAAGCTGCGCGAGACCGTGCGCCTGCATCTGGTCTCGGATGTGCCGGTCGGCTCGTTCCTGAGCGGCGGGATTGATTCCAGCGTGGTCACCGGTCTGGCCAGTCAGGCGCTGCCCGTGCCGCTGCGGA
>Ga0172376_10001759_pt1 | contig 27311 bp, 17 predicted proteins | sample Lak35m_FD_121114 | JGI IMG/M metagenome (GOLD analysis project Ga0172376, IMG submission 121114) | Freshwater microbial communities from Kabuno Bay, South-Kivu, Congo - kab_092012_35m | ecosystem: Environmental > Aquatic > Freshwater > Lake | place: Democratic Republic of the Congo: South-Kivu...
AACCAGACCGTAAGTACCCGCTGATCCTGTTCCTGCATGGAGCAGGGGAACGCGGAAACGATCCCGCAAAACTGCACATCCACTTCCCCGTTCAAATCGCCCAGCCGGAATGGCGCGCGAAATACCCGTGCTTCGTTCTGGTTCCGCAGTGCCGGGATGAAGAACGCTGGATGGGCGCTCCCTGGAGCCGGCTGGAATCCTCACCGCTCCCCGAAAAGCCGAGCGAGCAGCTCCAGATGGCCATTGAGATCCTGGAGCACTCACTGAAATCGCTGCCGATCGATTCGGACCGGGTCTACCTGACCGGCCTGTCGATGGGCGGATACGGTTCCTGGGAGCTGGCCATGCGACGCCCGGAGCTGTTCGCGGCCGTGGCTCCGGTCTGTGGTGGAGGCGACGAGACTCAGGCGGCAAAAATCAAAGCGATCCCCATCTGGACGGCTCACGGAGACCAGGACACGGCCGTGCCGGTTGAACGATCCCGCCGAATGGTCGAGGCCCTCAAGAAAGCAGGCGGAAACGTCAAGTACACCGAGTATGCTGGCGTCGGGCACAATTCCTGGACGCCGTTCTATTCGGATCCGGAAGGCGTTCTTCCCTGGATGTTCCAGCAGAAGCGTCCCGCAAAGAAATGAGTTCGTCGCCGACTGACTCAGGAGACGCATTCGCGTTGAAATTGTTCTCGAACCGCCAGTTTCTCTCTCTTCAGGATCTATCACTGTGTCTGCATCCGCTCACTGACTGCCCGCCTTACTCCCGCCAGCGAGTCCCGCCATCATGCCGCCTTGCCGTCCATTTCCAGACCTGCTCGCCCGACTTCCTGCTGTCTGCCGGTTGAACCTCGTCGCTGTTCCGCTCTGTGTGACCGCCAGCCTGCTGCTGTCCGGCTGCGGTGGTGGTGGGCAGCCTTCAACAGACCAGAAACCGGCGGCGGAACTTCCAGTCGTGCAGGCGGACGTATTGACGGTGCAGGACCGGCCCTGGCCGCTGATTCTCCGCACTCAGGGAAGCCTGCTGGCGGATGAGGTCAGCGTTGTCGGAGCCAGAGGCGCCGGACGGGTTGATGAAACTCCGGTTGATCTGGGAGATCATGTTCCCGAGGGCGCGATTCTGGCTCGCCTGGATGATGCGCAGTTCGAGCTGGATGTCATTCAGTCTGAAGCGCAGCTCGTCCAGTCGCGCGCGGCTCTGGGACTGAAACCTGGTGACCCGGTTGAGAAGCTCGATCCGGAAAACGCGCCCCCGGTTCGTCAGGAGCGGGCCTTGTGGGACGAAGCGCTGGCGGAACTGGAACGAGCGCGTGAACTGCTGGCCCGGAAGGCGCTCACTCCGGCCGAACTTCAGCAGGTCGAAGCCGTCGAGCGGGTGGCGGAGGCACGCTACTCCGCGGCACTCAACAGCGTTCGAGAAAAGATCGCACTGATCAGCGTGCGTTCGGCGGAACTCGCGATTGCCCGGCAGCGGCTCGAGGATGCCGTCATCAAAGCTCCGTTTGCCGGTCTGGTCGAGCAGCGGCATATTGCCGTCGGTTCGTATGTCAAAGTGGGCGATCCCGTTGTAACCCTGGTCCGCTCCAGTCCTCTGCGTTTCCGTGGCACGATCCCGGAACGGCATGCCCGCAGCCTGAAGATCGGTCAGGAAGTGCGGCTGAGCATCGAATCCTTTGAGCAGCCAAGAACGGTGCGCGTGACCCGCATCAGTCCGGCACTGGATATCCGCAGCCGGGGACTGCTGTTTGAAGCGGCTGTGGACAATGCTGATGGTCAGCTCCGGACCGGCCTGTTCGCAGAAGCGGAAGTGGTTCTGCGGACCGACGCGCTGGCGCTGGTCATTCCCGCTTCGTGCGTCACCGAGTTTGCCGGAGCGGAGAAAGTCTGGCTGGTGGCCGATGGTTCCGCGCGGGAACAAATCATTCAAACCGGCCAGCGCCGCGGCGATTCTGTCGAGATCACGGATGGCCTGAAACCCGGAGACCGGATCCTGCTCGATGCGGGCCTGGGACAGGTCGCGCGGATTGAACCCCTGACTCCGGAAGCCAGCGCCGTTCCTGCCGACAGTCCCCATGATGGTTCGGCCGTCGGCTCTGAATAAACCGTTTCCAGCGGGCCTGAGGAACGATCCTGGTTACCGCAGACCGGCCTGGCTTACTCGCAGCAGAACAGGAAACCGCGCCATGTACTGGCTGGCTGAAGTCTGTGTTCGTCGGCCCGTGTTCGCGCTGATGCTGATCATGGCGCTGGTGGTGGCGGGAGTCGCGGCGTTTCCGCAACTGGGAGTGGATCGTTTTCCCAGCATGGACATGCCGACGATCTATATCCGGACCTCCTACCCCGGCGCGGCTTCTCAGGAAGTGGAGTCGGAAGTCAGCCAGGTTCTGGAAGACGCGGTCGCAACTGTTTCTGGAATTGACGAACTGCGCTCGATCTCCAACGACGGTTCCTCATTTGTGCTGGTGACATTCACTCTGAGTCGCAATCTGGATGCCGCCGTGCAGGATGTCCGCGATGCGGTCGCCAGTGTGCTCAATCGCCTGCCGCCGGGAATCGACCCGCCCGTCGTACAAAAGCAGGATACCGATTCTTCACCCATTATGACTCTGGCGGTGTCCGGCCCGCGCTCCACTCGCGAGCTGTATCTCCTCGCCGATCATTATGTGAAAAATATCATTGAATCCGCGCGCGGTGTGGGACAGGTCACCATTGCCGGCGCCGCGGACCGCGCGGTGCAGGTGAATCTGGATGCCCGCCGTCTGACCGCGCATCAGGTTTCCATTCTGCAGGTCCGGGAAGCGCTGGTCCGTCAGAACGCGGAGGTTCCGGGCGGGCGCATGGATGAAGGCCTTCGCGAACGGACCGTGCGCACGCTGGGCCGGGTCGCACACGCACGCGATTTTCCCGACCTGGTGGTAGCCACGGTGAACGGGACCGCCGTCCGGTTGAGCGACCTGGGAGAAGCTCGCGATTCCACCAAAGAAGTGCGCACGCTGGCCCGCCTGAATGGCCGACCGGCTGTGGTCCTGCAGGTACAGCGACAGTCCGGTGAAAACACGGTAGAAGTGATCAATGCCATTAAGAGCCGTCTGCCCCGCTGCCGCGAAACGCTTCCAGATGACGTGGAAGTCACCGTTCTGCAGGATCAGTCGCGCTACATCGTCTCCGCCCTGCACGAGATAGAAGGACATCTCATTTCCGGCAGCATCATGGCCTGTCTGACCGTGCTGGCCTTCATGCGTTCGTGGCGTTCCACCTTGATTGCGGCAGTCGCGATTCCCGCGTCGATCATTGCTACATTCGCCTTTATGCGAATGTTCGGATTCACACTCAACAACGTCACCATGCTGGCTCTGGTTCTCATGGTTGGAGTGGTCATCGACGATGCCATCGTCGTGCTGGAAAACGTCTTTCACTGCATCGAAGAAAAAGGCATGAACGCCGTAGATGCCGCCATTTACGGAACGAAGGAGATCGGGCTGGCCGTTCTGGCAACCACACTTTCGCTCGTGATCGTCTTTCTGCCGGTTTCTTTTCTGTCGAGCGTGACGGGGCGGATGCTGTTTCAATTCGGCGTGACAGCCACGGTGGCAATTCTCGTCTCCATGCTGGTCAGCTTCACGCTGACGCCAATGATGTGCAGCCGCCTGCTGACGACCAGTACGCCCAGCCCCGGCGGCCCGTCGTCGCGCCGCGGTTTCTACCGATGGGTTGAAACCGGTTATATGTGGTGTCTGACGAAATCCATGCGCTACCGCTGGGTGGTGCTGCTGATTTCTCTGGCGGTGCTCGCATCCAACGTGCCGCTCTACCAGATGGTCAAGCAGGACTACATCCCGACGAATGTTGATGAGTCGGAATTTGAAATCAGCATGCAGGCTCGCGAGGGCACCAGCCTGACGTCCATGGACGAAACCATCCACCAGGTGGAAGCGCTGCTGAGCGATATGCCGGGAGTGGAGTTGACGCTGGCGACAGTGGGAACCCGTGGATTCGGGGCCGTGAACCGGGCTGAAGTTTATGTTCGCCTTCAGGACATCACGACTCGAGCGTTCTTCTTCGGCAGATTCTGGCGAGGTCTGCGCAGCGGCGATCCCGCTGAGGCGTTTCGCGGCAATTTCACTCAGCGGGACATGATGGCTCGGATTCGCGCCCGCCTGAAACAGATCAAGGATATCCGCGTCTCGGTCCGGAATCTGACTTCGCTGAGGCAGGGCGCTCCGGTCGATATCGACTTTTCCATCACCGGTCCCGATATCGCGCGGCTGGCTGAGTTCAGTGAGAAGCTGCGCGTGAAAGCCACTCAGATTCCCGGCATCGTGGATGTGGATACAACTCTGCGACTCGACAAACCCGAACTGCTCGTGCGGATTGACCGTGCCCGCGCGGCAGCGCTGGGAGTTGAGGTGCGCGAAATTGCCGACACACTGCGAGTGGCAGTGGGAGGGGATGATCGAGTTTCCCGCTACCGCGACCTGACAGTGGATGATGCCTACGATGTGGAACTGCGGCTGGTGGGAATCGACCGGCGCGATGTCGAATCTATCTCACAGCTTTATATTCGTGCCCATTCCAGCCCCGGTCAGTCATTGCGCTCCTCTGTCAGCGGGGACTCGCAGACATCGCCCGTTCTGACCCGCATCGACAATGTCGTTCACTTTGAATCCGGTGAGGCCGCCGCGCGGATCGACCGCCTGGACCGGCAGCGGATGGTGGCAATCCGGGCGAACATTGGATCCGGATATGCCCTCGCGGATCGTATCGCCGCGCTGCAGACGGCGGCCGAAGAGATCGGTATTCCGCCTGGATTTGAGACGCGGGTTCTCGGCCGCGGCCGAGAACTGGAACGCACACTGCAGGACTTCGTGTGGACTTTCATTCTGTCGTTCGTCTTCATGTACATCGTGCTGGCCGCGCAGTACGAACACCTCGTGCATCCCTTCACCATTCTCCTGTCGCTGCCACTGGCCGTTCCGTTTGGATTGATCAGCCTTTACTGGGGCGGCGAGTCGCTCAATCTGTATTCGGCCCTGGGAATTCTGGTGCTGTTTGGAGTGGTGAAGAAAGCATCCATTCTCCAGATCGATCACACCAACTATCTGCGATCGCAGGGACTGGAACGGCTCGATGCGATTCTGCAGGCCAATCGTGACCGGCTCCGTCCCATTCTGATGACGACCCTGTCGTTTGTCGTCGGCCTGCTCCCGCTGCTGATTGCCACCGGTCCCGGCGCGGAAGAACGCCGGTCCATCGCCGTGCTGGCCGTGGGCGGCCAGACTCTCTCGCTGCTGTTGACATTGCTGGCGGTGCCAGTCATCTACTCGTACCTGGATGACGCCTCGATTCTGTTTCAAAGACTGGTATTGCGCATGAAGCCCCGGGCTTCGGTGGAAGCTGTTGTCTCCGCGCGAGGAACATAATGTCGAAGCTCCTGGATCGTCGTGATTTTCTCAATCACATGGGAACGGGCTTGAGCGGTATCGCGCTGGCTCAACTGCTCCGGTCCGACGGACTGCTGGCGGCCGATTCCGCTCCCCGGCCACACGGACCGATCCGACCGGCCATTGATCCCGCTCATCCAGCCGCACCGCGATCATCGCATTTCACGCCTCGCGCGAAGAACGTGCTGGTCATCTTCTGTTCCGGAGCGTGCAGTCATGTGGACACGTTCGACGACAAACCCGAACTGGTCCGGCGGCATGGCGAATCACTCCCTGGAGCCGACAGTCTGATCACATTTCAGGGGGCGCAGGGAAGCCTCACGCGCAGTCCGTGGGAGTTCCGTTCCCGGGGAGAGTGCGGCAAGCGAGTGTCCGATCTGGTGCCGCGACTTGGCGCGCTGGTCGATGACATGTGTTTCATTCACAGCCTGACCAGTAAAACGAACACGCATGGTCCCGGTGAAACATTCATGTCCACCGGCAGCACGCTGGAAGGTTTTCCCAGCATGGGAGCCTGGCTGACCTACGCGCTGGGCAGCGAGAATCAGAGCCTGCCCGCGTATGTGGCGATTCCGGATCCGCGCGGAGTGCCTCAGGCATCCGTGAGCAACTGGGGACCGGGATTCCTGCCGGCGGCCTTTCAGGGCACGCCGTTCAACACCTCAAAGCCGATCCACAACCTCGCCCGGCCGGAACGCATTTCCGCCGCCACCGATCAGGCGACCCGCGGCTTTCTGCAGCGGTTGAATGAACGGCATCTGCAGCGGTTTCCCGGCGATACGGAACTAGCCGCGCGGATCTCCAGTTACGAACTGGCCGCCCGCATGCAGCTCAGCGTGCCCGAAGTCAGCGATCTGTCTTCGGAGCCGGATCACATTCAGAAACTGTATGGAGCGGATGACACCACCAGTCCTCTGAAAGCCGCGTTCGCCCGGAACTGCATCCTGGCCCGCCGCCTGGTGGAGAAGGGTGTCCGGTTCGTGCAGCTCTTCAACGGCGCTTACCAGACGGGTGGAGAAGGTGTCAGCAACTGGGACGGACACAAGGCGCTGGAGAAGCAGTACAGCCTGCATGGACCGGTGCTGGATCAACCAGTAGCCGGTCTGCTCTCCGATTTGAAGCAGCGCGGTCTGCTGCGCGACACGCTGGTGGTATGGTGTACCGAGTTCGGTCGCATGCCCACGTTTCAGAAAGGCGCGAGCGGCCGCGATCACAATCCCTCCGGCTTCACCGCCTGGCTGGCCGGAGCCGGTGTCAAAGCGCCGTTTTCATACGGAGCCACCGACGACTTCGGTTACAAGGCCGTGGAGAAGATCAGCACCGTCTATGACTTTCACGCGACGATCCTGCATATCCTCGGTCTGAACCACGAACAGCTGACCTTCTATCACAACGGTCTGGAACGCCGTCTGACCGACGTGCATGGCCATGTCATTCTGGATGTTCTCAGTCAGCCCGGTGTGTGAGCCGCCCCGTGGACCTGCATGCCGAAGCATCAATAATCCGCACGGAAACATAATTTCCGCACAGTTTACTTGCGATCACTCAATCATGAGTGGTTGTCAGCATTTCCATGCAGACAGGAACAGCGCGAAAGCTCAGCATTGATTCCTGAGAAAAGCAGAACGATCTCCACAAAGATTGAAGACCCTGACGTACAGAGCTAATCTCTGCCGGCTCCTGATGTCGATGTGACAGCTATGAATCGTCTGGTCGCAGTACTCCTGATTCCGCTCTGCCTGCTGGGGCTTTCGTTCCCGCATTCGCATTGCGGCAGGACAGCAGGCGTGCCGGTCGATCATGCGTCCCGCCCGCATCTGCATCTTTCGGGCGAGCACGATGATGGGCACTATCACGCTTCGCTGGGACATCACCACGACGAGGGTGACGGACCGTCGGGTGGTCCGCTTGTGGTTCCGCAGGAAGACCACGATGCCGATGCCCTGTATCTGACGGAATTAACGTCTGATGGCCGTCGCGCGCTGACAAAGTTCGAGTCGGGTGTTGCGGACCTGCCGGCGCGCGAAGTCGCCGCAGTCTGTCAGATACAGTTGCCGCAACACGCGAAGCTGCTTCGCGCAGAGCATCCACCAGACCGGGATGCCCCGCTTCCGCTTTATCTGCGCCATGCCTCGCTCCGGATTTAACCGGAGCTTCCGCCGTCCGCCTGCGCGTTGATCGGCGTTGCACAAGTCCATCCCAACTGCTGATGGACGACGCTCCGCGCTGCCTGACCTGTTTTTCCAACAGGCACTCCGAGGCATTCTCTGATCATCGACGCACGTGCGGCCCGCTGCGCACTGACTGATTCCGGCAGGCATCAGTCCTCTTGAACCCGTGGCCTGAAGCCATCCGTCCTGGCTGGCAGCGCAACTGGCCCGATTCGCCATTTTCCGGGTCTCTCGTTCCCGGCGGCAGGATGCCGCGCGACCGGAGAGGCTGTCGTCCCCACACCGGAAGGAGCACAGGATGTTTGCCCGCTTTCTCAACTCATGCACTCTCGCTCTATGGATGATGGGGCTGGGAGGCACACTGCTTCCGGCGCAGACTTTCGTGCCGTCACCAGGTCAGGAAACGACCGCTGCGGAGATGCCCACCGCCAGTCTCGAAGCCTTCGCGCTGGATGAACTGGAGACGCTGGCAATCCAGCAGAACCCGCAACTCACCCGTGCCTGGTATGTGGTTGCAGCCGCGGCTGGCCGTGCGGAACAGGCGGGGCTGTATCCGAATCCGACCATCGGCGTCTCGTTCGACGAACTGGGGGATCGGACAGCGCGTTCGGGTATCAACACGCTGCCGCTGTTGTCTCAGGAGTTCGTGACCGGTGGAAAGCTGCGTTTGAGCCGCGAGGCCGGTCTGCGACAGGTTGACCTGGAGAACTGGCGGTTGATGAGCCAGCGGTACAGGCTGCTGGCTGATGTTCGACACAGGTTCTGCGAGGCACTGGCGCTGCAGACACGGATCGAGATTCTGCAGCAGATGGTTGATATGGCGGAGCTTTCCGTCGCGAGATCAGTTGAACTGCAGCGAGCCGGGCAGGTCGCGCGGCTGGATGTCGTACAACTGGAGATCGAGGCCGAGCGGCTGCAAGCGGAACTGGAGGCGACTGAACGCGAACTTCCGGGAATTTATCGTGATCTTGCCGCCGTCGTCGGCGATCCGCACCTGTCCGTCTACAAAGTCGAAGGCGTTCTGGCCGACCGCCTTCCCGCATACGACCTCAACACTGTTCAAGACCTGATTCTCACATCGCATCCGGATGTGTATGCCGCCCGGCATGGTGTCGAACGCGCCCGGTTGTTGATGGACCGGGCTCGTCGCGAACCGATTCCAAACGTCTCGGTGGACACCGGCTATGTGAGGCAGAACCAGAATCGCTCGGACGACTTCCGCATCGGTGCCAGCGTGTCCGTGCCTTTATGGAATCGCAATCAGGGCAATATCCGGGCGGCGGAAGCGGAGTATATGGAAGCTCAGCAGCAGGTCCGCCAGGTTCAGAATGAACTGACTGGACAACTGGCGCTCGCGATGCGGGATTACTCGGCCTCCCGCCGTCGAGCGGAACGATATTCGACGGTCATCCTGCCGCGAGCGGCGGAGACTTATGACCTGTCGCGCAAAGCCTATCAGGGTGGCGAGTTCGAGTATCTGCGCGTGCTGGAGGCGCAGCGTGCTCTGGCCCAGGCGCATCTCGAATACATCCGCTCGCTCGGCGACGGCTGGAAGGCGGCGGCCACTCTGTCAGGCCTGACGCTTGAAGACACCTGGCCGGCCCCTGCCGTCAGCGTTCCCCCCGTACCTCAGTCTGAATCACCACAGAAGTAATGGTGTCATTATGAAAATACCCAAGTCGCTGAAATGGCTGATCGGTATTGCTGCCGCGATTGCCGTCGGTGGTATCACCTTCGGGCTGCGGGATCATTGGTGGCCGCTCATCGAACAACGCTTGCAGCCCCCCGGTCCGGCAGTCGTCATCGGAGACGAAACCGCGAAACCGGTGGAGAAGCCCAGGGTGCTGGAACTGAGCGCTCAGGCTCGGAAAAACCTCGGTCTCGTTTCGCGGCCGGCACGGCTGCAGACCTACTGGCGGACAATCCTGATTCCCGGAGAAATCGCGGATCGTCCCGGGCTTTCGGACCGAGGCGTCACCTCCCCCGCGGTGGGCGCAGTCACGCAGATTCATGCTTTTCCCGGAGACACGGTTCGAGCCGGTCAGCCCCTGTTTACGATCCGGCTCTTCAGCGAATACCTGCAGAACACGCAGGCCGAACTCTTCAAAGCCACCCGCGAGACGGAACTGGTCCAGGAACAGATCAACCGCCTCTCGGACGTTGCCAGAAGCGGAGCCATTCCCGAATCGAGGATCATTGAACTGAAGGGGCAACTGCGTCGTCAGAACGCTCTGATTCAGACCTGCCGGCAGGATCTGCTCACGCGCGGACTGACCCCTTCGCAGATTGTGCAGGTCACGGAGGGGAGCTTCGTCTCCACGATCGACGTGATGGCGCCGCCGGCGATCAGCACTCCGGTTTCAGCCACCATTCAGCCGGCTCAGATCCGGCTCGTCTCCGCCGAGGAGAACGAGCTGGCCTATGAAGTACAGGAACTGTCGGTGGACCTGGGGGAGCAGGTGCAGGCGGGACAACTGCTGGCGAAGCTCTCCAATCATCAGTCGCTCTTCGTGGTCGGCCACGCCTTCAAGCAGGAAGCGCCCTTCCTGGAACTTGCCGCTCAGGAACGTCGGCCGATCACGATTGAGTTCGCGGAAGACGATGGCGCGCACTGGCCCGCGCTCGATCAGACTTTTGAAATCCGGCATCTGGCGAATTCCATTGATCCCCAGAGTCGCACCTTCGACTTTTTCATTCCGCTGACCAATCAGTCGCGCGGCTATACGAAACAGAGCGAGACGTTCCTCGTCTGGAGATTCCGGCCGGGACAGCGAACGCGACTGCATGTGCCTGTCGAGGAATACAAGGACGTCTATGTCCTGCCGGCCGGCGCAATCGTTCGGGAAGGGCCGGAAGCTTTTGTCTTTCGGCAGAACGGGGATCTGTTCGACCGCCGCCCGGTGCATGTGCTCTACGAAGACCGCCGGTTCGCCGTGATCGAGAACGACGGCAGCGTCACTCCCGGCATGTATCTGGCGCAGAGTGCAGCCGCCTCCTTGAATCGCGTGCTGAAAGCCCAGGCCGCCAGCGGCGAACAACCTGGTCTCCACGTTCACCCTGACGGCACCGTCCACGCCGCGCACTGAAGGAAGCCGTCATGTTGAATGCCGTCATTCGATTTTCGCTGCGTTATCGCATGCTGATCGTTGTGATCAGTCTGGCGATGCTGGGGTACGGCACATACCTGGGAAGCCAGCTACCCATCGACGTCTTCCCGGATCTCGACCGGCCGCGGGTGATCATCATCACCGAGTGTCCGGGACTCGCGACGGAAGAAGTGGAGACTCTGATCACGCAGCCGATCGAGGTCGCTCTGCTGGGGGCGAGCGGCGTCCAGGCGGTCCGCAGCCAGACGACCGCGGGGTTGAACGTCATTTACATCGAATTCGACTGGACCACGGAAATCCGGGCCGCTCGCCAGACCGTGCAGGAGCGACTGGCCACGCTGGAAGGCATCCTGCCCGAAGGAATTCGGCCGCAGATGACGCCACCGTCGTCAATCATGGGACAGATCGTGATAGCCGGCGTCTACCGGCAACCCGGCCCGAACGGAGGAACGCTGACGACGATCGGCGAAACCGGCAACATGGCGGAACTGGTCCAGGAGCCGGGACAACCGCGCCAGGTGCTGGCATGGAAACCCGGCGACCGCCAGCGTCCGGAGTCGTGGGAATCCGTAGCCATTGACTCGGTCCGATGGTTCACGAACGAAAGCAGCCCCGAACAGTCCGGGCCTGACGCTCCGGTCCGGGCGACGCTGCAGATGGCCGGCAGAGAATTCGACATTGGATTCCTGACTCCGGAACAGCAGCAGATGGAGCTGCGAACCACTGCCGACTGGATCATTCGCCCCCGATTGCTCAAGACGACGGGTGTGGCCGAAGTGTTTCTCCAGGGAGGAGACCGCAAGCAGTATCAGATTCTTGTCGATCCGACCGCGCTGCTCGAGTACGACGTCACTCTGCAGGATGTGGAGCGGGCGCTGCGGGAAAGCAACATCAATACCAGCGGCGGCTTCGCGGTGACCGGAGAAACCGAGCGTCCCATCCGCATCCTGGGACGGCTGGGACCGGATTCCCGCGTGGTTCTCGAAGACCTTGGAAAGATTCCCGTCCACGTTCATGAAGATCGCGCGGTCCTGCTCAATCAAGTGGCCCGGATCACCGAAGGGGGCCAGTTCAAACGAGGTGACGGCAGCATCAACGGCCGGCCAGGGGTCGTCTTCACGATCGTCAAGCAGCCGCATATCGACACCCGCGCATTGACGGATTCAATTGCCGCGGCCTTCGACGAGGTGGAAACGTCGCTGCCCGCGGATCTGGTGGTGAACGCGGAACTGTTCCGGCTGAAGAACTTCATCGATCGCGGCATCTTCAATGTTGCCGAGGCACTCGTGATCGGAGCGGTGCTGGTCATCATCGTTCTCTTCCTCTTCCTGATGAACTTCCGCACGACCTTCATCACTTTGACGGCCATTCCACTTTCACTGGTCATCACCACGCTGGTGTTCCGGATGATCGGCTGGGTCACCGGCACGCAACTCTCGATCAATGTCATGACGCTGGGCGGAATCGCCGTGGCCATGGGAGAACTGGTCGATGATGCCATCGTCGATGTCGAGAACATCTTCCGGCGTCTGAAGGAGAACAATGCGCTTCCCCGGCCGAAGCCCCCGTTGCTGGTGGTCTACGAAGCCAGCCGGGAAATCCGCAGTGCGATCGTGTTCGGGACGGCGGTCGTCATTCTTGTCTTTCTGCCGCTGTTCGCGCTGTCCGGAGTGGAAGGCCGGTTGTTCGCGCCGCTGGGAGTGGCTTACATCGTCTCCATTCTGGCGTCGCTCGTGGTGTCTCTGACTCTGACTCCGGTGCTTTCGTACTACCTGCTGCCTCAGTCACGGGCGACGCACCGGGAACACGACGGCAGGGTTCTGAACGGCTTGAAGCGGCTGGCGGGATACCTGATCCGGTTGAGCATGGCGACGCCACGGTTGCTGCTGCTGGCCACATGGGCCGGAGTCGCTCTGGCGGGCTGGCAGTTCGCCCATCTGGGCCGCAACTTCCTGCCGCAGTTCGACGAGGGCAGCATCCTCGTCAACGTGACGCTGCCTCCGGGTTCGTCGCTGGATGCCTCCAATCAGGTATCCGGCGCGATTGATTCCCGACTGCGCAAGATGCGGAAATCGGCCGATAACCCCGCCGGTGAGATTCTGCACTTTGTCCGGCGCACCGGGCGGGCCGAGATGGACGAACATGCGGCCCCCGTCAACTCCGGCGAATACATCCTCAGCATGAATCCGGACTCCGGACGGCAGCGAGAAGAGTTGCTGGCGGACCTGCTGATGCAACTCCGCGATGAAGCGCCTGGTGTGGATATCGAGGTCGAGCAACCGCTGGCTCACCTGATCAGCCACATGGTGTCGGGCGTGTATGCCCAGATCGCCGTCAAGATTCACGGGGACGACCTCGATACGCTGCAACGCCTCGCTGAAGAGGTGAAGGGCACCATTCAAAGCACGCCGGGATTGACCCCGCCCGTCGTGGAACCGATCCGTCAGACATCCGAACTGCATGTCCGCCTGCGGTCAGACGATCTGGCCTACTACGGACTGACGAGAGCCAGCGTAGCCGGCATGCTCCAGACGGCCTTGCAGGGTCAAGTCGTCTCACAGGTTCTGGAGGGGCAGCGAAGATTCGATCTGCTCGTGCGGCTGGAGGAAGGGTATCGCACCGACTACGCCAACCTCGGTCGTCTGCGCATCGACCTGCCGGATGGTCGTCAACAGATCGAACTGCACGAGGTGGCGGACATCGGAGAGGGAACCGGCCCGAATGCCGTCAATCGGGAAAACGCCCGCCGCCGCATTGTCATCCGCTGCAATACACAGGATCGCGATCTGGCGGGCGCCGTCGCTGAAATTCAGCAGCGGATCCAGCAGCGCGTCCAGTTGCCGGAAGGCTACTTCGTCGAATACGGCGGACAGTTTGAAAGCCAGCAGCGGGCCACAACGCTGATCATGGTCCTGGCGGCCATTTCCGTGGTCGGGATGTTCGTCGTCCTGATGCTCCTGTTTCCGTCCGTACGGATCGTGTTACAGATTCTCAATGCCTTGCCCACCGCCTTCATCGGAGGCGTCCTCGCGCTGGTCATCACGCAGCAGGATCTCACCGTCGCCAGCCTGGTCGGCTTCATCTCGCTGGGTGGAATCGCCGTTCGCAACGGCATTCTGCTGGTGACGCATTACTTCCATCTGATGAAGGAAGAAGGCGAGGAGTTCACCAGGGAGATGATTCTCCGCGGCAGTCTGGAACGCCTGGCCCCCGTGCTCATGACCGCCCTCACTGCGGGCATTGGTCTGATTCCTCTGGTGCTCGGCGGCCAGGAACCGGGCCGCGAAATCCTTTACCCGGTGGCCACCGTGATCCTGGGAGGGCTCGTCACATCGACGTTCTGCGAGTTCCTGATTCACCCCGGATTGTTCTGGAAGTTCAGCGGCCGCGATGCCGCGCAGCTCGCACGGCAGGAGAACGCGGAAGACGACCCGGACGCCTGGCTGAGGCAGTCTCATGTCAGGGCCACGACACCAGCCTCCGAACCGGCCCTGACCGGCGGAGAGGCACACGCTTGACCGGGGTGGCCACTGCGGCACGCCTCATCACACCTTCCTCAAGGAGTTCCTGAAATGCTGCGTTCCATGAGATTGATGACCCTCGCATCGGCCGCTGGTCTGGTGTGCTCCGTCGGCTGCCAGCAGCAGACGCCCGCACCGCCCGCGAATCCACCTGCCGCGACATCGGCAGACGACCACGGACACGACCACGCTGACGGGGACCACCACGAAGAGGGCCACGGACACGGGGCCGGCCCGCACGACGGCACACTGGCCGACTGGGGCGGCGGAAAGTACCACGTCGAATTCACCGTCGATCACGACAGGAAGGAAGCCACCGTCTATGTGCTCGGCGGTGACGAAAAGACTCCCGCTCCGGTCAAGACCACCGACGGCACACTGCTGCTGACCATCAAAGAGCCGTCGTTCCAGGTGACACTGCAGGCGGTACCGCTCGAAGGTGAAACTGATGGCAAAGCCTCGCGCTACGTCGGGACGCACGAAAATCTCGGCATCGTCCGGGAGTTCACCGGTTCCATGACTGCCGAAGTGGATGGCACGCCCTACACCGGAGACTTTCAGGAAGAGTCTCATGGACATGGAAAAGAATGATCGAGCTTCCTGCAGAGATGCGCCGCTCAGATCGCTGAGCGGCGATGCCGGTCTTCGTGGGGCACGATTCCATCGTGCGGAATCCGTCCTGAGTCAGGTACTTCAAAGCGTGCCCCGTGGACCTCCATCCCGAAGCCTCAATAACCCGCGCAGCAGCCGGGTTCCGGGCAGTTCACCTGTGAGCGGTCCATGACCAGAAGCTGGCGGCGCTTCGCTTCGCGGGTATGAACCAGACGGCCTTGACTGACGACGTGTGTGACGTGCGTTGGGTGCTCGAACGGGTCGCCGTCGTAGAGCACCAGGTCGGCGACCTTGCCGGCTTCCAGTGAACCGTGGTCGCGGTCGATGCCGAGGATCCGGGCTGAATCAATCGTGATGCTCCGCAGGGCGCGATCGAAGCCGAGTCCATAGGTCATGCCGATCGCCGATTCCCAGCGCACGACGCGCGTCTTCGGGACGTAAGCCTCAACGCTGCTGCACAGCGCGACGGGCACTCCCGCATCGGCCAGCGCGGCCGCATTGCCCAGGAAGGAATGATAGGTCTGCATGCCACCGACCCGCTGCATGGGCGGATGCGCGATCACGGGCACCTTCGCCGCCGCCAGCCGGTCGGTGATGAGATACCCTTCCGTCGCCAGACCGAGGATCGGCTGCAACTGGAATTCGTCCGCCAGTCGCAGCGCCGTCAGGATGTCATCGCTGCGATGCGCGGTGAAGAACGCGGGGATCTTTCTCTGCAGCGCCAGTCCCAGAGCTTCGTGGCCGGGATCGAAGTCCGGTCCGGGCTTGTTGTTCTTCGAGTCCTCATCCTTCTTCGATGCCGGCTGTTGTTTGCGCTGATAGTTCGCGGCCGCCTGCAGCGATCGGCGGATCAGCCCGGCCGTGCCCATGCGCGTGGCCGGAACCTTGCCGGAATAGGTGCCTTTCGGCTCTTCGCCCAGATTGATCATCAGGGACTGCGGAAACCGCACGGTCATGCCTTCGGCGGTTGTTCCATGCGTCCGGAAGACACCGGTCAGTCCGGCGATCACGTTGGCGTGTCCCGGTGTCGCATGGACCACGGTCACTCCCTGCTCCAGCAGAAACCGCAGCAGCGGCTCGCCCGGATGGAAGGCATCCAGCACGCGGGCATCGGGCTGCAGCGGATCGGTTCGCTCATCCTGATCCTGATCCGCCGCGATATTGTATTCGCCGGAGAGCGGCACGACCGTGTGCGCGTCAATCAGTCCGGGCGTGACTTCCCGCGCGGTGAGCACCGGCAGTCCGACCGGCGCTTTCAATTCGCGCCGAGGTCCGGCGAACACGATGCGTCCCTCTTTGACATGCACCGCTCCGTCTTCGATCGGCGCACCGGCCGCGGTATGGAGCCGTCCGCCATGGACGATGAACTCGGCATGATCGGCGGTCGCTCGCGGATGGTTCTCTGAGCCGGCCGGATCGACCGCCGGTGCGCGCGGCTGGATGAGATCCTTCTGTCCGGGGACGCGGCTGGAATCGCCCAGCGCGAAGCCGCCCGTTTGAAACAGCCGCTGCTGCTCATCAGCCAGGCGGAAGACCGGCTGGCCGTCGATCCAGGTTTCGAGGACGCGCGTGTAAACGCTGAACGGGGCGCCGCTGAGGATCACGAAGTCGGCATCGCGGCCGGCCTGCAGTGAACCGACTCGATGCGCCAGATGCAGAGCCTGTGCCGGGTAGAGCGTGATGGCCTTGAGTGCGGTGGCTTCATCGAGTCCGCCGCGCACGGTGGCGGCGGCCGTTCTCAGCAGGAAGCGGCTTTCAGTCACCGGATCGTCCGTGTTGACATGCACGGGAACTCCGGCCGCGGACAGCTCCGCCCCGCAGGCTTCGATGAAGTCCACGACTTCCGCCTTGCCACCGGGGCTGTCCACGATCGTCATGGACACCGGAACCTTCGCTTTCGCGACTTCCGGAATGACCTTGTAGCTCTCGGTTCCATGCTGCAGGACGAGCTCGAACCCGAACTCATCCTTGAGCCGCAGGACCGTGAGGATGTCGTCCGCCCGGTGCGAATGGAAATGCACGGTGCGACGGCCTTCGAGCACTTCAACCAGCGGTTCGAGCGCCAGATCCAGATCCGGAGGCGAGGCTTCCTGGTCTGTCTTCGACTGCTCGCGATAACGCTGCCACTTCCGCATGTACTCGCGGGCCTTGATGAATTCCGCCCGCTGCAGCGCGGCGACTTTCATACGCGTCATCGGTGCCTGATTCTTTCCACCGTAGGCGCGTTTCGGATTCTCACCGTTGGCCATCTTGAGGCCGCCGAGGACTCCGTCGGCTTCGATCCGCATCTCATCAATGGTCCGGCCGCGCAGCTTCACGTAGACCGTCTGGCCGCCGATGACATTGCCGCTGCCCGGCATGATGTTGGCAGTGGTGACACCGCCGGCCTGAGCCATCCGGATACCAGGATCGTTCGCGTGAATCGCGTCGATGGCTCGTCCGAGCGACTGCACGGGACTGGTCATTTCGTTGCCGTCGGAATGCGCGGGAACCTGCGGCCGCGCATAGACACCCAGATGCGAATGGCTGTCGACGAGTCCCGGAATGATGACCAGACCGCTGACGTCGCGGACTTCCGTCTGAGCGGGAATCTTCACCGCATCCGCCGAGCCGACAGCCAGCACTTTCCCGCCGGAGACGATCAGCGTTCCGTTCTCAATGACCGGACCGGAGACCGTGTGAATGACGGCTCCGCGCAGCGCGACCGGCTGTTCCTGAGCCGGCAGCGGCGATGTCAGGCCGAAGGCAATCGTCAAGATCAGCATGGACTGCAGTGACGTCATCATATGCGGTCTCCCGGCAGGCATTCAGATTGACACTGCAGACGGTTCCGGCTGCGTTGTTCGATGACGGAATATGGCAGGGTCACCGTCGATATGTCGATGAAGGCCGCTTTTTGAAACTCAATCCGCCGGGTCATTCACTGATGACATCCGCTGAAGTGCGATGAACAGTGAATCCAACGCGTGGCTGGTTCTCCGCCGGATGCGATGGCAGATCCACGGTGACAGCAGTCTCCAGGGCAGAACGCTGAGAAACGCGGTCGAAACAGCGATCAGCGCGACTTTCCGGTTGAACTGAATGACCGCGACCGTTCCCAGAATCAATGACAGCACAACGGCCAGTCCTTGCGGAAACCAGGTGACGAACCGCTCCATCCAGCGCACACCGCCGAGGTCCGCCTCGAGTGTGAGCCAACCCTCGCTGGTTGAGACACGGATCTGTGAAGCGCCCGTCAGGGGCGATTCTTTCGTGCTGTTCATGCCGGGACCACGAAACGTGATCGACTCGGCAGACTCATCAGCCATCTGAAAGCCGAGCGGGGTCAGCATGAGCATCAACGGCTGGATCAGGTCGTTGAGGTTCAACTGACACTCGCAGGTCTGTCGATATTCCATACCCACCTCCAGGTCAAAGCCTCTGGTCCATTCGAGTTTCCCATTTCACTCTTCGTCCTGGCCGACGGGTTGCAGCGTTTCGTCGCGTTCGATGCGCAGGCGGAGAATGCGGCGCGGATCGGCTTCCTGCACGGTGAAACGGAGATTGCCGTGCTCGAAGGATTCGCCCGCGTGCGGGACGCGGAACAATTGAGAGAACACAAAGCCGGCGATGGTGTCGTAGTCGCGTTCAGTCGGCAGGTCGTATTGAAATTCAGCGATCAGGTCATCGATTCGCACCCGCGCATCCACGTCGATGACCGTCTCTGAATGTCGCTGAATCGGATCGACTTCGACTTCGTCATATTCATCGACGATCTCGCCCACGATCTCTTCCAGCAGGTCTTCCATCGTGACCAGTCCGGCGACACCGCCGTACTCATCAAGCACAACTGCCAGATGGACGCGCTTGCGGTTCATGGTATCCAGCAGGCGGTCGATACTGGTGGTTTCCGGAACGTAGAAGGCCTCGCGGCAGATCGACGACAGCGGCGGCGGGTTCGATCCGGAAGCGCCGACGAACTTCAGAATGTCTTTCACATAGATGATGCCGATGATGTCGTCCGTCGATTGGCCGATCAGCGGCATGCGTGTGTGCCCGGCCTCCAGAACCGCCAGGCGAGCTTCTTCCATGCTCATGCCGGACTGCAGGCAGCACATGCGGGTGCGCGGCGTCATCACCGCGCCGACGCTGGAATCGGTCAACGCCAGAATCTGCGAGATCATGGAACTCGCCAGCGGCCGGATCGAACCCAGCCGCCGCCCGGCCTCAACGACCGAACGGATTTCCTCACCGAGCCGTTCCGGATCGTCGGGTTTGCGTTCCGGCAGTCCATAGAGGCGGTGCAGCAGCGCGTGAATGGCTCCGGCCAGCGCCACGAACGGGCGCATCAACGCGACGATGATTGCCAGAAAGGGCCAGGCTCGCACGAGGAATGCTTCGCCCGTGACGCGCGCCAGCGCGCGGGGAATAAAGTTTCCAGCAACCGGCACGGTCAGAATCAGGCCGGCCCAGGCGGCGATGAATCCCGGCCAGTCGGGAGTTCCGTCTCCCGTGCGATCGAGAGACAGCAGCGATCCATAAGCGACGCAGTACAGGACGAAGCTCAGCGCGAGCAACTGCTGCAGAGTCTCAAAGGCGACCAGCACCGGCTCTGAAGTTCGCATGACCTCAAAGAACAACGATTCGCAGCCACGCTGCCGGCAGATTTCATCCAGTCGTGCATGGGAGTAACTCCGCAGACTGGCGGCGACCAGAGCCGCTGCAAAGAGGGCTGTCAGCAACAACAGACCGGTCAGCAGAGCCGCGGATGCAGTCACCTCGCCGGCCTCCTGTTTTCTGACGGCTGCGAATGCGGCTCATCATCCAGATGCCCGCGATCCTGAGCATCACGAACCGGCGGCTGCAGGCCCAGCAGCTCGAAGATCTCCTGCTCGCGCCGGCGCATGACGGGCAGCTCGTCCTCGGTGAGGTCGTCGTAACCGCACAGATGCAGCAGCCCATGCACCAGATACAGCGCCAGTTCATCGCGTGCCGACCACTTGTAATCGGCGGCCATGGCGATGGCCATTTCCGCGCTGACGATCACTTCCCCTTCGATATGCCGGCCGGCTCCGCGCGGCGCGCCGATGACAAACCTTTCCGGCTGATCCTCATCGCTCAGCGAAAAGCTGAGCACATCGGTTTCGTAATCGTGATTGAGGAACTGCCGGTTGAGTTCGTGAATGGCCGGATTGTCGAGAATGGCGATGCTGATGGTGGCCGACGTCACCTGTTCCGCCTGCAGAGTTTTCCGCGCGACGGACCGGACGAAGGCTTTGTCGATGTCCAGGCAGTCCTGCTGATTGGCGATTTCGATTCGGATCATGGTGGTGCAACGTCGGCGGCCGAAAGAATTGAGTCCGGGGAAGCCTATCCGACTCGCTGCTGTTCCGGGTACTTGATGCGTCCGTGGTAAATGGCGATCAACGACTGCGTCAGCGATTCCTCAACGAGCCGGATCTCGCTGAGGGTCAGTGAGCTTTCCTCAAACTGCCCGTCCAGCAGGCGGTCGAGCGTGATCTTGTGGACCAGCGATTCGATGCGGCGCGGCGTTGGTTCGCTGAGTGTGCGGCTGGCGCTTTCCACCGCATCGGCCAGCATCATGACTCCGGCTTCCCGCGACTGCGGCTTCGGACCGGGATACCGGAACATGGACTCTTCGGCATCCGTGCGGTGATCGGCATCGGCCTGCTTGCGGGCTTCGTGAAAGAAGTACTGCACCAGCGTCGTGCCGTGGTGCTGTTCGATGAAGTCGATGATCTGTTCGGGCAGGTGATGCTGCAGGGCCAGATCCACGCCGTCCTTGACGTGACCGATGATGACCAGCGTGCTCATGGCCGGCGCCAGCAGTTCGTGGCGGCTCTTCTGACCTTCGCCGATGTTCTCGATGAAGTACTCCGGCTTCAGCATCTTGCCGATGTCGTGGAAGTAGGCGCCGACGCGGACCAGCAGTCCGTTGGCGCCGATCGCTTCCGCCGCGGATTCGGCGATGCTGGCGACGGTGATGGAGTGGTTGTAGGTGCCGGGCGCGCGCCGCACGAGTTCCTGCAGCAGCGGGTGCGAGATATCGCTCATCTCCAGCAGACTGATATCCGTCACCACGCCGAACGCGCGTTCGACGAACGGCAGACTGCCCGCCACCAGGAAACCGGCTCCCAGGCACCAGGCCGCGCTCTGCAGGCCTTCGGTCAGCAGATGCCCGTCGGTCCACAGGCTGTCGAGCGCCTGGCTGCGCAGCACTCCGAGGCCAAGGTACACGATCAGACACGACACGGCCGTCGTGAACCCGACGCGGATCAGCGTGGACCGCGATGGCACGTGAGTCAGCAGAATGACGGCCGTGGATGAAACGGACATCAGCAGAACGAACTGCGACAGATCGCCGGCGGTGGACAGGCTGAGGATCAGGCTGATGGTCAGCGCGGACAGCGCGGCCATGACCTGATTCCATGCCACCGCGAAGATCATGGCCGTCATCAGCACGGGAACGACTTCCGCCTTGAGCAGCGGCGTGGCGGCCCAGCGGCCCAGCGCCACCGCGAGAATCAGCGTGGCCAGATAAACGGCCAGACTGCCGGAAGAGCGCACCAGTCGCCGTTCGTTATGGACCAGGTAATAACCGTTGATGACCGCGAGGATCACCATCATCAGCAGCACGGTGCCCATGCGGACCAGACGCAACGTCAGTGAGACCTTCGCCTCGCCGGCTTTGTGTTCATCGCGCAGCAGGCCCAGCGTTTCTTCGTCGATGACTTCGCCGGGACCAACCAGAACCTGACCTTTGAACCACGACTCGTAATCGACTTCGACGCGGTCGCGGGCTGCTTTCCGCGCTCCCTGCGTCATCACCCGGTCGTAGCTCAATGTGGGTTCGACGTTCTGCTGAAGCCAGCTTTCGACCGGCTGACGGATGCGGGCGAGAACCGGCAGAACCTCCCAGACAGAGGCCACGCGGCCACCCGGCTTGAGCATCAGGTCCAGCTGCACGTCGCCGAGTCCGGCTACCGTTTCCGCCTGCGACTCTTCCGAGGTGATCGCCAGTTGCACTCCGGCCCGCAGGTTCTCCCGCACCACATCCGCCGGATCGATCACTCCCGGCCGGTCGATGATTCGCAGCAACTGCAGGAATTCGGCCAGCAGCGTTTCGATGCGATCAATCCGCGCGTCTCCGGACGGGGCGCCCGAACCGGTCGCATCGACGGCCAGCACCAGATTCCGGAGTGTTTGAAATCGTTCGGCCGGGGACAGAGGTTTTTCCGAGCCATCAGTGTCGGCCGGGCTGTCCGGCGTCAGACCGAAGGCCTGATGCAGGTCGCGATGCAGCATGTCGAGCGTTTCGGCATCGGCGACGGCCTGCAGATCGGCTCGCAACTGATCGGTCAGGGAATCGAGCAGCAGCGGATGATGGCGGAAGTGCAGAGGAACTCGGGCGGCGCTCTGTTCGCGCCGCCGCTCGGTTTCCCGATGGTTGATGTGCGAGAAATCGACCGTGGCCAGCACGCCGTGCGGTGGACGATCTCCCGTGCGGAAGCGGAATGGACTTTTCCAGCCCTCCACGACCACTGTCATCACGATGATGGCCAGCAGGCACAGAAGCAGCCGGGCGACGACACTGCGGTTACGCAGTGCCGCGATCAGCCGGGCCAGAGGGCCATGCGACGCACCAATGGAACTGAGCCGCGTGGAACGCTGACGACGCGGAGTCCGTTGCCCGATAAGCGACATTGTGTTGAGCAGCACCGGCCCGACTGGTCCGATGGATCGTCTACTTCCTTCTCGACGGATGAGAGCTGTGAGAGGTTTTGTCCTCGTCGTCGTAAGCCCGCACGATCTCACGGACCAGCCGATGACGGACGATATCCTGCCCGGACAGCTCGATGGCTTCAACTCCGGGGATGCCTCGCAACCGTTCGACGGCGTCGTACAGGCCCGATCGTACCGATGGGGGAAGATCGATCTGCGTCGGATCGCCGGTCACAACGATCTTCGATCGTTCGCCCATGCGCGTCAGAAACATCTTCATCTGCGTGACCGTCGTGTTCTGCGCTTCGTCCAGAATGATGAAGGTTTCGTTGAGCGTCCGGCCGCGCATGAAAGCCAGCGGCAGGATCTCGATGACATCGTTCTCCATGTACCGCTTGACCTGCTCGAACGTCACCATGTCGGCCAGCGCATCGAGCAGCGGCCGCAGATACGGATTCACTTTGGCCAGCATGTCGCCGGGAAGAAATCCCAGCTTCTCGCCCGCCTCCACCGCCGGGCGAACCAGCACGATCTTGCGAACCTGCTCGGTCCGCAGCGCGTGCAGCGCCATCGCCACGGCCAGGTAAGTCTTTCCCGTTCCGGCCGGACCGATGCAGAACACCAGATCGTTTCCGCGAATCGCCTGGACGTACCGCTCCTGGCCCGACGTGCGCGGTTTGACCGTCCGGGCTTTCTCGTGCAGATCAATCTGAGTGTCTTCCATCGCTCCGCCATTCAGACCGGGACGGTCACTGCGCGGCAGGCTGGGCCGCTGGTGCAGACTGTGAGTCCCGGAGCTTCCCGCTTTCTCCCGCAGACTGGCATCCGGATGAGCGCGGTCCACGACGGGTTCCATATGCCGGGTCAGAATTCGATCGACCTCGGTGGGATACAGTTCGCCGTGCCGCCGGACGACGGCCTTGAGTTCATTGAGCACTTTATAACCGGTCGCAATCTGCTCCGGACTGCCGCTCAACCGCAGTTCTCCGCCGCGCACAACCACCTGGACTCCCACACGTTCGCGAACCTGTTTCAGGTACTCATCCTGACATCCAAAGAGAACTCGAAGCTGTTCCTGATTCTCGAACGAAAGGCAGTTCTGCGGCATAAGGCCTCTCCATCATCGGGAATTGAGACGCGTCCTGCGGCAGCGACCGGTCACACCACCAGTCGCTCAACACCCACGAGCATCGAGCAGCCCGGCCGAAGCCGGTGACCTGTCAGGATTCTAACCCCGCTGCCGGATTCTGCTGCAATTCTTCTCGCGGAGTCAGCAGGCAAAGTGGCGGAATCCGATGAATTCACCGTGAATTCCACGGGACGTCACCGGCTTCCGTCATCGCTGGAAGACAGGCATACTCCGTGCCGGAAAACCTGCCCGCCCGTCGTTTCGACACGGAGATCAGACGGCGGGTTACGGTGACTTTCAGGAATGACGCGATGCAGCCCCGGGGGATCGCGGTTCAGTCGGGGAGATGTCGTGAGTGAATCCAGCCACGGACCGCCGCAGCCTGAAGCCGGAACAAAGTACTGGTACGCCGAAGTCACCCGCTATCAATGGCTGGTCCTGGCCATAGCGTGTGCCGGCTGGATTTTCGATGTGTTCGAGGGGCAGTTGTTCGCCGTCTACAAGACACCGGCCATGCGCGAATTGCTGGGAGTCGATGCCACCGCAGCCGCCATCGACCGGGCCTCCAGCCAGGCGCTGGCCTCATTCCTTGCAGGAGGTTCGATCGGCGGACTGATCTTCGGAGTGCTCGCCGACCGCGTCGGCCGACGAGCCACAATGGTTTACAGCATCCTCTTCTACTCGGTGTTCTCCGGCCTGCATTACTTCGCCACGGACATCTGGCACATCATCGCGCTGCGTTTCCTGGTGGCGGTCGGTGTCGGCGGTGAATGGGCCGTGGCGGCGGCGCTGGTTTCTGAAGAGTTTCCGCGCCGGGCGCGAGCCGCTGCCGGCGGAATCTTTCATACGTCGAGTGTTCTCGGTGGAGCACTGGCCTCACTGTGCGGAATCTTCCTCGATCCTGGTGAATGGCGAACGGCGTTCCTCATCGGTCTGACTCCCGCGCTGCTCATTCTGTGGGTTCGCTCCAGCCTGAAGGAATCAGAACGCTGGCAGGAAAGCCGGAAGGATCAGAACCGCGCGACCGGATTGATCGAACTCTTCCGGGACCGGCAGGCACGAGTGCGGGCGCTGCTGGGACTGGCGCTGGCCATGGTCGGACTGGGAACCTACTGGGCCACTTTCGTCTGGGGACCGGAACTCGTTCACGAAGTGCTTGGAGCCTCGGTCCCTCCGGAAGTCCGGAATCAGCGTGCGAACGTCGCCTATCTGCTGATGAACTTCTGCGGCGCGTTCCTGGGACTGTTGAGCTTCGCGCCGCTGGCCTCGTGGCTCGACCGCCGCCGGGCTTTCGCGATCTACCACATCGGAGCGGCCCTGCTGGTGCCGGCCGCGTTTCTCGGCGCGAATTCCTGGCTCTCCGCAGTAGTGCTGCTGGTCGGCATGTCCTTCTTCGTCGTCGGAATGCATGCCGGATACGCCATCTACTTTCCGGAGCTGTTCCCGACTCATCTGCGCGCCACTGGAGCCAGCTTCTGCTTCAACGGCGGCCGGATCGGGTCCGCTCTGATTCTGCTGGTGCGCGGTCAGATGCGCGAATCGCTGGGCCTGCGGCAGACGGTCGCGCTGACGGCCGTGCTGTTTCTGGTCGGTCTCGCTGTGCTCTGGTTTGCGCCGGAAACGAAGCACGAAGACGCTTGATTGCGATCGGTCTTCCGAGGGTCGCGGTCACTGTCTACCTCTCGCGGGCATCAGCGGGACGTTGACAAGCACGCAGCGCCAGCAAGTGTGTTCAAACGCCGGACACACTTGCTGGCGCTGCGTGCTTGTCTGAAACGTCTCAGGCCGGCGGCGTGATGCCGAAGTCCTGAATGGTGAGCAGCGAGCGTAAGGGCAGGTTTCGCGCGGCGAAATTTGCCGGGCCACCTTCCATGCGATCGACGATCCCCACCACCTGCACGACTTCGCAACCGAACTCGATGATGCGATCCGCCGCCTGCAGGGAGCTGCCGCCGGTGGTCACGACGTCGTCGATCACCACGACTTTCATCCCCGGCTGGACGGGGCCTTCGATGTAGCGCTGCGTGCCATGTCCCTTGGGTTCCTTGCGCACCAGAAAGCCGAGCATCTCCCGGCCGCGCGCAGACGCCGCCGTCAGGACACCGCCGATAATCGGATCGGCTCCGATCGACATCCCGCCGATGGCGTCGAACGCAACATCGCTGAGCAGATCCAGCAGTCCTTCGCTGACAAGCTGCAGCCCGCGCGAATGCAGCGTGATCTGCTTGCCGTCCAGGTAGTAAGTGGACTTCTTTCCTGAGGCGAGCGTGAAGTCGCCGAAGCGGAGAGCGCGGTCGTGGAACAGTTGAATCAGCGCGGTGCGGTCATACATGACGGAGAAATCCCGAAGTGTGAGCAGACTCTTCAGTACTGAGTCCGTTTGTCATATCAGGGTGGCTGTGGTGGAGCGAAGCGACCCCACAGAAGTCCGAGTCCGGGGGCTGCGCCTGTGGCTTGACCCCGGGCACCCGAAATCGTCGATCAAACAGGCTCACCACCGATCCTTCGGGTGATAGTTCACGGCCGCGAACACGGCAACCGGACAGCCGTGAGCCGCAGTGCCTGTCCGCGGTCAGAAAGTCGTCACGAATCGGTTTTCCCCGGAAAAGTCGGCCCAGCCGCTCTAATCGGGAAAAAGCTCAAGTTCGGAACCCGGAAGTGCCGATCGAATCAGGAACTGTCCGCAGCCGGACATTCGATCGAAGGACCGCAGAATGAACAGCACCCGGTTTCAGGAACACCTGCAGAATCTGATTCAGTTTCTGCGCCGCCCGTCCACTCTGGGCTTCTGCGGCCTGCTGGTGGCGGTGGTCGGGCTGTCCATGATTGGACTGCGTGAAGACCACGCGGCTGTCGATCCACTGGAAGACGAGCTGCTCGAACAGGAACTGCTGAGCGCGGTCGGAGTCCGGACAACTCCTGCGGCTTCTCTTGATCCGGATGCGACCGCTCTGGACCTGACTCAGGACGACTCTGCCCCGCTGACACTGCCCGGCGAACCAGGAACGATGCCGGAAGCCGAAGCCGGCCCGCTGTTCGATACTGAAGCCGGGCCATTGCCGGCCGGTCCGATTCAGCAGGCTCAGTTTGAGCAGGCTCCGGTCACCCGGATTTCAGCGGCGGGCAGCACCAGACCAGTCTCATCGCCGGGACTCGTCAAACCCAGAGTGATCTCCAACGGTCCTGCCTGGCTCTCCGGAACCATTGAATAACGACGCCACTGAATCACGACTCCGCCGCAGCGAACCCGTCATGACGGATCAGGATTGACTTTATGTACGCGCAGTACTGGAACCTCGAATGCCAGCCGTTCGAGAGTAATCAGGATCCCGCTTTCTTTTACAGCAGCCGCACGCATCAGGCGGCTCTGCTCAAGCTCCGCTATCTGCTCGACAGCGGAAAAGCGGTCGGAGTGCTCGGCGGGAACACCGGCATCGGTAAATCGTACCTGGTCCGGCTGTTGTCTCACGAAGCCGAAGAATCGTTCGGGCCGTTCGTTCACGTCCGGTATCCGGTTCTCAGTCCGTCGGAACTGGTTGCGTGGCTGGCCGCCGAACTGGGATCGGAGGAGGCGGCTCGCGGCGCGGAACTCACGATGGACCGCTCGCTGCGCGAGTT
>Ga0172376_10001765_pt1 | contig 27272 bp, 29 predicted proteins | sample Lak35m_FD_121114 | JGI IMG/M metagenome (GOLD analysis project Ga0172376, IMG submission 121114) | Freshwater microbial communities from Kabuno Bay, South-Kivu, Congo - kab_092012_35m | ecosystem: Environmental > Aquatic > Freshwater > Lake | place: Democratic Republic of the Congo: South-Kivu...
CTGGTCGATCACGATCGACCCGCCGCCCTTGAGCGGCACCTTGCGCTGATACATCTTCCCGATCTCCTCCTCCAGGCCGTAGCGGTGGAAGAGCGGCTCCTTGCCTTCGTAGAGCTGCAGCCGGGGGGCATACTTCGGCATCACGAGCTCGAGAAACTCCCGCGCCCGCTCGTAGGCGGCCGGCTCGTCGATCAGGATCCGCCCCACGTCTTCCGTAAACATGTCACGGATCGTGCGGATGATCATGTCGCTTTCCTGGTAGATGTCGATCGGCGCGGAATACTTCCGCATCCGCCGCACGATGCTCTTCCAGAGCCGCAGGAGATACGTCATGTCGCGGGCCATCTCCGACTTCGTCCGCTCCGTGCCGGCCGTCCGCACGACGAACCCCACCCCCTTCGGCGGCTTCAGGTCGAGCATGATGTCGCGGAGGATGCGGCGGTCGTGCTCGTCGTCGATCTTCTTGGAGATGCCCACGCGGCCCAGCGGCGGCATCAACACGAGATAGCGGCCCGGGATCGAGATGTAGGTCGAGAGCGTCGGCCCCTTGGTGCCGAAGCCCTCCTTGATCACCTGCACGAGCACCTCGTCGCCACGGCGGAGGATGTCTTGGATCGGCGGCTTCACCCGCGGCCGATCGCCGAGCCGCGGCTTGCGGCGGGTGGCCGCCCGCGCACCATCGGCGTCTGGCGCATCGCCAGCCCTGCTCGGCGGCTCCGCGTCGAAGGCCTTGTCGGGGTCGAGGCCGCCCTGCCGGTAATACTGCGGTTCCACGTCGCTGATGTGGAGGAAGCCGTTGCGGCCCACGCCGAAATCGACGAACGCCGCCTGGATCGAGGGCTCGATGTTGACGATGCGACCCTTGTAGATGTTGCCCACGAGGTTGTCCTGGCTGGTCCGCTCCACGTAGAGCTCCTCCAAGACCCCGTCTTCCATGATCGCGATCCGGCACTCCTCCGGCTGCGACACGTTGATCAGCATTTCCTGTTTCATATTCCGTCGTTTCCTTTCGTTTCCTTCCAGCCCTCCGCCCCGGCGGGGCGGCGTCGCTAGGCGACGCTCTGGGAGAGCAGGCGACGCATCTGGTCGCGCAAAAAAATCTTCACCTCGCGGGCGCTGTCCATGGCCAGCGCCCGTTCGGCGATCACGCGGCATTCGGCGACCGAAACACTTCGGCACACCTGCTTCACCTCCGGAATGGCGCTGGCCGGCACGCTGAGCTGCCGCAGGCCCAATCCAAGAAGCAGCTGCGTGTACATCACGCTGCCGCTCATCTGACCGCATACATTGGCCGGCACGCCGGCCTCCCCCGCCACGTCCAGCGAGCGGCGCAACAGCCGCAAGACCGCCGGATCACAGGCGTTGTAGAGGTCGGCCACCTCCTTGTTGCCCCGATCGACCGCCAGCGTGTACTGGATCAGGTCGTTGGTGCCGATCGAGACGAAATCGACCTCCTTGATGAAAGCATCGAGCATCATCGCGGCGGCCGGCGTCTCCACCATCATGCCCACCGGCATCTTCGCGTTGAACGCGATGCCGTGTTCGGCGAGATCTTCCATCACGTCGGCGAGCACCATCCGTGCCTGCCGCAATTCGAGGATCGTCGAGATCAGCGGAAACATCACCCGCACGTCGCCCAGCGCGCTCGAACGCAGAATGGCCCGCAATTGCGTGCGAAACATCGGCAGTTGGCGAAGCGAGAGGCGGATGCTGCGGAGCCCCAGGCAGGGATTCCGCTCCTCCTCGGGCGTCCGCTCGGTGAGCATCTTGTCGGCGCCGAGGTCGAGCGTGCGAATGACGACGGGCTTCCCGTGCATCGCCTTCACCACTTCGCTGTAGGCGGCGAAGTGATCCTCTTCGGTCGGCTCGTTCTTGCTCGTGAGGTAGAGAAACTCCGTGCGGTAGAGGCCGATGCCGTCGCAGCCACGGGCGAGGCAGTGCTCGGCCTCGCTGGGAAACTCGATGTTGCCGGTGATCTGGATCCGCACGCCGTCGGTCGTCTCGGCGGGCAGGTCGCGGAGCCGATCGAGCTTGGCGGCCACGGTCCGCGCGGCCTCGACCTCGAGCCGGTAGCGGGCGATCGTCTCCTCGTCGGGCTGGAGGATCACCACGCCCTGGTTACCGTCGAGGATCACCGGCTCGCCGCCCGACACGTCGGCCAGGAACGGGCCCAGGCCCACCACCGCGGGGATCTCGAGCCCCTCGGCCACGATCGCGGTGTGGCTGCCGGGGCCGCCGAGCTCGGTGGCGAAGCCCTTCACGAACTGGCGGTCGAGGTTCGCCGTCTCGCTCGGCGTGAGGTTGTGGGCGAGCACGACGACGGGCTGCGAGATCGCGGCGAGTGTCTCGCGCCTGAGGCCGAGCAGGCTGCGGAGCAGGCCCTTCTCGATGTCGTAGATGTCGTGGGCCCGCTGCGAGATGTGGTTGTCGAGGTTCTGGAAAACCTTCGCATACCGACGCAGCGTGCGGCTCACGGCGTATTCGGGCCACCAGTTCTTGTCGCGAACGGCGCTGGTGAGCTCCGCCTGGAGCCGCTCGTCATGGAGCATCGCCAGATGGGCATCGAAGATCGCGGCATACTGCTCGCCGAGCTCCGCGCGGATCGCATCGCGGTTGCGCTCGATATCTCGCGCGGTCTGGGCGACGGCGTTCTTGAGCCGCTCGAGCTCGGTATCGACGGCACTCCGCTCCACGAAGCGACGCGGAATCCGGAAGCCCTCGGCGTCGAGAACGAGCGCCTCGCCGATCATGACGCCGGGTGAAACGGCAATACCCTGGAGTTTCAGCATGGGGCGCATTCCGCGCGCCGGCGGCCAGGACTTCGGGGGGTGGATCGCGCGGCTTTCAGGCGGCGATCAGACACCCCGCACGGTCCGCGCCAGGCGGGTCGCTGCGGCTCCTTCGTGTTCGGACTGGTTGTGGTTCGGACGGATTGTTCGGTCTGGACTGACCGGCGTCAGGACTGCCGCCTGCCGCCACGGGCTGTGTCGTTCGTCTGGTTGTTGTGCTGGTCGTTGTGTTGTTCGATGAAGTTGCGGTCGAAGAGGCCGCCGATCGCCTCGACCGCCTCGCGGGCGTCGGGGCCGGTCGCCTCGACCACCAGCCGCGTGCCGGCCTCGGCTGCGAGCGTGAGCACGTCGAGGATGCTCTTGCCATCGACCCGCTGCGCGTTGCCCACGAGCTCAATCCGCGATTGCCACTTACGGGCCTCGCGCGCGAGCAGATCGGCGGGCCGGGCGTGAAGGCCCTGCTCGATGCCGACGACCACTTCGCGGGATATGGTTTCCTGGCTCATGGGTGCCACGCTGCAGCTCACGACACGAAGCCGTGATGATCGGCTTCCTCGAGCAGGTGTTCGATCTCGGCGGGCGTTTGCGCCGCCTTCAGCCGCCGGCAAAATTCATCGTCGCGCAGCTGCCGCGAGATGTTTTCAAGCGCCCGCAGATGGTCGCCCGGCCGATCGGGCGGCGACACGAGCAAAAAGAAGAGTTGCACGGGCTCGCCATCGAGGCTCTCGAACTCGATTCCTTTGCGGCTCACCGCCACGGTGCCCACGAGGCGATCGACGCTCGGATGCTTCGTGTGAGGAACGGCCACACCGCGGCCGATGCCGGTGCTGCCGAGATCCTCGCGCTTCATGATCGCCTTGACGATTCCTTCGAGCTCGCCCGGCGGGATCTTGCCGGCCTCGACGAGCGCCTCGGCCATCTCGCGGATCACCGCCGGCTTGTTGTCGGCATCGACGTCGGAGCGGATCGCATCCACCGCGACAAAATCGGAAAACTTCATGCTCGGCTGAACTCTCGGGATTCTCTGCTGAACTCTCGGGGTCTTCGTGCTTGCGGGGTCTGTCACCGGAGCGGGGCTCAGGACTTCCTGGCATTCGGGACGTGCTTGTGGTCCCGGACCTTTTCCTTGTGCTTCCGCAGCTGCTGCTCGAGCTTCTGCACGGCGCCATCGACGCTCCGCCAGAGCTGGCCCGAGTGCTCGTGGCTGACCATATCATGGAAGTGCTCGGCGGAGGCGACGATTTCGACTGCGGGCAGCGCCGCATTCTCGAGGTCCACCGTCACATTGAGGGCCGTGATCCGGTCGAAATACCGCTTCAGCCGGGAAACCTTCGCGCTGATCTTCGACTGCGAGGCGGGGCTCAGGTGACCGTGGCGGGCCGAAACCTTGATTTGCATCCGGACACTTCCTTTCACCGATGGATCGTTCGTCGGCCGTTGGGCTTGGCCCTGCGGCAGGCAAGGGCGAACTCCTCGACGCCCGCCGGGGGAGCATATCACTCACGCCGCCGCTTCGACAAACAGCCCGGCTCACGCGGCCCGGGGGCGCCAAAACCCTCCCACTCACGGCGTGGCGGTGCTGGCGTTCGGACGTGCATCGCCCCTGCGGATGAGCCCCTTCTCGAGTTGTGACCGCCACCAATTCACCCCCTCGCGCCTCAGGTCAGGCAGACCATCGGCGCGGTAGCGCAGCCGGTCGGTGGCCGATGGCTGCACGATGTCGCACAGGCACTTGATCGCGTAGCGACGCACCACAAGCTCGTCGTCATCGAGCGCGCCGACGAGCGACTGGTCCGCCCCCCCAGCAAGCTCGTCGTTGGTGAAGCCGCGGGCCATTTCGTAGAGCATCTGCGCCTTGCCGTGCGGGCTGCGGTCTTCGAAGGCCTCTCGCAGCCGCTCGGCCGATCGCGAGCCTCGGGCCAGCGCCAAGGGAACCGTGTCGCTCTCGAGCATGAGCCACTGCTTGCCCTCCAGCTTGCGGCCTGAGGTGTCGGCCGAAAGCAGTTCGACGAGGTCGTCATATTCGCCAAGCAGGGCGAGCGTTGTCACGGCGATGATCCGGTTTTCCACCCGCCGGTCGGCGGCCAGTTCGCGCAGCGCCCGGTCGAGCGGCGCGACGGCCGCCACCTTCGCCGCCAGCGCCTCGGCTGCAGCCTTTTCGAGCCGCCCCCGCTGCGGCGCTCCGGCTACCCACTCGGGCAACGAGGGCAGCCGTTCGATCGCCGCTGCGCCGGGCTTTGCGTTTTCCCAGATGATCGCCGTGCGGGCCTCGAGCATTCCTTCCGGTGCGATACCCGCGAGGGCAGCGGCCCCGCCGCCCGCCTGCCGCCAGACGATGCCTCCCGACGCGGCGACGATCCCCGCCCTCACGCGCGCGGGCACGGTCGATGGATCGGCGCCCGCAAAACATTCGAGCTCGACGGAGATGCCGACCGGCTCGGTGAGGCCGGCCACGATCGTGCCCGCGAGACCGTCGGCCGTCACACCCAGCCGCGCATCGACGCTACTGGCCCGCACCACCGCGCGGCCAAACGCAACCGCGAGCCGCGGTGTGCCATCGGCATCGAGCGATACGGTAGCCCTTGTGCCGGGCATGAGACGGATTCGCAGGCCGCGGATGTTGATGTCGGGGTGAAAGCCGGCCGGCGCGATCAGGTCTTCACGCGGCGAGAGCGCCGAGTTGGCCGGCAAGAGTTCCCACGATGCCTGCCCCGCAGCGGTTGCCCGGTGAAAAAGCACGCCGTCGGTGCCGACAAACCCGGCAGCATCGGTGGGCACAACGGCCGGAGCCCCCGGCTTGGCCGCAGCATCGGGCGTGTCGAACGGCGACGACGGCTGCTCGGTGAGGGCGGGGGTGGGGGCCGGTGCGGCAGGCACAGTTGGCGGCGGCGTAGCCGCGATCGCGAGCGCATCACCAAATGGCACGCGCGGCGTCTCGGCCGTCGTGGCCGGTGGCGGCGGGCCAAACGGAGCAACCGCCACCGGCTGCTCCGGTGCTGCCGGTTCTGGGCCTGGCTCGGCCGGCGGCTCAGGCGTCGCCGGCTCGCGCGCCGCCTCCGCGATCGGAGCCTCTGCGTCTGCCGGCAGCTGCACGGCAACTGTCTCTGTCGCTGCCTCTGTCGCCGGAGCGATCGTGTCCGCTGGCGGTTGCTCACGCGGCGCCTGCCGCGTCTCCTCGACAACCGCCTGCACGGGCTCAGGCCGAGCGGCCACTTTCCGATCCTTGCCAGGCAGCACCTTGCTCACGAGGAGCGCCACGAGCGTAAGCAGCAGCGCGACCGCCGTCGCCGCCGCGGCCCAGGCGCTGCGCGACGATCGCTGTTTTCGCGGCGCGGCGGGCCGCTCCGACGGCGAGACCGCGCCATCGGCAAGGTAGACCGTGTCTTCCTCATCCTCGCGTTTCTTGACCGCCGCTTGCACGGCGCGGGCATTGGCCATCGCCTCGCGCCGCTCGATATCGCTGAAGCAGGCGGCGGATCGCTGCTTGACGGCGGCGAGCAGCCGCTCGCGGCCGCGCGGATCGAGCGGTTCGAACACCGTTGGGTCGGCCTCGGCGGTGGCGAGCAGATTGTGACAGGCGGCCACCTCCGCCAGGTGCATGTCGGACTCAACGCAGATCCGCTCGAAGGACTCGAGCTGCTCGGGATCGAGCGCGTTGGTGAGATACTCGGCTACGGAGTTGGCATCGGCGGCGAGCCCCTTGCCCTCGACCTTGGGCGCGGAGATCGTAGGCCGCTCGACCACCTGTCGAATCCGATCCACGAGCCGCTGGGCCGCCATGCTCCCGGTCACCTTGTCGCCCAGTTCCCTCTGCTCGTCGGAGGGCAAGACATGGTCGAGCCAGGCCAGCAGGGTTCGCAGCGTCAGTCGCATCGGAATCCTCCCGGGTCTCCTCCGTCTGGGTCTCCTCGTCTATAAGTGGCGTTATCCCGAAAAATTCGTAGCCGGATTTCGCTCCATTCGTGGGAAAACGGGCCAAACGACCCAAACTCCCACGACCTGCGTATAAAGAAGCGGTACCGTTGCACCCGCACGGTGCGGAGGAAGGAGCGACGCAGATGACCGCGATGTCCCGGAATCGCCGACAGGCCATTTTGAGACAGGCAGTCGGCTATATCGAACTGGGCGAACTGCTGGTGGAGGCCGATCGGCCGGTGCCGCCCTCGGCCCAAAGAATCCTGCTGCGTGGCCTGGCCACGCTCGACGAACTCCCGGAGCCCACTCGCTCCAGGCCCGATGCAAAACTGCTCGAAGGGGAGGCCTTGCGGGCGCTTGGCCGTTGGGAAGAGGCGATCCTGCCGCTCACGCTCGTTTCCCGGCAGGATCCGCTCCGGCTGGAGGCCTGGCTGGGCCTCGGCTGGTGTCTCAAGCGACTGGGCCGGCTGGCCGATGCGATTGGAATTCTCGAGCAAGGGCTCGTGGCGTCGCCGCAGCAGCCAATCCTCCACTACAATCTCGCCTGCTATCTCTCCCTTGGCGGAAAAGTGCAGGCGGCCATCGAGCACCTCACGCAGGCGATCGCGAGCGATGGCCGGTTCCGCGAACTGATGGAAGTCGAGCCTGACTTCGATCCGATCCGCAAGGATCCTCGGTTCGTGGCCGTGACGAGCGTCACGATCTAGTTGTTGCAGCCCGTGGGCACTCCACTTCCCTGCGCCGCTGCCGAGGATTCCCCATGACGAGCCCGGCTCTCCAGGAAATCGTCGCCCTGCTGGGTTCTCCGGCGGCCGGCAATCCCGCGCAGTATCTCTACGAACGGATGCTCGAGGCGGTGGGGCTCGATTGGCGATTCCTCACGCTCGAGGTATCCGCGGAACGCACCGGCGACGCGATCACCGGCATCGACGCCCTCGGCTTTCGCGGCGCGGTGCTCTCGGGACCGCTACGCTCGGCGGCGCTGCCATTCGTGGCCTCGCCGTCGCCGGCCGCTTCTTTCGCCGGCGCAGTGAGCCTCGTCGATCGGCAGGCCACTGGATTGGTGGGCCACATGACCGATGGCCGCGGGGCCATCGAGGCCCTGCGGAGCCACACCGATCCGGCCGGCAGCCGGGTGCTCATCGTGGGTGCCGGCCCCGCCGCTCGTGCGACGGCGCTCGAACTTTCGCTCGCCAACGTCGCCGAGATTCTCGTCTGCGACCGCACTCCCGAACGGGCCGACGCGTTCGTCGAATCGCTCCGCTCGCTCGAAGCGGCGCCGGCAGACGCCCTTCCCTGGCAGGACACAATCGAGATTCCAGAGCGGATGGGAATCGTCGTGGCGGCGGTGCCCGCCAATGGCCCGAAGCCGACCTTCACTTTGGCGGGGTTGCGCAACGATCTTGTCGTCGCCGATTTCGCACTCGTGCCGCAGCCCTCGCCGGTGGTGGCGGCGGCCATCAAGCATGGCGCCTGCGCGATCGACGGCCTCGAGATCCATTGTGCGAAGACAGCGATCGACTTCCACACGTGGACCGGCATCGAGCCCGACACGGAGATGCTCCGCGAAGCGCTCGAAGAGTGGCTGTCGTAGTAGACCGCTCAAGTAGACCGCTTCGTCCCGAAGCGGATCTGATTCCGCTTGCGGAGCAAGCGGTCTACTTGGCGTATTCCTTCAGGAAGCCCTTGAACTGCACGAGGTGCTCTTCCTCGTCGGCGAGCAAGCGGATGCAGAGATCCTGCGTGACGTAGTCCTCGCCTTCGACGGCCTTGATGATCTTCTTGTAGTGGGCACAGGCTGTTTCTTCGGCGGCGATCACGCTCTTGATCACGCCCACCACGTCAGTGGTATCGGTCACGGGCTGGATCTGCTGGCCGATCGTGAGTGCCTTCGAGCCGGGAATGTGGCCGCCAAGCTGCTTGATGCGGTGGGCGAGCTGCTGGGCATGGGCGATTTCGCCCGGCACGTCGGCGCCGAGCGACTTCTTGATCTCCTCGGCCCGCACACCGTCGAGGTTCACGCTGTTGGCGAGATAGTTCATCACGGTCTCGAGTTCCATGCTGTAGGCCTGGAGAAGAAGCTCGATCGTCTGTTGGTTGGATGCGGCCATGATGGGCTCCTCTGGGAGGGGGGTCGGGGAACGGGAAGCCAAAGTTTAGGCGGCGGCCGGGATGGCCGTCAGCCGCTCGATTTTTTTGAGCAGTGCCGCAGCGCTTGACCGCACGTCGGCGACGGGGTCGTTTGCGGCGGCCCGCACGCGGGCGAGGACATTTTCCGAAGGCGGCTGCTGCGTGGCATCCACGAGCAGGGCCACGCCCCGCAGGGCGTTGATGACGACGAGCGCCCGCTTGTAGCGCTGCGATTGCTCCGCATCGCCGGGCTCGGAGCCCGCCGGCAATGGCGGATCCTCGAGCGAGAGCATTTCGAGCAGGCCGTCGAGCGATTCCTCCCTGCCCTGCCGCGCCAGGGCAAGCGCGGCGTTGTAGCGCACGTCGTCGGCGGCGTCAGAGGCGAGTTCTACGAGCCGGTCGGTCGCGCCTGGGCCTCCTACCACGCCGAGCGTGAAGGCGGAAGCGAGCCGCAGCGGAATATCGTCGCTCTTCGAGGCGGCGATGACAGCGCTCGTGATGGCAGCGGGCTCGTCGGCCGTGCGGCCGGCGGCGGTGAGATTGGCCTGGAGCACCGAGAGGGCCTCGACGGCCGCCCGCGCCGTCTGAGGATCGGCAAGATTTTTCACCTGTGCCACGAGCGGCGGTGCGGCCGCTGGGATCGAGAATTCGCCGAGTGCTCGGCAGAGATAGACCCGCAGCGTCTGCGTCTGTTCGCCGGTGCGGCCACTGGTCACCTCGTCGTCGAGGATGCGACCGAGTTCGGTGGCGAGCGGTTCGTCGGCCTTGAGCGCGGCACCGCCGGGGCCGCGGAGATCATTGGCAAGATTCAGCGCAGCCTGCCAACGTCCTTCGTTGTCACGGCGGAGCGTGCGGACATAGGCCTGCGGATCGTTGCCAAGATGGGCCAGCCAGTGGAATGCCAGCCACACACAGACGATGATGGCGACGATGAGCCCCGGCACGAGAAACAGCTGCACCAGAAACGCGGCGCTTGGCGGCTCGACGGGCGGCAGGTCGTCCGGTGAATGCGACCGAGGCGAGATGTCTGCCATGAGGAGTTACCCGATTGCCGTTCAAGAGCGGTATGGAAACTGCTGAAAGTCTTGTTGAAAGTCTAGGAGTACGGCCCCGTGCGTCAACGTCCTGCCGATGAACGAGCGAGCGGCAAGGCTGCGCCCCCCACCTGGCGGGCCGAGTGGCTCGACACCCGGCTCCCCACGGTCGAAGAAGAGCTCGCGCTCGACGAGGCACTGTTGGAGGAGGCCCACGAGGGGCTTTCCACGCTGCCGGTCGTGCGCACGTGGATGGCGGATGAGCCTACCGTCGTCGTGGGATCGTCGAGCCGGCTCGACGAGGAGATCGACCGCGAGGCCTGCGCGGCGCTCGGCGTGCGAGTGGTGCGGCGGCCGAGCGGTGGGCTCACGGTGGTGCTCGGGCCGGGCTGCCTCATGTGGTCGGTGATCGTGCCACACCCAGCCGGCACGCCGGCCATCGAGCGGATTCATGCCGACATGCTCTCCCCCCTGCGCGACGAGCTTCATGCCGCCGTCGCCGGCGCGGGCCTCGCGGTCGATCGACGCGGGTCGAGCGATCTCGTCTTGCGGACGGCCGGGGCCGACGATGACGCCTCCGTGCGAAAGTTTTCCGGCAACGCGCTGCGGGTGCGGCGGCATGGCGTGCTCTACCATGGCACGTTGCTCGACACGTTTGACATCGGTCTCATCTCCCGCGTCTTGCGGCATCCACCGCGCGAGCCCGACTACCGCGGCCGCCGAACGCACGGCGATTTTCTCGTCAACCTGGATCTGGGCCGGCTCGCGCTGGAGGCGATCGTCCGCCGTGCCTTCGGGGCCACGGGCGACCGCCGGGAAATCCCGCGGGATCGCATCGACCGGCTCGTCGTCGAGCGGTACTGCCGGCCCGATTGGACGGAGCGGCTTTGAAACCCGGCAGGGTGTAACGGCTGGCGCGACCGGGCAACGTGGCAAAAGGCGTCGGGCAGTGAGGATTGGAAAGACTCCTCTCGGGAAAATCACCCCGGCAAGGCGTTCGGGCCGATCTCCTCCCATGGCTTGGGTTGGGTGAAAGGTCGGAGCGGGAAAAGTCGCCTACCGTCGCCGCAGGGTCCCCGGTAGGGTTCCCGCCCCGATCGACAGGAAGTCGTTCGCCAAAACCGCAACAGGAGGTTGCCTTCCATGCGCTTGAACATGCATGCCGCCGATGTGCGTGAGCTCGTCTCGCGTTATTTCCTCGACCTCGGCGCCGAGGCGGTGGATGTGGCCGATGTGCAGGAAAACATTCGCATCGACCAGGGCCGTTGCGTGGCCCGCTGCTACCGCGTGGCCGACCTGTTCGCGATGTGGCTGATCGACGTGGGCGTGCTGCAATTCTACGACGCCGACGGCGAAATGCTGCAGACGGTGAATCTCTTCACCGAACTGCAGCCGCACCGCGCGGCTGCCTGATCCGGGGCTGCGGCGGCCACGGATCGTGTTCGAGACTGGATCGGTTTCGCGGGCGGCGGCATGCCGGCATCGCGAGGGGTGTCGAGCCCGGGGGGGCCTGGAATCATGTCACGTTTCGCTTCGTCACAGAAGCCCAGGCTGTCGATCGTCATCCCGACGACAAGCGACACCGCCGCGCTCGAGGAGACGCTCGTCAGCGTCCTCGAAAACCGCCCTGATGATTGCGAGATCGTGGTCGCGCTCGGCTGCGAATACGACGATCCCTGGAACATCCGCGAAGAGGTCCGATTCGTGCAGGCGCCCGTCGGCTCGGGCTACGTGGCCTGCGCCAACATCGGCATCTCCGCGAGCGAAGGCGACGTGATCCACATCCTCGCCGCGGGCTGGCGGGCCACCAGCGGCTGGGCCGACGGCGCGGTCGAACGGTTTGCCGATGGCGAGACGGCGGCGGTGGTGCCGCTGTCGGTGTCGGCGGCTGATCTCAACCGAGTGGTGGGCGCGGGTATCCGCTACGGCCGTGGCGGCCGGCGGATCGCGATCGCGCCCCGCAAGGCAGCGGCGAGTGTGGCGAAAGTGGCGGTGGCGGGCATCGAGCCACACGGCCCCACGATCGAGGCGGGCTTCTGGCGGTCTGATGTGTTGCGACAGGTGGGCCCAGGCTTCGCGACGGCGTGCGGCGACAGTTGCGCGGATGCCGACATGGCTGAGTCGGTGGCGCGGACGGGGCTGCCGGTGGTGCTCGAGCCTTCGTCGCGGGTGGTGGCCGGGCCGACGCAGGCCATCCGGCAGCAGCCCTTCACCGCGGGCCTGCATGCGGAGCGGCTCTTCTGGCGGTCGATGCAGGGGCGGCCGGTCGTCGCGTCGCTGTTGCTGCATGGCGTCGAAATCGTACGGCACGCGATCGCCCGCGCGCCCTTTGGAACCCTGCCGATGCTGGCGGGCCGGGCGGTGGCGATGCTGCAGTTTGGCTCGTATCTCGCTCGCTACCGGCAGTTGCGTGGGCTCGTGCAGGCCGCGGCGGAGCGGCAGACTGCAGACGAGTCGCGGACGATCCGGATCGATTCCGCCCATCCTGCCGCCGGTCGGCCGAAGAGCCATCGCCCGGAGGCGGCCCTCCTGCGTCGCTCAGCCTGAGTTTGAGCGGCGTGGCTTTTTTGGGACCAACGCGGCTGATAGACTGCGCGACGCCGGCTTGATGCCGCGCTCCCGTAGCTCAATTGGATAGAGCGTCAGCCTCCGGAGCTGAAGGTTACAGGTTCGATCCCTGTCGGGAGTATTTCAGTAGGGTAGCCTTCAGGCTGCCAATGCGGCCGGAGTGGCAGGCTGAATCCTACCCTACTTTCTGCTGGGGCGGTCGGTTCGCAGTGTGCCGTTGCCGAAGGGCTGCGTGCGGCTGCTCGAGCCATCCGAGCGGTTCGTGATCGTGCCGGAACCGAATTTCTGGGTCGGGCCCGTCACCGTGTGGCCGTTGCGGCCACGCTCGGACGTAATCGTGCCGGAGCCAAAGGGCCGCGTCTCTGTGACGCTGCCGTCAGACCAGCGAGTGACCGTGCCAGAGCCGAATTGCTGCGTGTGGCCGGTGACCGTCTTGCCGTCGCGGGCACGCTCCGTCGTGATCGACCCCGAGCCGAAGGGCCGCGTCTGACTGCTCGTGCCGTCGGAGCGATGCGTGATCGTGCCGGAACCAAACTTGTTCGTCGTGCCGGTGCGGGGGCTTGCGAGCCCGGCCCGCGGCGGCGTGGGCTCGGCAGCCCGGCTGGTCGCTGTGAGGAACCCTGTGAGCAAAAAGACAAATACCGTGCGCTTCATGGGATCACCTCCTCGAGGGGTACGGCACCATCCTATCGCATCGCAGGCGATGGGGAGAACGGCTGTAAAAACTGCCGCTTTTTGCCCGGGGACTGCCGCAAATTGCCACGCCGCTTGTCTCACGCTCGCACGCGGCTTCGAAAAAATTCCGCGAAAAGCCCGCGAAATCGCTGCATTCGCTTCTTGTGGACATTTGGCATGGGTTGTGCCCTTGGGGGGATGACCTCGAAAGTCAGTGCCTCTGAAAGTCAGTGCCTCTGGAGATTCGCCCGATGTCCTCCGCCACCCACACGACCGCCCGAAGCAACCATATCAACCCCAACACGCTGACCACGTTGCGGCTGGTGTCAGCGCCTTCGAGCGAGAGCCCGGCGACCGACGAGCAGCTCTTTCGCGATTTTCGGGCCCACGACGATCGGTCGGCATTCGACGCGATCATGCACCGTTACGATGCCGAGCTTCACGAATTCCTGCGCCGCTATCTCGGCAATGCAGAGTCGGCCGACGACGTCTTCCAGGCAACATTCCTGAAGATCTACGTCAATCGGCTGCACTTCGAGGATGGCCGCAGCTTCCGACCATGGCTTTACACCGTCGCCAAGAACCAGGCGATCGACTCACAGCGCCGCGGCCAGGCGCGGCGCACGGTGAGTCTCGACCAGCAGTTCGAGCCCGATGACGATTCAGGCTCGCTCTGTGGATTGCTCTCCGCGGCTGGGGATTCAGCCGCCGACGTGGCCGAGCAGCATGAGTCGGAGGAACGGGTGCGAGAGGCGATCAACGGGCTTTCGCCGCCGCTGAAGGAGGCGCTCTTGCTCGTCTACTTCCGCGGCATGAAGTATGACCAGGCGGCCAGTGTGATGAAGATCCCGGTGGGCACGGTGAAGAGCCGGCTGCGATCGGCGATCCTCAAACTCGCCGGCGCCCTCGGCCATGAGGCGGCCGCCCGGCCGTAGACCGCTTGTTCCACAAGCGGATCGAAGGGGATCCGCTTCGGGACGAAGCGGTCTACGTGGGGACGAAGCGGGCTACGCTACGCGATCCCTTCGGCCCGCATGGCGTCCCAGTCGGCGGGCGTCGGCTTGGCGACCGTGCCACAGAGGAAATCTCCGATCGGAAACGCCACGTTGAAGTTCTTGTCGGGATAGCGGTGGTGCAGGAAGTGATGGCGGGCCACGCTCTTGTAGGCCGCCCAGTTCGCGAAGAACCGCCCCTCCGGCTTGTGCATCTCCAGGTGGATCTGGTTCCAGATCACATGATGCAGGCAGACCACGAGCGGAAACATCACCGCGCCCGTGATGGAAAACGGGGCGACCACGATGACGACCGGCAACGACTCCACGATCCCTTCGAGAATGTTCAGGCGGATGCCGCGATCCTCGCCATGCGGCACCGGATCGTCGTGAAACTTCTGCCTGTATTGCGTGTGATGCTCGACGGCGTGGCTCGTGAAGATGCGGTTGCGGGCCTTGAGATTGCGGAGCAGGGAGAGCCGCGGCTTCTTGTGCATCAGCCGGCAGTGAACCTGATGCTCCACCAGCGACATCAGCACCACGCACACGACGAACCAGGCAGCGATGCCGAGACACTGCGACAGGATTACGCTCACGCGAGAGGCTCCTTTTTGACCACGAGACGACACGGGATCTGCCGCCCGATGGGGTCGCAGTGAGGAGGGTATAGCAGACCGGGCGTCGCTGAGTCTGTGCCAATTCACGGCGTATAATTGGCTTGAAAAGAGCCTTTCGGAGAGCGGCCATGCGACGCCACGACGAAGCCGAACGGTTTATCCGGGTGGGGCGGATCGAGGTCGGCCGGGCGGCGATCAAGCCTGTGGCCGAGCCGGCGGGCGTGAGCCTCTCGATCCCGATCCGCAATCCACGCGGCGCGGTCGAATGCTACACCGGGACCGGCCCAACGCTCGCGGCCGCCGTCGCCGCCGCGCTCAAGTCGCTCTCCCGGATTCCGTTCGCCATCGACTCCGTGGTCGTGCGTGACGGCGGCACCGGGCAGGGGAATGTGCCGCTGCGGGTGCTCGTGAGGGCGATCGACGAGGGAACGCCGCGGTATGCCACCGGCCACGCCGTGGCCCACGACGAAGCGACGGCCGTCGTCAACGCCACCGTCCGCGCCCTCGCCGCCGGCGGGTTTCTCCAGATGCGGCTCCTGAACCCGGGCTCACGGGATGTCGAGGCCTCCACCGAAGCGATCCTGCAGGGGATCAGCGGGCTTTTTCCCGCGGGGCCGCTCCCACCAGAAACCATCGGGGCCATGCGCGAGGTCGTCGCCCGCGAGCTCAACCGGTTTGGCGAGGGGCAGGCGATCCTCGCGGCCCATAGCCCCGATCCCGAAGGGATGCTCACGCGGTTCGACGCCCTCGCGGCGCTTGCCCTGCCTGAAGGCGAGGCCAAGACGAGCGACACCCGCACCGGCAACTGGTGGGAATGGTTTCCAGGCCTCGACAACGACCACCGCTCGCTTCGCGACGTGCTCTCGGAACTGCCGGCGGCACCCGCCACCGCAATTCCCTGGATCGTGCGGCTCTTTGAAAATCCGCAGGGCTGGCTCCGCCTGCACGGCGCCGTGAACCTGAAAAACCACGACGTGATCCACGTCTTGCTCGGCCGCGGGCTGCTCGACCAAGACGAGGCCTTCGTGATCGGGTTTACGATGGGCAGCACGAAGGCCGTCTCGCCGCTGGAGCAATGGTTTTTCAAGTTTGCCGTGTCGCGGCTCTACCCCGAGCCCTACCGCATCTCGCACAAGACGCTCGCCGCCTACGACCTCGGCCTCGAGGCTGGGGAGGAATGCGGCGTGAAAAACCTGCACCTCGTGCTCCGCGAAGACATGCTCGACCGGCCGCTCGGCGAAACCCGCCGCGAGCTGCTGATCGACACGCAGCGGCTGCGGCAGTACTACGCGCGGGAACGCACGGCCCTGCCTGGCACGCTCGCGAGCCTGCGACTGCCGACCTAACCGTACGACAGGCCTCCGTGTCGTTCACGCCACCGTCCGACGATCGAACGTCGTTGCCGCAGCATCGCGCGTTCGCTCCGGCACGGACTCGCCGTCGCTCGTGATCTGCAGCAGGAGTGAATCGCGGCGGAGGATCGCCTCCGTCAGCGAACGCGTCTGCAGCGATCGCCGAATCCGCCGCTTGCGATGGTCGAAATGAACGGTGTAGTGGACCCACCAGGTGCCGTTGTTGCACCAGAGATGGTGCAACGGATTGGCACGGTCCACACGGATCGACGGGAAACCCACGGGCATGATGCACTCCTTTCCGGTTGGGAAAGGAAGGTGCTTTCGCTCGACGTGCCGATCGAAAGCTTCGCCGGGAAACGCTCCCGACGCACATCCTCCCGAACTGTTGCCAGTTCGAGTCACCACCTTGGCTTTCGCGAGGTTGGCGCGGGCGACCGCAGGGGACGCCCAACTCGGAGACAGGATGCTTTTCAACCTTCCGAGCACCAATGTAGTCGGGCCGTCGCCGGATGCAATTTCGCGCCACGGTTTTTTGCCCTGGGAACGTGTGTCATAGGGCTCATCCGTCGAAGAGAGCCCGCAGTTTTCCGAGGCCCTGCGCACGAATCTCCGCCACAAGAGCCTCCTCGATCCCCAGCCTCCGCGCCACTTCGGCCTGTCCCGCGCCCTCCCAGAGCAGCACGAGCACCTCCCGCGACTGGGGATCGAGCCGGTCAAGCACCCCGCTGAAATCAAGGTTTTCCTGATCATTTGCGCCGTCATGTTCCATTGCTGCCTCCTCGAATCGTGAAAACGGTCCCATGCTGGCGGCCATGAATACACAGCCGGAGGGACAACCTTGGGGCGTCGCGCTTTAGGGGGAGCGTCGATCAAGCCCCGGCAGCGAGGAGCATCGTGGCGGCGTGGATATCGACGATCGCTTCGAGGTCGTGGCAGTAGCCGCCGCCGCAGACGATCGCGACCGGTAGCCCCGCGGCCCGCGACGCCGCCAGGACCAATCGATCGCGCTCGAGCAGGCCCTGCTTCGTGACCGCCAGCCGGCCGAGCCGGTCGCCGGCATACGGATCGGCTCCCGCGATATAGAGCACGAGATCGGCCGCCGCCCGGCCAAACGACTCGTCGAGGGCCGCGGCGAGTGCCCGCAGGTATTCCTCGTCGCCCGTGCCGTCCGCGAGCGGAACGTCGAGCGAACCGGGGTGCTTGCGGAGCGGAAAATTTTTCTCGCCGTGGATCGACATCGTGAAGACGGTTGGATCGGCGGCGAAGATCTCGGCCGTGCCGTTGCCCTGGTGGACGTCGCAATCAAGGATCAAGACGCGACGGACCGCGCCGCGGGCCTGCATCTCCCGCGCGGCCACGGCCGTGTCGTTGAATACGCAATAGCCCTCGCCCCAATCGCTCCCCGCATGGTGGGTGCCGCCGGCCAGGCTTGCCGCCACGCCGTCTTCAATCGCCGCGGCCGCCGCATCCACCGCGGCCCCGGTGCTGCGCAGCGAACGCTCCACGAGCTCGCGGCTCCAGGGAAACCCGATCCGCCGCACCTCGTCGCGCGAGAGCGTGCCCGCCATCACGCGGCCGAGATAGCCGCGATCGTGCACCCGCCGAAGTTCGTCGTCGGTGGCGGCATGCGGCTCGATGAATTGCAGCGGCGCTCCGTCCGCCGCATGGCCCTCGAGCCGCCGCCGCAGGAGCGAATATTTGTCGATCGGGAAGCTGTGCCCCTCGGGAAGCGGCAGTCGCCAACGATCGCAGGGATACACACGCATCGAAACCAGTGTAGGCCCTCTCCTGCCACACGCCTCCAGCCGCGTGATGCGGCCCGCTGCCCTCCCCCCGCGCATTCGCTGCCCTGTTTGCGCGCACGTCCACCGCAACCGCCACGACAAAACCGGCGTTTCCCGCGACCAATCCGCGGTCCCCACGAATGGCACGCGGTGTGCATCAGCTTCCACAAGGCACACCTCCGGAGCCCACAAGCCGTGCATAGTCGTCTTGGGCAGTCCGTCTTCGCGTTCTTCCTCTCGCTCGGCGTCGCGACGATCGCGGCGGCTGACGCGCCCGGCAATGTCGTCGTGCGCGGGACGAGCCCGGCGCGGGCCGGTGAGATCGCGGCCTTTGCCGAGCGGACACGCGACGACGCGTTTCAGCGTCTGCTCGGGATCGACCGGCCCGGCCGCTGGACCGCCCGCTGCGTCATCCACGTGCATGCCACGCCCGATTCTTTCGCCGCCGCCGTGGGCATGCCCCCCATCGGCTCACGCGGTGCGACTTCGATCGATTTCGCGGGGGACGCCGTGGCAAGCCGGCGGAACGACGTGATGGGCGACGGCGCTGACGTGATCCCCGATGCGCTTGCCCATGAGATCGTACACGTTGTGCTGGCCGATCACTTCGTGCATGCCCCTCCCCCGCGCTGGGCCGACGAGGGGCTCGCCGTGCTCTTCGACGACAGCGAGAAGCAATGCGGCCACGAGGAAGATTTCCGCGTTGCGGCCGGGCAGGGCGTCGCCTTCTCCACCGCCGACCTGCTCGCGCTCGAGGAACTGCCGACGGGCACCCGTCGCCAACAGGTCTTTTACGGCCAAAGTGCCGCACTCGTCCGCTGGCTGATCAACCGCCGCGACGCCACCACGCTGATTCGGTTTCTCGACGACGTCGAGACCCTCGGCCCCGCCAATGCCCTCGCCCAACACTACGGCCTCCACTCGATCGCAGCGCTCGAGTCTGCCTGGAAGGAGGTAACGCCCGACAACTCGCTCAGCGCAAAGTAGACCGCTTGCTCCAAAGTAGACCGCTTGCTCCAAAGTAGACCGCTTGCTCCGCAAGCGGAGCTAAACCCGCTTGCGGAGCAAGCGGTCTCCTTGAAGCGGTTTACCCTGCTCTTCACCGTCCACCGGTGTAGTGCCCTGCAGCCTTCGAATCGGCATGCCGCCACGTCGCCTCACCGGAATGCGCCGGCGAACGGCGATCGGCCCGCTGCGGCTGCGACGGACGCACCGAGTAGCTCCGATACGAACGCTGCGGCTGAACCATTTGCACTTGCGGCTGAACCATTTGCACTTGCGGCTGAACCGTGCGTACCTGCGGCTGAACGACCACCTGCTGAGCCAGCGCCGTCGAAGCCATGAACGCGGCAACCGCCGCCATCGGCATGAATGACCATTTCATGATGCTCTCCCTTTCGTCTTCGGGTTTGATGTCCACCCAATCCTACGCATGGCTCCGAGGAGGAGTTCACGCGGCCCGGCGCCGCCGCAACCCACGCCCCAGAATCCCCGCGATCGCGGCCGCGGCGGCCAGCCCGACAGTGCCCGGCTTTGGCACGGCCGTGATCGTGACTATCTGTTCGCGATACACCGAGAGATCGGCGCTGTAGGTTTCCTGCCCGTATGCCGCCGTGGTCCATTTGTTTTGGTCGGGCAAGGTGCTCGTCGCATGCATGATCCCGGCGAGCTCCCAGAGTGAGCCGTTCTTGTGAAACACGGCGCCGCCTGAATCCCCGGGAACGGCCTGTGCGTACGCGCTGTTGAATCCGGCATCCCAAAATCGCGTCGCGAACGACGAGACACCTCCGAAGCCACTATCAATGAGCAGGTTTCCATTCGGCTGCTCCTGGCTGGTTGGCAGCAGATAATTGTTGCCCCACTGCTTCGTCCAGTCGCCACCAAGTGCGTAGCCGTACTATGAACGACCTGCAGGCGATGACAACGCGGCCCACGACGCGTCCCAAGACAACATCTCAGGCTGCTGTTCGCGGCCGTATCCGATCATCGTGACCCAGGAATGCGCACCGGGCCGTGTCGACGACATGCGAACGTCGCCAAGATTCGGACTCGTCTGCAGTTCGTAGACGATCAGATCGGCCAGCGAGTTGTCGGGGTTCATCAACCGCTGCTTTGTGTTGGCTCTGGGAAGATAGGTCTGCCCATCGACGGTGAAGTCACCGTCGCCGACGTGGGCAGCCGTCAGCACCCAGCCCTGGCCGAGATAGACACCACTGCCAGCGCCAGTGCCGATCTTGCCCACGCGATTCCACCCCGGATCGTCTTCAGGGGCGGAACGCTCCCAAGGCAAGGTTTTTTCGCCATACCCTGCGGATCGCGGCAAAAACCTACGGCAGCATCGCCACTTCGCCGTCCTTGCGATGGCCGAGCCGGCGATGCGTGGTCGGGTCGATGTCGAACGGGATCATGTGCACCGAGCCATCGGCCATCGCCATCGGAAAGACGCCCGAGTGCGCTCCGCCAAACCGCCCCTCGAACCCAACGCCGGCATCGTCGGCATCCCCGCTGGGGACCGTGGCTGTGAACCGGATCGAATCATCGTCGAAGCCGACGAGCCAACTGTGCTGATTGCCCGTCGCCGTCGAAGTCACCGCCTGGCCGCGCGGGATGAACCGCTCGCCGAGCAAAAAGACATTCGACAGCCCGTCGCGGAGGTGCGCGGGCTTCATCATGCTGCCGCGAAACACAACGCCCGTGGCCCGATCAGTGCCGGAACCGGTGCCCGCTGCAGAGCCGGGCATCCCGAGCACGTCTTGCTCGGTGGTGGACGCACTGCCCGGATAATCGAGCATCGCCGCCGACACCACGTCGCCGCCATTGGCCGCATAGTCGCTGCGGCCGGCCACAGTCGGCGCGTCGATGTCGAGATAACTGAACGACCCAGCCGTCACCGCAGCCGAAACACCGCGGGTCGGGCAGACAAACGAGCCGACGTGCGTTTCATACACCCGCCTCGCGGCGGCCCGCTTGCCGGCGACGTCTTGCCCCTGGCCATCGTTCCGCAGGGCGGACTGCTCGATGTAGGGGAGCAGCGCATAGTGCCAGCCGCCCGGCTGCTTGCTCCCAAAGCCGGCATCCGCATCGCCGCCCCATTGCTGCCCCCAGCCACCGGTGGGGAAATGCCCCTGGGCTTCGAGGTGCTGCTGGCAGGCTGTGGCCAGTTGGCGAACGTTGTTGGCGCAGCTGGTGCGACGGCCACTCTCGCGGGCCGCCTGAACGGCCGGCAGCAGCAGGCCGACGAGCGTGCTGATGATGGCGATCACAACGAGCAATTCGACCAGCGAGAAGCCAGCGGAGGAACGGGCACGCACCATGACGTAGCTCCATTGCGGAGTGAAGGCTGGAAGACTGGCACCGGAGGCACCAGACCTGGTCTCGAAAACGGGCTTGGGGGCTGATTGGCGGGATCGGCCGCTGCCCGCTGACAGGTGCGACCGACGAATCAGCCCGACAAAAAAACTCAGATCAACCGAAAATCTGTGCGACGGCCCGGGGGTGGGACATGTGGGGCCGGGGCAACTCTCCTCCAAGACCACACATGCATGGCCTCGAAAGCGGATCAACATTCCGGAGCATATCGAGGGGATCGGCTCAGTCAACGCTGCGCGATGTGAGTTTTTCGCGAAATCTCCCCATATCGCGCCCCTAGGAGCCGGAGGGCAGCGGCTGCACTTGCGGATCATAGGCCCGCGAACGACAACTTTTCCGGATTTCCCCCGTTCGTGCCCGAGATGCCGCGCATGATCCCCGACGCCCTTATGAACAACTGGCAGGCCGTCCTCACGGCGATCGTGACCTTCGCGACGCTCATGGCGCTGCTGCTTGGCCAGCGGGCGCCCGACATGGCGATGATCGGCGGCGTGATCGTCTTGCTGGCGGCCGGCGTGCTCGCCCCCGACGAGGCCTTCAAGGGTATGGCCAACGAGGGCATGCTCACCGTCGCCGCGCTTTTCGTGGTGGCCGCGGCCGTGGAACGCACCGGAGCCCTCGCCAGCGTCGTGGATCGGGCGCTCGGCCGTCCGCAATCACTCGCCTCGGCGCAGGTCCGCACGATGGTGGCGCCGGCCGCCCTTTCAGCCTTCATGAACAACACGCCGGTCGTGGCCCTAATAGTTCCGGCCATTCGCGACTGGGCGAAGAAACACCGCTTGAGCGTCTCGAAGCTGCTCATGCCGATGAATGCGGCCGTCATCCTGGGCGGCCTCTGCACGCTCATCGGCACGAGCACGAACGTGGTCGTCAGCGGCCTGGTGGCGGCGAAGACAGGCCGCCCGCTCGGCATGTTCGACATCACCTGGCTCGGCGTGCCGCTGCTGGTCGTGGGCTTCGCCTACCTGTTCGTCGCGAGCAAGAGCCGCCGCCTTCTCAAGGACCGTCGCCCCGCGATGAGCCAGAGCGACGACCCGCGGCAGTATTCGCTCGAGATGCTCGTCGAGCCCGGCAGCCTGCTCGTGGGCCGCACGATCGAAGAGGCTGGGCTCCGCGGCCTCGAGGGGCTCTTCCTGATGGAGATCGACCGCGGCGGACATGTGATGGCGGCCGTGGCGCCCACCGAACGGCTCGAGGCGGGCGACCGGCTCGTCTTCGTGGGCGTCGTCGATTCCGTCGTGGAACTGCAGAAGATCCGTGGGCTGCGGCCGGCCACCGATCAGGTGTTTCAACTCGATGGACCGCGGTCGGAGCGGGTGCTCGTGGAGGCGGTCGTCTCCAACACCTGCCCGCTCATCGGCCAGACGATCCGCGAGGGACGCTTTCGCTCCACCTACGATGCCGTCGTGATCGCCGTAGCCCGCAATGGTGAGCGGCTACAGATGAAGATCGGCGACATCGCGCTCGAACCGGGCGACACGCTCCTCCTCGAGGCCAGCCCCACCTTCCTCGACCGGCAGCGATCGAGCCGCCACTTCTATCTGGTCAGCGAAGTCAGTGGTTCGACGCCCCCGCGACACGATCGCGCTTGGATTGCCTGCACGGTGCTCGCCGCGATGGTGCTCGCCGCGACGTTCGAACTTGTGCCGATGGTAGCGGCCGCGTTCGTCGCGGCAGCCGCAGTGCTCGTCACGGGCTGCATCTCTTCGAACGAGGCGCGGCGGAGTATCGAATGGGAGTCGTTGCTTTTGATAGCGGCCAGCTTCGGGCTGGCCAAGGCCATGGAGAAGACCGGCCTCGACGAGGCGATTGCCCGCTCGACGATCGCGGCCGCCGGCGACGGCCCTCATGCCGTGCTCGCGGCGATCTACTTCGTGACGATGCTCTTCACCGAGCTCATGAGCAACAACGCCGCTGCCGTGCTCATCTTTCCGATCGCCTGGCAGACGGCGGCCGACCTGGGTGTGAATCCGATGCCTTTCGTGATGGCCGTTACCGTCGCCGCCAGCTGCGGATTCGCCACGCCGATGGGCTATCAGACCAATCTCATGATCTATGGCCCCGGCGGCTACAAGTTCAGCGACTACCTGCGGTTTGGCGGCCCGCTCAATCTCATCGTCATGGCGATCACGGTGCTCCTCGCGCCGCTGATCTGGCCGTTTCGCTGACCGCCTCTCGTCGGACGGCCGTCGACGGCCGAAAAACAGCCGCCCGGCTCGGAATCGTTCCCAAAGCCTTTCCGGGAACGTACCTTGGCGGCATGAGCGACATCCTCTTCCAATATTACCGCGTCAATCCCACGACGTGGTTCTATCTCTCGTCGCTCCTCTCGATCGCGCTCTTCTTCAAGTTCAACCGGCTCTGGAGCGTGCGCAACCTCGACCTGATCGGGCTGATCCTGCTGGCTCCTGGACTCCTGGCCGTCGAGTATGGCGGCTACAAAGCGAGCGCTTCCGTCCAGCAGATGGGCTTCATCTGGATCTTCGCGGTGTCGGGAGCGTTGCTCCTGCGGATGCTCTTTGATTCGTTGATGGTGCGGAGGCCGCTGCTTGAATCGAATCTTTCCGGCGGCGGGCTCGCGTTTCTCGGCGTCTCGCTGCTGGTGTTTCTTCTGGCCAATGTGATCACCACACGGCCGCAGCGCGATGACCTCGCCGGCGCCGCGGCGGCGACCCGGCTGGAAACCCGAGATGCCAGGGTCGATGCCGACCAGCTCGCCCGCCTCGGGCCCGGCTACCCCCTACTCTTCCTGCTGCCGCAGATCTCGACACAGCGAATCTTCTCCGCCGACGCGGGCGCCACCGAGCAGGAGCCCACCGACACCAACCGCCGCGTGCTCCACGAGACCACCGCCCGCGTGATGGCGATCCTCTCGCAGTTGGCGATCGTGGCGGGCATGATCGCCATCGGCTGGCTGCACTTCGAGAACGTGCGGCTTGGCATCGCAGCTGCCGTGCTCTACCTGCTCCTCCCCTATACCGCGCTCATGACCGGCCGGGTCGATCATGCGCTGCCGGGAGCGCTCGTCGTCTGGGCGATCGCTGCATACCGCCGGCCGCTCGTGAGCGGATCACTGATTGGCCTGGCGATCGGCACGATCTATTATCCGGTCTTCCTCCTGCCGCTCTGGTGCAGCTTCTATTGGGAGCGGGGCATCCGCCGCTTCCTCCTCGGCATCGCTGCGGCGCTCGGCCTGCTCGTGGTGGCGCTTTGGTTCACGTCGCCGAGCGCGGCGGTTTTCCTGGGGCAGCTGAAGCAGATGTTCGGCTGGATCTTCCCCAGCGAGGTGTCGCTCGAGGGCTTTTGGGCGCTCCCCTTCAACGACGCGGTGTTTCGCCTCCCTGTGCTCGCCGCCTTCGTGGCGATGATGGCCACGCTCGCGATCTGGCCGTCGCCGAAGAATCTGGGCACGCTCCTGAGTTGTTCGGCGGCCGTCCTCCTCGGCAGCCAGTTCTGGAAAGCCCACAACGGCGGCCTCTTCATGGCCTGGTTTCTGCCGCTCCTGCTGCTGACGGTTTTTCGGCCCAACCTCGAGAACCGCGTCGCGCTGCTCGTTCTCGACGCCGATTGGTTCCCCAAGCGCCGCCGGTAAAAAAAGGTGTCAGGACTCTTTTCCGGAAAACAAGCGCCGGATTTCAAGGCGGTTGGTCCGGAAAAGAGTCCTGACACCTTTTTTAGCTACCACCCGCGGCGGAGGTCATACTCCGCCGGCGCCTCGCGGCTCGCGAGCCAGGATCGCCAGGCAGCCGAGTCCCATTCGAAGTTGACTCCCGTGATCGACACGAGCGCTTCGAGCACGGCGTCGTTGCGCACCGTCAGCTTCACCCGCTTCGTGCCGCCGCCCACCGACAGGCCGCCGCCCGAGGGAGTAAACGTGGCCGATGTCGAGCCCTCGGGCGTGCCGTCGCCGGCCAGCCCCACGTGCTGCGTCTGGAGAGTAGCGATCAAGGTGCCGAGCAGTTGCGGATCGAGTGGCCGCGGAGTCCTGCCGGCGGTGGAGGCTTCCGTGGCCTGCGGCTCCATGAGCCGCCGAATCGCCTCAGCTGCCCGATTCACGCGGGCGTTGTCGGGGCTCGCCAGCCCCGCGACGATCATCGGCATCACCTGCCCCGGCCCGATCGCCACGAGCCTTTCGGCGGCGGCGATCCGTGTCTCCCGATCGGCGTGATCGACGGCGAGCGTCGCCAACGCCAGCGTGGCATCGGGAGAGCGAATCCGCGACAGCGCCTCCACATACAGGCTGCGCACCCGCCGCTCCGTCTCGGCGGCCGCCGCCGCGCTGAGTGCCGGCACGGCGAAGGGATCGGCGATCTCCCGAATCTCTTCGGCGGCCTGCTCCGCCTGCCCGGATTCGCCGAGCCGCTTGCGCAGCCTTTCGAGCCGTCCCTTCCATTCGATCCGTGCGAGATTCGCCCGCTCGGCCCGCTCGATGAGCTCGATCTCCTGCACCGTCCGCCAGCCGCCGCGATAGCGCACATACCCGCGCTCCGCCATCGATTCCTGCTGCGACTTCTGCGGCCCGGTGGGTTCCTCGGCGCGGAGCACCGCGGGAGAGAGCACCACCACGACGATCGCGATCCAGCGTTGCATCACCATGACTCTACCCGACCGCCTCCCGAATCACCCCGACAGAAAACGAGAAAATCCGGAAGATCACCAGCGCGATCAGGCCGGCCACCGCGGCCCAGACCGCAAACCCGGCCCCCCGGGCCGCCGCCTCGAAGCTGCGTCGCGATTCCTCGTCGAATTCCTCCGCACGCCGGTCGAGCACCTCGGCCGTGTTGCCCGTCGCCTCGCCGACGGCCACGGCATGGAGAAGCCGTTCGGGGAAGCGGCCTGTCGCATGAGTCGCCTCGGCGGCAGCGGAGGCGGCACCGAGCACGGGCGAGATAGGTCGTCAGGCCGGAGACGCCCACCCGCCCGAGGCCGAAGATGTCGATCCCCTTGCCGTTACCGTCGGTGCGCGCACCGACGTCGGCGAGCAGCGCGGCCGGCATCTCTTGCTCGATTCGCACTGAAAATTTGCTCCTTGTTGGGCCGCCACGCACGACCCTAACACATGCCCCTGGCATCTGGTAAAAACCGGATGCAAGGGCCATCGGAGAGCCCGCCCGCCGGGATTTCCGGCGGTTCCCCCCGCCTCACATGCAGCGGCGATGAAAGCATCCGTTCACTGGCCGCGCATCGCCATCGTGGGAGTGGGCCTGATCGGCGGATCGGTGGGCCTCGCAGCCCTCTCGCGCCGCCTCGCCGGCCGCGTGATCGGCGTGGGCCGTTCGGCGGCATCGCTCGCGGAGGCGAAGCGGGCAGGCGCGGTCACGGAGACGACCACCGACCTCGCGGCCGCCGTTGCCGAGGCCGATCTCGTCGTCGTGGCCACGGGTGTGGCCGCGATTCCCGCGATGCTCGACGCGATCGACGCCGCCGTGCGGCCCGGCACGTTGATCACCGATGCCGGCAGCACGAAACAATCGATCGTCACCCACTGGGAAAAGCGCCGCCGGTCGCGGCGTGGACGGTTCGTCGGCGGCCATCCGATCGCCGGCAGCCACCGCCGCGGCCCCGCCGCCGCCGATGCCAAGCTCTTCGCGGGGAGAGTCACCGTCGTCACGCCGGCCAAGGCCACGCCAGCGGCCGACGTGGAGGAAGTGGGGGGCTTCTGGGCGGCGCTCGGCTCGACTGTCTTCGTGATGCCGCCCCGGCAGCACGACCAATTGCTCGCCGCCACGAGCCATGCGCCCCACGTGATTGCCGCCGCGGTCGCGGCCGCCACGCCCCCGGAGGCCAGGCAGCTCACAGCCGGCGGCTGGCGCGACACCACGCGGATCGCCGCCGGCGATCCCGACCTGTGGGCCGATATCCTGCTCGACAACGCGCCGCTGGTGGCCAAGGCGCTTTCGCGGATCGCGGGCGCAACCGAAAAAATGCTCTCCGCACTCGAGAACGCCGACCGCAAGAAACTCGTCTCGCTCCTGAAAGCCGCCAAGGAAGACCGCGATGCTGTGGGAAGTTGACGTCCACCTGCTCGATCCCGCCGCCGACCA
>Ga0172376_10001766_pt1 | contig 27244 bp, 21 predicted proteins | sample Lak35m_FD_121114 | JGI IMG/M metagenome (GOLD analysis project Ga0172376, IMG submission 121114) | Freshwater microbial communities from Kabuno Bay, South-Kivu, Congo - kab_092012_35m | ecosystem: Environmental > Aquatic > Freshwater > Lake | place: Democratic Republic of the Congo: South-Kivu...
GCCTGTGCAAAATCATGTCCAACAAAAGCGATTCGCTTTGGCAAGAAGAAAGATCTTGTCGAGTGGGCGAATAATCGCGTGAAGGATCTGAAAGAGCGCGGTTATCAGAATGCGGGCCTCTATAACCCTCAGGGCGTTGGTGGAACGCATGTGATGTATGTCTTGCGTCACAGTGACAAGCCCGAGGCGTATAACGGCCTGCCTACTGATCCGCAGATCAGCCCCACGGTCAATATGTGGAAGGGTGTAACGAAGACGGTACTGTCTTGGGGAATGGGTGTTGCAGTCCTTGCCGGACTTGCACATTACTTCATCAAGGGTCCGAAAGAAGTCGACGAGAAAGGACATGACGCATGAGCCAGATCTCAGGGGAAGTAAAGCGTTATGCCGCTAACGAGCGTTGGAATCACTGGTTTACTGCGATTCTCTTCGTGCTGTTGGCGGCATCAGGGCTTGCCTTTTTTCATCCGACGTTCTGGTCGTTAACAGCGGTGCTCGGCGGGGGCGAAAGCTCTCGCTATCTTCACCCTATTCTTGGCGTCTTGATGTTCGTGTCGTTCATTATTTTTGCGCTTCAAAAGATGGGCGATAACCTGATGAAGGCACACGACTGGAAGTGGATGGGACAGATCGGTGATGTTTTGGCAAACCGTGATGATCGCCTTCCCGAGGTGGGCAAATATAACGCCGGTCAAAAACTAGCCTATTGGGCCATGTTGGCATCGATGTTGGCCCTGATGGGGAGCGGTCTAATCATATGGCGGCAGTTCTTTTCTCATATGTTTACCATCGAGGCGATCCGCACCGCGGCACTCGTGCATGCGGTATCAGGTGTGGTGTTGATTTTGACAATTATCGTGCACGTCTATGCGGCGATCTGGGTGAAAGGAACGATTGGAGCAATGACCAAGGGTACGGTCTCCCGGGCCTGGGCAAAGCACCATCATCCGCTCTGGTATCGGTCGCTTGATAAGTAAAGAATAGTCCCGTTAAGAGGAAGTGGTAGGAGACGCCCGGCCCCCAATTGGGGGCCGGTTTTTATTAGCTAAGAGGATACGGTCATGCCGACCCCAATCATTACTGATGGCTCGATGGATCGACTGGTTCGTGCGCCAAAGGTGGTGCTGCCAAAAGATGGAGGCCTGTTTGCCGAGCGTGCGTCCCGGTTGGATAAGCTCGCTGCAGAGTCCTCTGAGATGGGCAGCTACATGCGGCTGCTCGCCCAGATCTGTCGTGGCCAATCGGCGGCTTTTAAGGCTCGCAAGGCTCATAGCGTCTCCGAGCGCGCGATTGTGAATAGTCGAGAGCATGGTATGCCGCCGCTCTCAGCCCACGTCTTTCCTCGGGATTCGAGCTGGCATGAAGATTTGAAGGAGATCGTAACGACAATTCAGCGCGACTCGGGTACGACAACACCAGAATTGGCCGTGACTCTGAGAGAGTTGCTGGCACTTGCGGAGACGAATCATGATTCATTAGAGGCCATCTCAGATCGTCTTATTGCCGGCGATTCATTGGTTGAAGATGGCCCTAAGGTTCCATTCATTGGGGCTGCCTTGCAGGTCTACTTCACTCGCCTGGCGTCAGCTCTGCAGGCCGATAGTGTTAGTCACTGTGATGTTGCATCGGTCTGCCCGTGTTGCGGTATGCGGCCTACTGCCAGCCTTGTTCGAATCGATCCAGATCGATTGAATTATCGTTACCTGGTCTGCTCGTTATGTATGACCGAATGGAATATGGAGCGCGTTCGTTGCAGCTCGTGCGAGAGCGAAAAGGATGTGGCCTATATGGCGATTGAGTCAAACGATAAGCCGGGCCTTGGGCAGGCGGTTAGCGCCGAGACCTGCGATTCCTGCAAGACCTACCTGAAGATTTTTTCCCAGGAGAAAGATGCCTTAGTCGACCCGATCGCGGATGATTTAAATAGCCTCGCCCTCGATCTGTTGGTGGATGAAAAAGGCTACGCGCGTACCGGCCCAAATCTCCTGTTTTATCCCGGTCATGTCTAATTTCAGGCACAATCCCTAGCATTATGACCAACTCGTTTCTGCCCGGTCCGGGTGAAACCTCCAATACCACCTCTTCAGCGCCTCAGGCGCTACGCCTGCCATCGGTCGATCGTCTGTTACTCAGCGAGGATCTCGCACCGCTGTCTGCATCGATCGGTAGGCCATTGGTAAAGCGCGCAATTCAGCAGACCTTGGCCGAACTCCGGGAGTCAAAATCGGCAGCCGAAGAGGCCCAGATTATTTGCTCGGTCATTGATCGAGCACAGGCAAGCGTTCAGCCGCAGTTGCGCAGTGTGATTAACCTTACCGGCACTGTGATTCACACGAATCTTGGCCGGGCAGTTCTATCGGAAGAAGTGATCACATCGGTCGCAGATGCTATGCGTTCCTACAGTGCCCTGGAATTTGATCTTGAGCACGGCGAGCGTGGTGATCGAGACACCGTCGTTGAGGCGCTCATCTGCCGTCTGACAGGTGCCCAGGCAGCAACCGTGGTCAATAATTGCGCGGCCGCTGTATTGCTCTCGCTCGTAGCACTTGGTGCACGGCGAGAGGTCATTATTTCACGTAGTGAGCAGATTGAAATTGGCGGCTCATTTCGAATGCCGGATATCATGAAGGCGGCGAACTGCCGACTCGTTGAGGTGGGCACCACCAATCGTACGCACCTGAGAGACTATCAAGACGCAATTAGCCAGAAGAGCGCGCTAATTGTGAAGGCGCACCGATCTAATTACGCCGTGACGGGTTTTACGGCAGAGGTTGGTGATGAGGAGTTGGCGGCTCTAGCCCATGCCCATGGCCTGTTCTATATGGTCGATCTTGGCTCAGGCGCGCTTCTCGATATGAGCCGTTGGGGTCTTCCGCGCGAGCCTCTGCCCTCCGATTCGCTATCCAGAGGCGCCGATGTCGTGATGTTCTCGGGAGATAAGCTCCTGGGTGGCCCGCAGGCAGGGCTTATCGTTGGATCACGGGCGGCGATTGATAAGATCAAGAAGCACCCACTCAAAAGAGCCTTGCGAGTATCAAAACTCGTGATGGCAGCCCTTGAAGCAACGCTCCGGCTCTATGATTCGGATCATGAGTTGGTGAATCGTCTCCCGGTGCTCGCAATGCTCACTCGAGAGCGTGAGGATATTCGACGGGCATGCGCCCGAGTAATGCCAAGACTGGCTGAGATTGCGGGGCCCAGATTTCGGGCTGACATTGTCGATTGTGCAAGCCAGATTGGAAGCGGCGCATTACCCGAGGAGCGATTACCTTCTGCTGCGGTTCGGCTCACACCGATCGATTCGGGCAAGCGGACTGGACGACTGCTCAGTGAGACCCTTGCAGAATTCAGAAAGCTAAAGACCCCAGTCATTGGACGTATTCGCGACGATGCAATCGTCTTTGATTGTCGTTGCCTTTCGGCAAGAGATGAATCGATTTTGTTGTCGGCTGCGTCATGATTATCGGAACCGCTGGCCATATCGACCATGGAAAGACCTCGCTAATCGGGAGACTCACCGGGCGTGATACCGATCGACTCCCCGAGGAGAAGCGGCGGGGAATTTCCATTGAGTTGGGATATGCCTATCTTAGTGTTGAGGGTCTGAGGAACTCTGCTTCGAAGCGGCTTGGGTTTATCGATGTTCCGGGGCACGAGAAATTTGTACATGCGATGTTGTCAGGCGCAACGGGAATCGACTATGCCTTATTGGTGATTGCGGCCGATGATGGGCCGATGCCACAAACGAGGGAGCACCTCGATATCCTGCGGCTTCTTGGGGTGCAGCAGGGTGCAGTCGTCGTGACGAAGATTGATCGTGTTGATGCCGCAATTGGCGATCAGACGATCACGGCGATTGCCACGATGGTGGCGGGTCAGCCAGCAGAGCATTGGCCCCTCTTTCCCGTCTCCTCGGTCACTGGAGAGGGAATTTCCGAACTCCTTGAGCATCTTAGGATCAAGGCTTTTGAATTCGAGCATCGATCAACAGAGGGCATGTTTCGTCTCGCTGTAGACCGTGCCTTCACGCTGCAGGGGCTTGGAACGATTGTCACAGGAACGGCGCATTCCGGAGTGGTTCGAGTCGGAGACACGCTGTCGCTGATGCCGTCAGGAGTGTCTGCGCGCGTCCGCTCTATTCATAGTCAGGATCAGCCAGCCCAAGAGGGCTGTATTGGTGAGCGACTTGCCCTAAATCTCGCAGGCATCTCGGTTGAGAGCGTTTGTCGGGGTGAATGGCTCGTGGGGGGTGGGCTCAACAATACGTCATTGCGTTTTGATGCTCAGCTAGAGAATTCTTCTCACCATAATCGAATAATCAGCCAGGGGTTAGAGATTCATCTCCATCATGGATCATCTGATGTGATAGCGAAACTCTACCCTCTAGAGCGTGATCGCATGGAGAGTGGGACAAGTGGTCTCGTGCATCTTCAACTCGCAGCACCACTCGCACTGTGTAAAGGCGACCGTTTCGTGATTCGTGATAGCCAGGCCCGTCTGACACTTGGCGGAGGCTCGGTCTTGGATATCGCACCGCCTGCGCGCGGAAGGCGATCTCTCGGTCGACTCACGACATTACAGGCGCTACGAGATCTCCCTCCCGCCGCGGCGCTTACCCAGATGATACTCACCGCACCGATGTCGTTTGAGGGTTTGCGACATGGTTGGAACCTTCAAGAAAATGAGTTAGGGACACTCGTAACGCAAACAGGTGCTGTTGTTGCGGGGGGTGTTCTGTTTCACCCGTCGCGTTGGCTGGATTATCGTGATCGCATCTTGGAGGCCGTTGATCAGACCCATGTTCGAGAGCCCGAAATGCCCGGTCTTGAGCTCAATCGTCTGCGACGGGTCGCCTCGCCGCAGCTTAGCCAAGAGTCTTATTCTGAGCTGATTGAGGCTCTCGCGGGGCAGGGGCTTGTAATTCAGCGCGGGGTATTTGTTGGGCGCCCCTCACACAAGGCTGAGCTCAGCATTGCGGAGAAAAACCTATGGATGTCAATCGCCCCATTGCTGAATGAAACACCCTACAACCCGCCCAGGGTAAGGGATATTGCCAGTCTGGTCCATATCCCAGAGACAGAGATTCGTGCGAACCTTCGCAAGGTAGCAAGAGTGGGCGAGGTAACCCTTGTGGCGCTTGACCATTTTTTCCTAACTCCTAGGGTTTCTGAGATGGCCGAAATCGTGTTGGAGATTTTCCAGGCACACGGTACTGTTAGAGCAGCGGATTTTAGGGATCGTATCGGCGGCGGGCGTAAAGTGGCCATACAGATTCTCGAGTTCTTTGATCGAATCGGATTTACGCGGCGTCTCAGAGACGAGCATCTCGTACGTCGTTCAAATCCTTATGCAGAATTGGCGCCAGAGGCCCAGAGCGCATAGAGAAACAGGTATTGATTTCGGCCTTAAATTGTAAGAAGTATTTTTCCAGTTGTTGTCGTGCTAGTTTTAGGTGTGAGGAAGGGTCGCGTGGCCCGGTGGTCCGGTCAGACTTCAAATCTGATAGAGGTTGCCAGCAATCTCTGGTGGGTTCGACTCCCATACCCTTCCGCCATGAAGTAGAACCAAAATTTTAAGATAAGGGTTTGCTATGGAACTCGCTCAGATTCTTGCTGAGTTGCCCAACGACTATCTCTACGCTGCCGAACAAGATCTCTGGGTTCGCCGGGAGGGAGAAGAGGTCGTGGTGGGGGCTAATCGCTTTGTAACTCATCACGGACAGTTTATGTTGTTTTACCCACGTCCTTGTGAGATACCGGTCATGCGTGAGAAGTCGCTTGGCGTCATGGAGACGGCCAAAACAGCTGTGGCGATTATCTGCCCCCTCAGTTGCGTGATCGTCGAGGCCAACCCAGATGCTCAGCGCGACATTGACATTGTGGTGGGTGATCCCTATGGAGCAGGCTGGCTCTATCGTCTGCGCCCAACTGCCTGGGAGGAGGAATCCGCTCTTCTAATGACAGCGGTTCAGTACCGCGAGTGGCTGCAGTGCAATTGCGAAACACGCCTGACTGCGCCGGACCCCCAGAAATTTGAGTTGCCGGATATTGATCCGCAAAACATTAGCTATTAGAGAGGTCAGGGGATGGCGATCACCCGGGCTGTTTTGGTCCTCTGGCAGGCAGACCCGAGGTGCCCTGATAAGGCGGCCGCGCCGCTGGTCTATGCCTTGTGTGCTCGGGCACTGGATATGGAGGTTGAAATTCATCTCACATCGAGTGCTATCGCCTGGGCGTTTGAGGGGATTGCCGCCGCTGCCTACTCGGATGCAAAGCGTGAGCAAACAATTTTGTCTTACCTTCAGAGGTGCCACGAGTTAGGTGTGAAGATCTATATGTGCGGAATGGCCCTTGCCGAGCATCATCGAGGTGAGCCGATTATTGCGGAGATTACCGGCCAGACAGGTGCCACTGCAGTGATGGCTCAACTCCAGCGTGAAGATACCCGCGTTCTAATTTTCTAGCGCTCTTCTGGTCGTTGAACGTTTAGACAAACCAATCAAGCACATTATCTAACCCACCATAGCGGATGGATTGCTTCGCCTGGGCCGCGACCGCTGGTTTTGCACGATGTGCGATTGATAGGCCGCTTGGCTTCATCATCTTGAGATCGTTGGCACCGTCGCCAATCGTAATCGCATGCCCAATTCCAACGCCGAGGCGTTTGCAGGCGGCTGCTACTGTCTGTTGTTTAACAGAGGCATCAACAATGCGACCCAGCACCCGACCCGTTAGCCTTCCATTGATAATCTCGAGGGTATTCGAGCGCGTCTGGTCAAAGCCGATCTTCTGGGCAACAAAATCGGTGAACTGTGTGAAACCGCCAGAGACCAGAAGTGTATGGAGTCCATTCGCGCGGGCGGTATCGACCAGGGCTTTTACTCCGGGCGTGAATTTCAGGCGCGTGCGGATCACCTTTTGCAGAATCGATTCATCGAGGCCTTGGAGTAGGGCGACACGACGACGCAGACTCTCTGCGTAGTCTTGTATCTCCCCGCGCATCGCAGCCTCGGTGATCGCGGCGACCTCTGACTTCTTGCCGCAGAAATCGGCGATCTCGTCGATGCATTCGATGGTAATCACAGTGGAATCCATATCCATTGCCAAAACGGAGTAATCCTGCCAACGATAGGGCTGCTTGAGCAGTGCAATATCGACCTGGTGAGCGTCGCGGAGCGATTCCAGCTGAGAATGGAGTGCCGGCGCGTCTGCTAACCGGTTCTGGCCGAGGTGCCAGACGGCAGCATGTGAGGGGCGCATTCGGCGTTCGACATGGCCCACCGCATGGTCAAAGGCATAGAGGGTTGATTGGGCGAGTCGATTACGTCGATCTCCGGGTGCCATATTGGGTGAGAGAACCAGAAAGCGCATAAGGTGAGTTGCCTGTTTTAGATTGCGATGCTTGCGAGAACGTCTCGTATGGTACGCGCGCGTTGGGAAATCTCTGTAATGGCTACATCAACCCGAAGCTTTTCATTGCCAACAAGCCGGCAGCGCTTATCAGACTGAATTAATCGGATAACTTTGGTAGGGTCTACCTGTGACGTTTTGTTAAAGCTAATTGTGATGGACTCCTCAGTCGCATCAATCTTGGTTACTCCGATGGGTCTCACGAACAACCGCAGTCGATGTGTCTCCAAAAGCGCCTGGGTGGGCTGCGGCGGCGACCCAAATCGATCAATCAGCTCTTCTTCAAGCACCTCGAGGGTCTCTGGGTCTGCCGCATTTGCGAGGCGTTTATAGAGGGTTAGTCGCTCGTGGATATCGCCACAGTAGGCGTTTGGTAGCAGGGCTGGCGTGTGCAGATTAATTTCTGTTACCGCTGCCAGTGGCGCCTCAAGATCAGGCTCTCGACCTGCCTTAAGCGCATTAACAGCCTGGGCGAGCATGTCAGAGTACATCTGAAATCCCACCTCGGTGATATCGCCGGACTGGCTATCGCCGAGTACCTCTCCGGCCCCACGAATCTCAAGGTCATGCATCGCGAGAAAGAACCCGCTGCCGAGTTCCTCCATAGCCTGAATGGCCTCTAAGCGCTTTTCAGCATCCCGGGTGACGGCGCCCTCCCCGGGGGTGAGGAGATAGGCGTAGGCCTGATGATGGGATCGGCCAACACGGCCGCGGAGTTGATGAAGCTGAGCCAGGCCGAACCGATCGGCGCGGTAGATCACAATTGTATTGGCGGTTGGAACATCAATGCCTGTTTCGATGATGGTGGTGCAGAGCAAGACATTAATACGTTGCTGATGCAGATCCCGCATGACGCGTTCGAGATCACGTTCGTGCATCTGGCCGTGCGCAATATCAATTCTTGCCTCCGGAACAAGCTTTTGTAGTGCATCTCGACGGTTATTAATTGTTTCGACTTGGTTGTGCAGTACATAACACTGCCCGCCGCGTTTAAGCTCCCGCAGTAGTGCCTCTCGAACGACAGCATCATTCTCGTGCCGGACGAAGGTCTTAATCGCAAGCCGCTTCTGAGGGGCGGTCGCGATAATCGAAAAATCGCGAATACCCTCCATACTCATGGCAAGCGTTCGGGGAATCGGTGTCGCAGTCAAGGTCAAGACATCAACCTCACTCCGTAGGGCCTTGAGTGCTTCTTTCTGTCGAACCCCAAAGCGATGCTCTTCGTCGATAATGACGAGCCCCAAACGGTCAAACTTAACCTCTGCCGACAAGAGCTTATGGGTGCCGATTGCGATATCCACCTTGCCGGCGGCTAGCCCACTTACCGCAGATTGAATCTCTTTTGCCGATCGAAATCGTGAGAGCTCAGAGATGTGGACCGGCCAGTCAGCGAATCGGTCTTTGAAAGTCTGCATATGCTGCTCAGCCAAGAGCGTCGTGGGTGTTAAGACCGCTACCTGTTGGCCATCCATCACGGCCATAAATGCAGCACGAAGGGCGACCTCGGTTTTGCCGAAGCCGACATCCCCGCAAACCAGCCGATCCATGGGCCTGCCCGAGACCATATCTTGGATCACCGCGTGAATCGCAGCGAGTTGGTCGGGTGTTTCTTCAAATCCGAAGCCATCGGCGAACCGCTCATAATCCTTGACATCAAATCGACATGCATGCCCCTGGCGTGCCGCACGTCGTGCATAGATGTTCAGTAGCTCAGCAGCGGTATCCCTCGCTTTGGCAGCTGCCTTCTTTTTAACCTTCTCCCACTGTCCAGACCCAAGGGTATGCAGAGGCGCGTTCTCTGGGTTGACACCACTGTATCGCCCAATAACATGCAACTGAGAGACCGGAACATAGAGTAGGGCGTTATCGGCGTATTGAAGCTGGAGGAACTCGGTATCCCCATCGCCCATATCGAGATAGACCAGACCGAGGTAGCGCCCTATGCCGTGCTGAATATGTACGACAGGATCGCCTTGCTTAAGCTCAGAAAGGTCGCGTACGACCGAATCGATATTGGTTTCGGTATCCCGTCGTCCTCGGCGTTGCCGTCTTGCCACCTGGGAGAAAAGCTCGCCCTCGGTGCTCATTACGAGACCACCGTCGGGGCAGAAAAACCCGGCGTGTAATGGAGCAACGAGCAGTTGTAACTGGGATTGTCGGGCGTTTAGCGCCTGTTCAAACGAATCGCTCAAGACATGTGGAATCTGATGTTCTTTTAGATACTGTGAGAGCGTCTCTCTGCGCCCGAGACTCTCAGCTGTCATTAAGAAGCAGAGATCGGGTTGGTCAGAGAGATGAGCCTGCAGGGTTCTGAGCCTGGCCACGGGATCTGCTGCCTTCCGATCGACGGAGAGGTCCGGAATCGCTGAAATTGCTGAATTGGTCGGGCTTGATAGAAGCGGGCTTCCAATCGCCTGGCTGGCTGCAGGCTCTACGGGCGCGATAGCGCTCGGGTCGAGTGATTCGCTCTGAAGGGCGAGCCTCGCCAGGGGCTTTGCCTTTAGAAAGAATTCTTCCGCACTGAGATAGAGCCTTGACGGCGCAAGGACGGGTCTTTCGATGTCGGCTTTCAAAAACCGATAGCGATTTTCAACATCATGATGAAATTCCTGGAAGGCACGATCAATGTTGCCAACCGTTGCGATAGCACCCGCAGCCCTCGAGCCTGATCCCTGATCCGAGGGCGGCAGATAATCGAATAAGGTTGCAGTCTCATGGAAGAGCAGTGGCAGGTAATACTCAATGCCGGCACCAAAGAGACCCTTTGCGGCATCTTTATAGAGACTGCAACGTGATGGATCGCCCTCAAAAACCTCTCGCCATCGCGCCCGGAGATCTTGCGCTGCCTTTGTATCGCTCGGAAATTCCCTGCCCGGTAGAAGCCGAATTTCCTGCACGGGGTGGACGGTGCGCTGGCTATCCGGATCGAATACGCGCAGGGATTCGACCTCATCGTCGATCAGCTCAATGCGGTAGGGAAGCGCACTGCCTGTTGGGTAAAGGTCAATAATGCCGCCGCGAATGGCGTACTCGCCGGGAGTCACCACCTGTGACACGGGGCTGTAGCCAGCGGTTATTAGTTGTTGACGCAGAACCTCGCCAGAAATCTTCTGGCCTTTCTTAAAGAAAAATGTCTGTGCGGCGAGAAAGGAGGGTGGCGCGATTCGGCCAAGGGCTGTTGAGGCAGATAGAACAACGATATCAAGCGCTCCAATCGAGGCCTCATAGAGGGCCAAGAGTCTCTCTGATACAAGGTCTTGGTGGGGCGAGAAGGCCTCATAGGGGAGCGTCTCCCAGTCGGGAAAAAGGCGAACGCGTAACCCAGGATTAAAAACCCCAATTTCCTGTGCGAGACGCTGGGCGTCCTGTGCGTGTTCACAGATGACAGCAAGGCGCGCGCCGGTGGGCGCCTGACGACCCTCGGGTTTTATTGTGGGCGTTTTGTCGATATTGTGATCGGTAACCCGGCCCTGAACGAGTTCGCCTGCCCAATGCGCCAATAGCCATGCATCTGCGCTGCCGTGAGGCTTTGGAAGTGTTAGCGTATGGCCCGGTGAGGGTGGGGTGCGCTTGAGTATCAAAAATGGGTTGGGCATGAAGGCTTCAGACGAAAACGGTAAATTGTAGGTTCTATGAGAATAAAAAGCCGACTCTATACTGATCCCACTCTTGCAATGGAGTGGATTGGCCAGCACCATGGTGCAGTCCCTGGGGCGGTGGGCCTGATTCCCGCAGCAGGTATCGGATCGCGCAGTGGCCTTGGTCTGCCGAAACAGTACTATCGGCTTGGCGGCGTGACTGTGCTTGCGCGCAGTATTCGCGCGCTGGCGAACCTTTCGGCCCTGTCGATGATCGTGGTGGTGCTCAGTCCCGCAGATGAACACTGGATTACGGAGGGACTTGATCAGGAATTGAGGGCCGGCCTCGACATCGCCGAGCGGGTGATTGCGGTTGCCATCGGTGGCTCGACTCGCCGTGATTCCGTAATGGCTGGCTGTGGTCTGGTTCGCAGGGCCATACCGCTGGAACATAATCCCTGGATGGTGGTGCACGATGCTGCCCGGCCTGGGCTGAGTTCCGAGAGTCTGATGCGCCTGTGGCACGAGGTGAGCGCCTGTGGCCATGGCGGTATTCTGGCCCAGCCGATTACAGATACTGTGAAGCGATCTGGAACTCCGTGTGGTGATGAAGCGGCGCTTCATCGGTCCGCGTTTGTGGAGTCAACGATCGATCGTCGTGCGCTGTGGGCTGCACAGACACCACAGGTGTTTTGCTTAAATGAATTACTCTCGGCTTACGCCAACACACCACTGGCCACTGATGAGGCAAGTGCGATTGAATCCGCGGGTGGGTCGGTCTTGTTGGTCAAGGGAAATACACTCAATATCAAATTAACTCAGCCTGAGGATTTCCAGTTCATGGAGGGGATGATGGCCCATTCGCAGAGTACGAATCGCAATGTACCGATTTCGGCTGTTGGCCAGGGCTTTGATGTGCACGCATTAGTCGAAGGTCGCCCGCTCATTATTGGCGGGGTCAAAATCCCCTTTTCGAAGGGATTGGCTGGACACTCCGATGCCGATGTCTTGCTCCATGCGATCACTGACGCAATTCTTGGGGCCGCGTCAATGGGCGACATTGGCCGGCATTTTCCGGATAGCGACCCCCAATACAAGGGGGCCGATAGCCGGGTTTTACTCGAGCAGGTGATCGCGCGTGTTAATCAGGCGGGCTGGTTAGTCTGGCAGATCGACGCCACGATAATCGCTCAGGCTCCGAAAATCGCACCCTACGCGACTCAGATGGTCGAGGTCATTTCGGCGTGTTGTGCTGTCGCAAAAGAGCGGGTCAATGTAAAAGGTAAGACGACTGAAGGACTTGGCTTCACGGGTCGTGGAGAGGGAATTGCAGCTCAGGCGATCGCGACCCTCGTGAGAGAGGGCTGATGACGCGTTGCGTACTTGCGCTGGAGTCGGGGGGTGAGAGGGCATCGGCTGCGTTGATTACGCCCAGGGGCGACATGCGCGTTGTGACAGCCGAGTCAGGGCAGTCTCATTCCAGCCGTCTGCTACCCCTTGCGCAGGGTCTCCTGTCGCAGGCGGGGCTTCAGTGGTCGGACCTCACCGGTATTGCCGTAGGTGCTGGGCCGGGGTCCTTTACGGGTCTTCGGATCGCCTGTGCACTGGCTCAGGGCCTCTCTTTAGGCCAGGGAACCCCGTTGCTCTCGGTAGATGGATTTGAGGCTAACGCCTATGCCTGGTGGGTCACGCATCGTGATCGCGATTTTGTTGATGATACTGATACCCCAGGTGGATGGATTTTTGAGATTTCTTTTGATGCTCGACTCGGTGAGCGATACGCGGCGGTACTCAGGCTACAGATGGTGAATGATCAACTCGAGTTCGAGTGGGTCGAATCTCCCTCGGTGGTGGGCGCAGACTCTCAGTCTTCCGCAAGTCCAGAGATCGGCCTTGATGCATCTAACAAGACAGCCCATGCCAATGGGCGGAGCCGTTCGATTCAACTGAGGGATCCCTCGACCGAGTTACTGGGCGATGAGCGACTGCCTCTGGCGGCATGGATTGCGAGATTCGCCTGTGATCCACGCCGCAGCCGTGTGCAGGAGTGGGTCGGCCCGCAGGAACTCTCACCTCTCTATGTTCGCGAGAAGGTTGCCCAGACCATCTCAGAGCGACTCACGACTCCTGATTTGATCTGGTCACCCATGCGATTAAATGATCTGGCCTCCGTGATGGTGATTGAGAGCCAGGCCTATCCATGCCCATGGACATCAGGAAACTTTACCGATTCGCTCTCGGCAGGTTACGAGATGTCTGTTTTAAAAGAACAGAATGCCATGATTGGCTATATTGTCTGGATGGCCGTGGTTGATGAGGCGCATCTCTTAAATATTGCATTGTCGCCCGCGCGCCAAGGTCGTGGCCTCGGGGTTTGGATGATGAAGCACTTCATTAATCAGGCCCGTATCCGACAGTTCGCAAAGATTCTTCTTGAGGTCAGGCCGAGCAATCATGTGGCGATTCACCTCTATCGTGCCCTTGGCTTTCAAGAGATTGGTCGGCGCAAGGGCTACTATCCGCAATCTGTTGACCGCCTCGGAGAGCGCGAAGATGCAATCGTGATGCGGCTAACCCTGAGTGGAGATCAAGGTGTCTGATATCTCTGGGCTTTCGCGCGAGGGGCTTCAGGTACTGGAGCTTATTCCGTATTGGCGTGCACGACCAATGCCTGCTGTTGGGGGATCGAAATCACCGCTTTTAATTATGGGTCTGGCCTCGGCAGGCGCAGAGAAGGCGCTATGGGCCAATATTGCCCAGGCTGCGCGACGCCTTGGGATTAATGCGCAGTATTTTGAGAATGCAGCCATCGCATCCGGCCACCAGATCGATCTCTGTATAGCAGAACTCGTTAATCAGCAGCCTGAGTATGTTTTATTGTTTGGAGAATCGCTCTTGCGGGAGATCAAGCGAGTTCGGCCCGAGCTACTCGAGGGTCGGCAGTTAATCGTCTGCGATGATTTTTCTACCCTTACGGCGCAATCGACCCGGAAGTTAGTGGTCTGGCAGGCCTTAGTGAAGCTGCGCTCAGTTCTGCACTTAAGCCCGCAATCTTAGTGCGGGTGCTTCTCCACGCCGATCAGGGCGTCAAGATCGTGATGGGCCTTGTTATACCGATACCGACGGATCACGAGGGCCATCGTACCCGCAACAAATAAGCCAAAAATAACAATCACAATGTTGACGTGTAGGTCTGCTTTAATGAGCAGTGCGTAGAGGCCAAGCATTAGAAGCACATTCAGATTTTCGTTGAAGTTCTGGACGGCAATCGAGTGGCCTGCCGAGAGCAGAACATGCCCGCGATGCTGGAGCAGGGCATTCATTGGCACGACAAAATACCCTGCGAGTGCGCCAATCATAATGAGCAGCGGAACGGAGCCTGCCAGCGAGTGAACCAGCGTCATGAGTGGAACAATTAGGCCCATTGCAACACCAAGCTTTAACACCGAGGGTGCAGTCTTTAGCGGGACGAATCGGGCGGCAAGAACGGCGCCTGCGGCGATGCCAATCGCTACAATTCCCTGGAGTATCGCCGCTTTGTCCAGTGGCATACCGAGCTGCGCCTCTGCCCACTGCAGCACAATAAATTGAAGGGTGGCGCCGGCACCCCAGAAAAGCGTGGTGACCGCCAGTGAGATCTGGCCGAGCTTGTCACGCCAGAGCGTGACATTGCAATGCCAGAAATCCTGAGTAAGTTTGATTGGGTTGGTGTGTTGTTTGGGGTAGCGGGCCCCGGTGTCCGGAATTCTGAGATTAAAAGCCGCTGCCAATAAATAAATTAATGCAATCACCAAGATGGCGCTCTCGGCGGGGCTATCGATCCCGGTATTCATCAGCGGCATGTCGATGGACAGCAGCCAGGTGCTAATTGTTGGGCTGATTAATGCGCCCCCCACCATGGTGCCTAGAATGATTGACCCCACTGTCGTGCCCTCGATCCAGCCATTGGCTGCAACGAGCTTCTCGGGTGGAAGTAGCTCTGTCAGAATTCCATATTTCGCTGGCGAGTATGCGGCTGCACCGAATCCGACGACGGCATAGGCTAGCAGCGGGTGGACAGAGAAAAATAACATGGCGCAGCCGGCAACCTTGATCGTGTTCGTGATGAACATCACCTTCCCCTTGGGCATTGAGTCTGCAAAGGCGCCAACGAAGGGTGCAAGGACAACATAGGATAGGGTGAAAAATAATTTCAGAAGCGGACGCATCCACTCGGGTGCGGCAAGTTCGATGAGTAGCGCAATCGCAGCAATGAGTAGGGCGTTGTCTGCGAGCGAGGAGAAAAACTGCGCTGCCATGATGGTGTAGAAGCCGCGTTTCATAGTCCCTTTTATGGTTGCTGCGCCGTGATTAGATCACGAACGAATAGAATGTCCCTTATGCCCCGACCGATCTGTCTGAGAATCCATATTGACGCAATGCGTCATAACCTTGCAGTGGTTCGTCAGAGGGTTGGGCGCGCCCGAGTATGGGCCGTGGCAAAGGCCAACGCGTATGGTCAGGGCATTGATCAGGCGGTAGAGGGATTTCGTCAGGCCGATGGGCTGGCAGTATTGGATCTGCACGAGGCACAGATGGCGCGCGATCGGGGTTGGGCGAAGCCAATCCTGCTAATTGAAGGGGCATTTTGCGCCGCGGATCTTGCTGAGATTAGTCGGCTTGATGCTCAGACGGTGATCTCCACCCCCGAGCAGGCAGCCGTATTTCTAAAGGCGGATCAGGTCCCAACACAGGTATGGATCAAGCTGAACACGGGTATGAATCGGCTTGGGTTTAATCCCTACAGTGATCAGGCCGCAATGGTGGAACAACTCAAGGCAGTCGAGGCAAGGATTAATCATCCGCTCCACTGGATGACGCACTTTGCAAACGCCGATGATGTGTCGTTGACGACAGAGCTCCCATGGCAAGCACAACAACAACGTTTCACGCACTGGACGAAGACACTTCTGTCGCATCTGCGATCGGGGGGCTGCTATTCCCTTGCTAATTCGGCCGCAACATTGCTGCACCCGGAGAGCCATGCAGACTGGGTCAGGCCGGGGATCGCGCTCTACGGCGCAACACCACTCGCTCATGCGAAGGCCCCTCATACGGCAACGGGCCTTGGTTTGCAGGCGGTGCAGTCCTTACTCGCAGAGGTTATTGCGCTTCAGTCCGTGAGGCGGGGCGAGGCAGTCGGCTATGGGTCGCGTTTCGTCGCTTCTCGCGATATGCGAATTGCAGTTTTGGCCTGCGGTTATGCAGATGGTTACCCGCGATCGGCAGCCGATGGTACGCCAGTCTGGATTGAGGGAAAGCCTGCGGCGCTCGTCGGTCGCGTATCAATGGATATGGTGACAATCGATGTGACGGATCATCCAGAGGTGCGGGTTGGCTCCGAGGCGCAGCTCTGGGGATCGCATGTTGCGATCGATGATGTTGCCAACCGTGCAGGCACCATTGGATACGAGTTGATGAGCAAAATTACAAACCGTGTACCACGAGTTATTGACCATGGCCAAAGATAAATCTCAGTATGTCTGCCGCGAGTGCGGCGTGGCTGCGGCGAAGTGGCAGGGTCAGTGTGATGGCTGTGGCTCCTGGAATACGCTTGAAGAGGTTCGTGCAGCCGCTGTCTCACGGCGTGGCCAGACTCCAGTGTCAGTGGCGCCATCGGCCCGGGCAGTCAAGCTCTCTGAGGTGCAGGCGAGGGAGCTGCCGAGAATTGCAACTGGGAGTGATGAGTTTGACCGTGTGTTGGGCGGCGGATTTGTCCCCGGGGGGGTCGTCTTAATTGGTGGCGACCCGGGGATTGGAAAATCAACGCTACTGCTTCAGGCTCTGGTGCATCTGAGTCAGTCTTCGTCGACACTCTATGTGACGGGCGAGGAATCCGTTGAGCAGGTTGCACTTCGCGCCAAGCGGTTAGCCCTTGAGACAAGTGCGCTAACGGTATTGGCAGAGATTCAACTCGAGGAGATTCTCGGGCAGTTGATGGCGCAAAAGCCGCAACTGGTGGTTGTGGATTCTATTCAGACCATGTTTAGCGATGAGTTAACGGCGGCGCCAGGTTCGGTTTCACAGGTCCGTGAGTGTTCATCACGTCTCACCCGGTGGGCCAAGGAGAGTGGTTGCACGGTAATTCTCGTCGGCCATGTCACAAAAGAGGGCACGCTCGCCGGCCCGCGAGTGCTCGAGCATATCGTGGATACGGTGCTCTATTTTGAAGGTGATTCCCAGGCGTCTTACCGTGTGATTCGTGCGATTAAGAACCGCTTTGGGACAGTCAACGAGATTGGTATTTTCGCAATGACTGAGCGCGGTCTCAAGGCTGTGAGCAACCCCTCTGCGCTGTTTCTCTCGCCGGGGCATCTGGGGCTCGAGGGTCAGGCACCTGTGCCCGGCTCATGCGTTTTGGTGACTCAAGAGGGAACTCGACCGCTTCTCGTGGAGATCCAGGCGCTTGTCGATACGGCCCATATTCCAAATCCGCGTCGACTCAGTGTAGGGTTAGAGCCGCAGCGTCTTGCGATGTTACTTGCGGTGTTACATCGGCATGCAGGCATTGGTTGCTTCGATCAGGATGTGTTTATTAATGCAGTGGGCGGCGTACGCATTAATGAGCCTGCTGCTGATCTTGCCGTTATTTTGGCGATTGTCTCCTCGATGCGTAATCGTGCGCTTCCAAAAGGTCTGGTCGCCTTTGGGGAGATCGGGCTTGCGGGTGAAATAAGGCCCGCGCCGCGTGGGCAAGAGCGATTAAAAGAGGCGGCGAAACTCGGGTTTTCTCGGGCACTGATTCCATCGGCAAACGCGCCCAAGAAGTCGATTGAGGGATTGGAGGTAATTGCGGTTGCCAGGCTCGATGACGCACTTGCTCAGATGCGTGAGTAGTCCAAGATCGATGCGCAGGGGCGGTATTGCAATTATCGGAGGGGGTTGGTCGGGTCTGGCGTGCGCGGTCAGGCTTCGTCAGCGGACAGATGATCCGATTACTCTATTTGAATCTGCGCCATCCCTTGGTGGTCGAGCCCGCGGTTTAATCTGGGAGGGTTTACCGATTGATAACGGCCAGCACCTGACGATTGGTGCTTATCGCGCAATGTCTGAGTTGCTTGAATCGGTGGGGGCGCCCCTCTGGCGGTCAGAGCCATTGCGATGGTCGGGAGTCGGTTACAACCAGTGCCTTCGTCTGAGTTGGGAGATCTCTGATCTTGGATGGCCGTGGCGATTTGTTGCGGGCCTTATGCCGCGATGGGCGCCACAGGGCTGGCCCTGGTCCTGGCGGATCGCCTTGGGCCGATTGTTGATCGGCTTGGTCGCTCGGGGTTGGAGGGATCGGCGCATGGTCGGACTCACGGCTGCAGAGTGGCTGGCGGGCCTTAAGATGCCGCCCGGACTTATCGAGCATTTCTGGCGACCGTTAACAGAAGGCGCATTGAATACTGAGTTTTCCCGGGCTTCAGCAGAGGTCTTGGTCAACGTGTTGCGCGATTCGCTTGGCGGTCCGCGGGGAGCAACCCGCGTCTATTGGCCCTCGCAGAATCTTAGTATTGATGGTGTTGATGTCATGCGAGTCTGGTGTGAAAAAAATAGCGTCTCGGTCAAGACGGGTCACCGGGTCGAGCGGATTGGAGAGGATCGCAGCCTCAGCGTGACATGCGCAGACCAGACATTACTGAGTTATTGGAATGCGATTGTGATTGCGTTGCCGTTTAATCAGACCATTCGCCTGTGGCAACAGTCGGGACTTGCACAAACAGCTGCGATCTCAAGGCTCGGGCAGATGACCGCACGTGCAATTACAACGGTCTGGATTCGTCTGTCTGCGCAGGAGGAATTACGCCTATCGAGGCTTCCTGTCTGGTTCGTGTTGTCGGGTTTCGCGCATGGTGAACAGCAGTACGCCCAGATCGTGGTGCGTCGTCCGAGCCTGCTGGGTGTTGTCATTAGTGCACAGCAGGCAATGGACGACCGGCAGTCATGTGCACGTCGTCTGAGAGATCAATTGTTGAGGCATCTGAACATTGATATTCACGAGTGTGATCAGAAATGGATCACCGAGAAATCAGCAACCTGGGCGTGCACGCCCGAGGTCGCCGCCGCCGATCCTGACGCTGCCCAGGGCCTGCTTGGAATCGATGGGATTTATCGTTGCGCTGACGATTTAGAGCCGGGTTACCCCGCCACGATTGAAAGTGCTGTCCGATCCGGGTGTCGCACAGCCCTGCAGGTCTTAGGTCGGCATCATGCCGATTGATGCGCGCCAGGCGAGCCAGAGCTTTCTTGCGGGAGCAACGGATATCCGTTGATGCAAGACCTGAAACGATTCGGCCTCCAGCAGGCGCAGCAATTCCCGATAGATGGTGGCCATGATTAAGCCTGGGCGTTGGGCGGCTCGCTCATTACGGGGCAGGACCCTTATCGCCTCGTCGTAAAGACTGTGCGCACGATTGGCCATGTCGCTCAAGAGAACAACCAGGGACTGACTATGCTCGAATCGCAAGATGTTCGCGCTGTCTACCTTATGGATTGCCATCGCGTCGGCGGGGAGATAGATTCGGCCCTTTCGTGCATCGTCGCCAACATCGCGGATGATGTTGGTGTATTGGAGTGCACGGCCTAGCAATTTTGCGTAGTGAAGGGTTGCGTCTGAGACGGTTCCAAAGATGCGTGTCGATAACAGGCCCACTGCACCTGCGACCCGATCGCAGTAGAGATCAAGGTCTGACCAGTTCGCGTAACGATTCTGGTGGAGATCCATCTCGACACCCGCGATGACTTCATCGAAGTGTTCACGCGGCAGTGCGTAATGAGCGATTTTTGGAAGAAGGGCTTTCGTAACGGGATGGCTCGGGTGCCCTTCGAATAGCCGGTCGAGTTCGGTCTTCCACCAGCTGAGTTTGATCGCGGCAAGCTGGGGTTCGGCGCATTCATCAACCACATCGTCAACCTCTCGGCAAAACGCATAGAGGGCAGTAATTGCGGCCCGATTGTGGGCGGGAAGAATCTTAAAGGCGGCCGTGAGGTTTGAGCCGCTCTGGGTAACTTTTGATTCGCAGTATTGATCGGGGGTCAACGGCGCTCGTCTCTCTTCGGGTGCATCAGATGCGTTTAATCGCCCGCAACAGTAACACCGGCAAATGCATTGATGAAATCCTTGGGGCTGCCCGCCAGGGGATTGTTGGATCGGCAAGGACCCGGCGGGAGATTTCAAGGCCGCCCTCTAAGGTGAGAGCAATCTCAATTGCGAGTCGCCACCGGCCCTTCACCGAACTTGTCTTAATGAGGTTCGGGAGGGTTGCGCCCGCATTGAGGTGATTCTGGGCCCATTGGGCCATTCGCGATGCCAGACCCTCTCGATCTTGCGTCTCTGCCTGCCATTGCCGGGGAGCGTAATGGCGCGCGCGAGCTTGATCCTGACCCATGTCTTGCGCAAAGTTGGCGAGTTGAAGTCCCGTGCAGATCGCGTCGGATGCCTGAAGCATCTCCTGGGACCTGCCAGGACTATCGGGTAGGCCTGCAAACCCAAGCACAAGCCGGCCCACCGGATTTGCGGATCGGGCGCAGTAATTGAGCACGTCTTGCTCGGACTGCATCGGCGTGTGAGCAATATCCTGCCCAAAGGCATCTAACAAATCATGGGCCGGGGAGTTGGACATTGCCATGGTTTGGAGGGCCGCAGCTAGGCTCTGACCAATGTCCCATAACCGAGTGTCACTTGGACTTCGGAGGGCGTTGAGATCGGGCCTGCTGGCGTGTGGGTGCCCAGAGTAAGAATTAAGGCCTGCCCTGAGTAAGGAGAGCCCGCGATGACGTTCGTGATCGGGGGCATCACCCTCATCGGCAATATCATCCCCGGTTCGGGCAAACCGGTAGAGGGCAAGCACCGGGCCTCGCATGGGCCTTGGAACAAGCCATGAGCCCACGGGGAAATTCTCGTAGTGGTCGCCGCCGTGAAATGCCCTGCCAAGATGTCCCGAGTCCATGGCAGGATTCTAAGTACAATGGGGGCTTAGCGTCGGGCAGAGAGTTCGATCACGAGTCAATCGTATCGGGCGAAGGTGGCGAAATTGGTAGACGCACCAGGTTTAGGTCCTGACGCCGCAAGGTGTGCGGGTTCGAGTCCCGCCCTTCGCACCAAAACGAACTGCTGCCCCTGTGTTTTTGTTTCAACCTCAGGCCGATTTGGCCTGACTTACTTTAGAACCTGTGGCCCTATGACTTCAACACCAGCAGCATCTACTTCGGCGTCCAATGCCCCCACAAGCAGCCTTGAGCGGCGTATTCAGCTTTCGGTGACGGTGGCCGAGATTGAGCAGGAGGCCCAGAAGCGGCTTCTTCGGCTCAGCAAAACAGTGAAGATGGCCGGCTTTCGCCCTGGCAAGGTTCCGATGAAAGTGGTCTCGCAGACCTATGGCGCACAGGCGCAGTCCGAGGCGATGGGTGATGTGGTGAGTAGGGCCTATAGCAGTGCGGTCAATGAACAAAAGCTTCGGGTAGCGGGCCCTCCAGCCATCGAGCCGGTGGTCAGCGAGACCGCGAGCGAGACCACCTTGCGGTTCGAGGCTGTAGTCGAGGTCTATCCCGAGATCAACTGCCCTAAGCTCGATGGTGTTGAGATCAAACGAACGACCTGCGAAATTTCTGACGCGGATGTTGAGCGCACTCTGGAGACCTTGCGCAAGCAGCGCACGACCTTTGATTCGGTCGGTCGCCCCTCCGAGAAGGGCGATCGCGTTAACCTTGATTTCAGAGGCGAGATTGACGGGGTTCCATTCACGGGTGGTAGTTCGGAAAACTACGCGTTTGTGCTTGGCGATGGATCGATGCTGAAAGAATTCGATGAGGCGGCCGTGGGGATGAAGGCGGGCGAAACGAAGACCTTTCCGATGAAATTTCCCGATGATTATCATGGCAAGGATGTCGCGGGAAAACTCGCGATGTTCACCATTAAGATTCGCGAGGTCAGCGCTCCGAAGGTTCCCGCACTCGATGAAGAGTTCGCGAAATCAATGGGCATTGCATCGGGTGATCTCGGACAGCTCAGAGAAGACGTGCGAAAGAATCTGGCGCGCGAGGTCGCCAACCGTTGCAAGGCCAAGACAAAAACAGCGGTAATGGATGCGCTCGGTCAGTGGGCGAGTTTCGAGATTCCGAAAGCCTTAGTTGAGGGCGAGTCCCAGCGGCTTGCAGAATCAACCCGTCAGGACATGGCGGCTCGTGGCATGAATGTCAAAGATGTTCCAATCCCGGCCGATCTGTTTGCGGAGCAGGCTGCAAAGCGGGTCAAGCTTGGGCTGCTCGTGGGCGAAATAGTGAAGGTCCAGAATCTGCAGGCCACCGAGTCGCAGTTAAAAGCATTTGTGGAAGAGATGGCCTCGGCCTACGAAAAGCCAGAGGCTTTTGTAAACTGGTTTATGACCCAGCAAAAGCAGCGGGCGGAGGCGGAGGCAATGGTTATTGAGGATAACGTCGTGAATTGGGCGTTGGCCAATGCCAAAGTCATTGACGAGAGTGTGAGTGTTGAGGGCCTGATGGCCGAGTCTGCTCAGGCATAACTAAGGAAGATCTATGGCGCAGTTTGATCAATTCGATTTTCAGCGAGTCGGCGCAGGTAGCGCTCCCCAGAGCCTCGGCCTTGTGCCGATGGTCATTGAGCAGTCCGGCCGTGGTGAGCGTGCCTACGATATCTATTCCCGGCTTTTGCGCGAGCGCGTGGTGTTCATGGTGGGACCCGTTAACGATCAGACCGCGAATCTGGTGATTGCGCAGATGCTGTTTCTCGAGTCGGAAAACCCGGACAAGGATATTTCGCTCTACATTAATTCCCCAGGCGGTTCTGTCTCTGCGGGGCTGGCGATTTTCGATACGATGCAGTTTATAAAGCCTGATGTCAGCACACTCTGCGTGGGGATGGCGGCAAGCATGGGCGCATTTCTTCTGGCGGCTGGCGCGAAAGGCAAGCGCTTTAGCCTACCGAATAGTCGGGTCATGATCCATCAGCCCCTCGGCGGCGTCCAGGGTCAGGCCTCAGATATTGAGATTCATGCCAAGGAGATTCTCTCGTTGCGGGACAAGTTAAATAAGATCTTATCCGAGCGCACAGGGCAATCCCTTGAGACTATTTCAAGGGATACCGATCGGGATAACTTTATGTCGGCAGAAGATGCGCTACAGTACGGGATCGTAGACAAGGTGCTGACGCACCGTGAGAGCGCGGATGGCTGAAAAAAAAGGGTCGAATGAGAAGCTTCTATACTGCTCCTTCTGCGGCAAGAGTCAGCATGAGGTCAAGAAACTTATCGCTGGCCCTTCGGTATTTATCTGCGACGAATGTATCGATCTCTGCAATGACATCATCCGCGATGAGCAGTCCGCCGAGCCCGGCACCGAAAGCGTAAAGGATGGCCTGCCCACGCCGCAGGAAATTTCCACGAGCCTAGATCAATACGTCATTGGTCAGACAACCGCAAAGAGAATCCTATCGGTCGCGGTTTATAACCATTACAAGCGGCTTCGTCATCGGGGTGAGACGAAGGCGGAAATCGAGCTCTCGAAGAGCAATATCTTGTTGATTGGACCTACCGGATCAGGAAAAACCCTGCTGGCTCAGACTCTTGCGCGTCTTCTGAACGTTCCTTTTGTCATCGCCGATGCAACCACGCTCACAGAGGCTGGTTACGTGGGTGAGGATGTCGAAAATATCATTCAAAAGCTTTTGCAAAACTGTAACTACGAGGTTGAGAAGGCGCAGAGTGGCATTGTCTACATCGACGAGATTGACAAGATCACTCGGAAGTCAGATAACCCGTCAATCACGCGGGATGTCTCAGGAGAGGGTGTTCAACAGGCCTTGCTCAAGCTCGTTGAGGGAACTGTTGCCTCGGTCCCGCCCCAGGGGGGTCGCAAGCACCCCAATCAGGATTTTGTACAAATCGACACCACTAACATTCTCTTTATTTGTGGTGGTGCGTTTGATGGGCTTGACAAGGTCATTCGTGGTCGAACTGAAAAAACGTCGATTGGTTTCGGTGCGGAGGTCCGCTCGCCAAGTGATCGCGATGTGGGTGAACTCTTTCGTGAAGTCGAGCCCGAAGACCTTATTAAGTTTGGGCTTATTCCAGAGTTGGTGGGCCGTCTGCCGGTTGTGGCAACCCTTGACGAGCTTCACGAAGAGGCCCTGATTGAGATTCTCGTCGCCCCAAAAAATGCCCTCGTCAAGCAGTATCAGGCCTTGTTTGAGATGGAGGGTGTTGAGCTTGAGATTCGTCCTGCCGCGTTGTCGGCGATCGCAAAGAAGGCGATAAAGCGTAAGACCGGCGCCCGCGGTCTGCGCTCAATTGTTGAGAATGTCTTGTTGGACACCATGTATGAGCTTCCTGGTCAGAACAACGTGACGAAGGTCGTGATTGACGAGTCTGCCATCACGGGTGATGGGCAGCCTCTGCTGATCTACGGCGAGTCTCCGAAGGTTGCCAGCGGCGGCTAGCCCGGGGGGCTTGTTTTACCGCGTCCTTGGCCCCACCTACCAGTAGTTAATAAAATCCGGAGTCTGTTCCATGTCAAAAATTGATTTGTTGCCTGAAGAGCCGATTTCCCTCCCCATGCTGCCGCTGCGTGATGTCGTGGTCTTTCCGCACATGGTAATTCCGCTATTTGTGGGACGGCCGAAATCGATCAAGGCGATGGAAGTCGCAATGGAAGCGGGCCAGCATATTTTCCTGGCAGCCCAGAAGAGCGCGGCCCAGGATGACCCGGCCGCAACTGATATTTATGAGATCGGCTGCGTTGCCAGCATCTTGCAGATGCTGAAGCTGCCCGACGGGACGGTGAAGGTGCTTGTCGAGGGTTCGCAACGGGCCCGTGTGCTTGAGGTCGAAGACGAGGGGTCGTATCTCACATCGCGCTGTGCGCCGATGACACCCGAGTCCCCAGAAGGGCCGGAGATTGAGGCGCTCAGGCGAACGATCCTCAGTCAGTTCGATCAGTTCGTGAAGTTAAACAAGAAAATCCCCGCCGAGATTCTCAACAGCCTGATGAGTATCGAAGAAGCAGGCCGGCTCGCTGATGCAATCGCTGCGCATCTACCGATGAAGCTTGAGCAGAAGCAGACGGTTCTTGAGGTTGTTCCAGTGATTGAGCGACTCGAGAAATTACTCGCTCTCATTGAGACCGAGCTCGATATTTTGCAGGTTGAAAAGCGTATTCGCGGTCGCGTGAAGCGTCAAATGGAAAAGAGCCAGCGAGAGTACTACCTCAACGAGCAGGTGAAAGCGATTCAAAAGGAGTTGGGTGAGGGTGAAGATAGCGAGCTTGATGAGTTAGACAAGAAAATTAAGTCAGCACGCATGCCAAAGGATGCTCTTGACAAGGCGACTGCTGAGCTAAAGAAGCTCCGCATGATGTCGCCCATGTCCGCTGAGGCAACGGTCGTGCGGAATTATATTGATGCCCTGGTTAATCTGCCGTGGAAAAAGAAGAGCAAGATTAACAATAACCTGGAAGATGCTGAAAAGGTTCTTGAAGAGGAGCACTACGGGCTCGAGAAAGTTAAGGAGCGTATTCTCGAATATCTCGCGGTCCAGCAGCGGGTGGATAAGGTAAAGGCCCCCATCCTCTGTCTGGTTGGCCCACCGGGTGTAGGTAAGACCTCGCTTGGTCAGTCGATTGCTCGGGCGACTAACCGGAAATTTGTTCGAATGGCGCTTGGTGGCGTGCGCGATGAGGCCGAGATTCGCGGACACCGCAAGACCTATATTGGTTCGATGCCCGGCAAGGTTCTTTCGAACCTGACAAAAACCGGAGTTCGTAACCCATTGTTCCTGTTCGATGAAGTCGACAAAATGGGGATGGATTTCCGGGGTGACCCGGCCAGTGCGTTGTTAGAGGTCTTGGACCCTGAGCAGAATCATGCGTTTGTCGATCATTACATTGAGGTCGACTACGATCTCTCTGATGTCATGTTTGTGGCGACCGCGAACTCCTTAAATATCCCGCCCGCCTTATTGGATCGGATGGAAGTCATCAAGCTCTCCGGCTACACTGAAGAAGAGAAAATCAACATCGCGCAGCGTTATTTACTTGCAAAGCAGATTAAGCACACGGGGCTCAAGCCCGGTGAGATTGAGGTTGATGAGTCAGCCATTCGAGAGATCATTCGGACCTACACCCGCGAGGCCGGTGTTCGGGGTCTTGAGCGTGAGATTTCGAAAATCTGTCGGAAAGTGACGCGTCTCGTCTTAACCAAAAAGGCCGTTATTCCTGTCCGAGTTTCCGATGCGAACATTGAAGAGTTCCTCGGCGTTCGTCGCTTTACTTATGGGGTTGCGGAGAAAGAGGATCAGGTTGGCGAGGTGACGGGACTGGCCTGGACTGAGGTGGGCGGCGAACTGCTAACCATTGAGGCGGCTGTCATGCCTGGCAAGGGCCAGATCATTCGAACCGGCTCGCTTGGTGATGTGATGAAGGAGTCCGTCGAGGCTGCGCGGTCGGTCGTTCGGAGTCGGGCCCGGCGGCTCGGCATCCGTGATGATGTCTTTGAGAAAAAAGACCTTCATATTCATGCACCGGAGGGCGCGACCCCCAAAGACGGTCCGAGTGCCGGTATCGCCATGACAACGGCCATGGTCTCGGCGATGACGGGAATTCCCGTTCGGGCGGATGTCGCAATGACGGGTGAGATTACGCTTCGTGGCGAGGTTTTGCAGATCGGCGGGTTAAAAGAGAAGCTCTTGGCAGCGCATCGCGGGGGAATCAAGAAGGTGTTGATTCCGGAGCAGAATGTACGAGACCTAGCGGATATTCCCGTGATCGTAAAGAGTGCACTTGAGATTATTCCTGTGAAATGGATTGATCAGGTGCTCGACCTTGCGTTGTCGAAATCACCAACACCGCTGCCGGATGAAGAGGATGTAACGACTCCTGTCATCAAGCAAGATGTAACCTCACCGGAGGTCCGCACAATTCCGGTGCCATCATCTGAGACACTGCCCCACTAGATTAAGAAACGCTCAATTGCGAGCGCCTCTTTTCGAGTGGGGTCGAGGACCAAGTCTGTGGCCTCGCCGCTTGACATGATTCTCGATTTCAGCGTTAATTAAGTTTACCCGCGCGATCGACGTGGGCCAAGGATTCTGATAAAAAAATAGCAACAAGTTAATAGTTTGTAAATTGAGAGAGGGATTGACGTGAACAAATCTGAAATGATTGAGCACATTGCAAAGCAGGCCGATGTATCGAAAGCGGCAGCAGGCCGCGCGCTTGAGGCAGTGA
>Ga0172376_10001770_pt1 | contig 27223 bp, 24 predicted proteins | sample Lak35m_FD_121114 | JGI IMG/M metagenome (GOLD analysis project Ga0172376, IMG submission 121114) | Freshwater microbial communities from Kabuno Bay, South-Kivu, Congo - kab_092012_35m | ecosystem: Environmental > Aquatic > Freshwater > Lake | place: Democratic Republic of the Congo: South-Kivu...
CAACACCCTCGACATGTTCGTCGATTGCAACCTGCTCATCTGCGGGGAGATCCTCGTCGAGGTGGCGCACGATTTGATGAACGTCACGGGCGACATCGACCACGTGCGAAAGGTGTACTCCCATCCGCACGCCATCGCCCAGTGCCGCGGCTGGCTCGAACGGAACCTTCGCGAAGTCCCCGTCTTCGATGTCGAGAGCACGGCGCGCGCGGCGGAGCTCGCGGCGGACGACCCGGCGGCAGCGGCGATCGCCGGGGAGGCGGCGGCCAAGATCTACGGCCTTTCGGCGATCCGGAAACGGATCCAGGACAACACGAACAACTTCACCCGGTTCATCATCCTCGGGAAGCAGGCGTCCGTCCCCACGGGGGACGACAAGACCTCGATCCTCTTCTCCGGCCGGGACGAGGTCGGGGCGCTCTACCTGATGCTGCAGCCGTTCGCGACGCACAACGTGAACCTGACCAAGATCGAGTCGCGCCCCGCCAAGACGAAGGCGTGGGAGTACCTCTTCTTCCTGGACATGTCGGGCCACCTCACCGACCCGCCGGTCGCGAAGGCGCTCGAGGACCTGAAGGAGCGGGCCCAGTACATCAAGATCCTCGGCTCCTACCCCAGGGCCATTTAAGAGAAAAGGAGTCACTCATGATCATCGTGCTGCGCGCCGGCGCTACGGACGAGGACGTCCGGCAGATCGAGGAGACGATCAAGGGGAAGGGGCTGACAGCGCACATCTCGCGCGGGGTGGAGCGGACGATCATCGGGGCGATCGGCGACGAGCGGAAGCTGGACGCGGACGCGTTCGAGGGGCTGCCGGTCGTCGAGAAGGTCCTGAGAATCCTCGCCCCGTTCAAGCTCGTCAGCCGGGAATTCAGCAAGGAGAACACCGTCATCACGGTGAACGGGAAGACGGTGGGGGGGAAGGCCCTCGCCCTGTTCGCCGGCCCCTGCTCCGTGGAAGGTCGGGACATGATGACGGGGATCGGCGGGTGTGTCGCATCGGCGGGGGCCACGTTCCTGCGCGGCGGGGCGTTCAAGCCGCGCACCTCACCGTACGCCTTCCAGGGATTGGGGGAAGAGGGTCTGAAATACCTCGCGGAGGCCCGCGACCGGACCGGGCTCCCCGTGGCCACCGAGCTCATGGATCCGCGGGACATCGACCTTGTGGCCCGGTACGCCGACGTCATCCAGATCGGAGCGCGGAACATGCAGAACTTCCGCCTCCTCACCGAGGTCGGGAAGCTCGACAAACCGGTGATCCTCAAGCGCGGGATGAGCGCGACGATCCAGGAGTGGCTCATGTCGGCCGAGTACATCGCCTCCGAGGGGAACCAGAAGATCATCCTGTGTGAACGCGGGATCCGCACGTACGAGACCGCCACCCGGAACACCTTCGACGTCTCCTCGATACCGGTGGTCAAGTCCCTCTCCCATCTTCCCGTGATCGCCGATCCAAGCCACGCCGCCGGGAAGATGGCGCTGGTGGAGCCGCTCGCCGCGGCCGCGATCGCCGCGGGGGCGGACGGCCTGATGATCGAGGTCCACCACCAGCCCGAGAAGGCCCTCTCCGACGGTCCCCAGTCGCTCAAGCCGGACGCGTTCACGCGGATGGTCGGGAGGCTGCGGAAGGTGGCCGAGGCGGTCGGGAGGACCTTGTAGCGCCGTGGCGCGCGAGCGGGTGGGCATCCTCGGGCTCGGGCTGATCGGCGGTTCCCTGGCGCTCTCCCTCAAGGGGAAGCGCGGCGCCCCCGAAGTGTGGGGGTGCGACCGCAGGAAAGAGAGCGTGCGCAGCGCGCTTTCCGTCGGCGCGATCACGCGCGGCTGCACCGAGGCCCAGCTTTCCGCGTGCGACATGGTGATCGTCTGCGTCCCGGTTCTTCGCGCCGTCGAGGCGGTCCGGCGTCTCGGTCCGCGGATGCGGCCGGGGGCGGTCCTCTCCGACGCGGGGAGCGTGAAATCCGGGATCGTCCGGGAAGGGGAGCGCGCCACGGCGAGGGGCGCCTTCTTCGTCGGCGGCCACCCGATCGCGGGAACGGAGGCGTCGGGATTCTCCGCCGCCGACCCCGTTCTTTTCCGGGGGCGATCCTTCATCGTGACCCCCACGTCACGGACCGACGCGGGCGCCATCCTCCGGGTGGAGCGGATCTGGAAACGCGCCGGATCCGCGGTTCTGCTCCGGATGGCGCCAAAAGTCCACGACCACGTCTTCGCCTACGTCTCCCATCTTCCACACGCGGTGGCGTACGCTCTCGTCCACTCCGTGGCGACGCTGCCCTCGAGGGTTCCGCTCGGCTACTCCGCGGGGGGGTTCCGGGACTTCACCCGGATCGCGTCGAGCAACCCGGAGATGTGGAAGGACATCGTGCTCGAAAACCGGGCCGAGCTTCTCCGGGCGCTTTCGCACTATCGGCGGAATCTCTCCCTCCTCGAGCGCCGGATCGCCGCGGGCGACGCGGTCGGGCTCCTCGAATATTTCGGGCGCGCGAAGAAGACGCGCGACGGGCTGCTGTCGTCATGAGCGGAAAAACCGTCGTCCGCGGCGAGCTGTCCGTCCCCGGTGACAAGTCGATCAGTCACCGCGCCGTGATGTTCTCCGTCCTTGCGACGGGAGTGAGCCGCGTCGGCGGGTTCCTCCACGCCGCGGATACGCTCTCCACGATCGGGATGGTGCGCGCCCTCGGCGGGAGGATCGACATGATTTCGCCCACCGAGCTTCGGATCGAAGGCCGGGGGCTGCGCGGCCTTGCCGAGCCCGACGACGTGATCGACGCGGGGAACTCGGGAACGACGATCCGGATCGGGTCGGGGATCCTCGCCGCCCAGCCGTTCCTGTCCGTTATCACGGGCGACCGGTACCTTCGCCGCCGCCCGATGGGCCGCGTGATCGAGCCGTTGACGCGGATGGGAGCGTCGATTCTCGGGCGGGACGGGAACCGCCTTCCGCCCCTGTGCATCCGCGGCGGGGCGCTCCGCGGGATCAGGTACGAGATGCCGGTCGCTTCCGCCCAGGTGAAGTCGTCTCTGCTGCTCGCGGGGCTGTACGCCGACTCCCCAGTGACCGTGGTGGAGCCGATGCGGTCGCGAGACCACACCGAGCGGATGCTGGCGGCGATGGGGGCCGCGATCACCCGGAACGGGAACGCGGCCACCGTGGCCCCGTGCGATCGCCTCGACCCGCTGGTAATGACGGTTCCGGGAGACCTCTCCTCGGCCGCCTTCTTCCTCGTCCTCGCTGCCGTGACCCCGGGCTCGTCCCTGACGGTGCGCGGCGTGGGAATGAACCCGTTCCGCACGGGACTCCTCGACGTGCTCCGCGGCATGGGGGCCGACATCCGCCGCATCGGGGAGAGGGTCGAGGGGGGGGAACCGGTGGCGGACCTGGTCGTTCAGGGAGCGGAGCTGGTCGCCGCGCGCGTCGCCCCGGAAGAGATCCCGGCCCTGATCGACGAGGTCCCGATCCTGTGCGTCGCGGCGGCCTTCGCGGCGGGCCGGACCGAGATCCGCGGCGCCGGCGAGTTGCGCGTCAAGGAGTCGGACCGGATCGCGGCGATGGTCGCCTGTCTCTCCTCCCTGGGGATCCGCTGCGGCGAGTATCCCGACGGCCTGTGGGTGGAAGGGCCGGCCGAGGTGCGTCCCACCGGGCCGTGCGACAGCCGGGGGGACCACCGGATCGCGATGTCGCTGCGGATCCTCGGCGCGGCGGCGAGGGCCCGGGTCGATGTGACGGACGCGGAGTGCATCGACACGTCCTTTCCCGGATTCCAGCCGTTGCTGGACGGATTGACGCTTTGAGGAGCCGTCCGGTCGTCACCATCGACGGGCCTTCGGGAGCGGGGAAGACCACGGTGTCGAAACGGGTCGCGGAGACCGCCGGGATGATCCGCGTCGACACGGGCGCGATGTACCGGGCGGTCGCCTTCGCGGCACGAAGCTTCGGTGTCCCCTGGAACGACCCGGTCCGTCTCGGAACGATTGCCCGGGAACTGGATATTTCCTTCCGGACCGTCGATGGGGTCTCGCGCGTCTTCCTGTCGGGAGACGACGTGAGCGGCGCCATCCGCACGCCGGAGATGAGCATGGGCGCTTCCGCGGTCTCGGTCCACGGCGCGGTCCGCGAGGCGCTGGTGGCGAAGCAGCGGGAGATGGCGCGGGAGGGCGGGGTCGTCCTCGAAGGGCGGGACACCGGCACGGTCGTCTTCCCCGACGCCGAGGTGAAGTTCTTTCTCGACGCCGCGGCCGCTGTCCGCGCCCGGCGGCGCCAGTTGGAGATTTCCCCCCCCGACGCCCAGTCGTTCGAGGAGGTCCTTCGGGACGTCCTCCGGCGCGACGTGCAGGACAGCACGCGGGAGCGCTCCCCGCTACGGGTGCCCGACGGCGCGGTGTACATCGACACGACGACGATGACGGTCGACGAGGTGGTGGGGGAGATGCTCCGGCGCCTTCCCGGGGGCCCGCGGTGACGAAGAAGATCCTGATCGCCAGGAGCGCCGGCTTCTGCTTCGGCGTGAAGCGCGCCATCGCGATCGCCGACGAGACGGCCGCGAAGCGGGAGGCGGGGGACGGGAAGGAGGGGCCGATCCAATCGCTCGGCCCGATCATCCACAATCCCCAGGCGGTGGAGCGGCTGCAGGAGAAGGGCGTGGGCGTCGTCGAGACGGTCGACGAGATCACCTGCGGAAAGGTGATCATCCGCTCCCACGGAGTGACTCGCTCCGACCGGGCGGCGCTCGAGGGGAAGGGGGCCACGATCATCGACGCCACCTGTCCCTTCGTGACGAAAGCCCAGGAGCACGCCAGGACCTTGAGCCGGAACGGGTACGCCGTCGTCGTCGTGGGGGACCCGAACCACCCGGAAGTGAAAAGCATCATCAGCTACATCGAGAAAGGGGTCCCCGTCTTCACCTCGATCGCGGAACTCTCGGCCGCGAAAGGCGTGCGCAAGGCGGGGATCGTGGCCCAGACGACGCAGTCGTTCGACAACCTGATGACGTTCGTCGCCGCCGCGATGAAGCGGTTCCCCGAAGTCCGGGTGTTCAACACGATCTGCAACGCCACCGCGCTGCGGCAGCAGGAATCGACCGGCCTCGCGGGCATGGCCGACGTGATGTTCGTCCTCGGCGGGTACAACAGCGCGAACACGCGGCGGCTGGCGGAGATCTGCACGGCGATCAACCCCCGGACCCAGCATATCGAGACGGGAGGGGAGCTGACCCCCTCGATGGTCGAGGGGGCGTCGGTGGCGGGGGTGACCGCCGGGGCGTCGACCCCCCAGTGGATCATCTCCGGCTTCGTCGAGCGTCTGAAGGAGCTATGGAAGTGCGACAAGATTGAGGTATCCTTTTACCGGTAAAGGGTTACGGTGTATAGTAAACAATTCGGAAATCAACCACAGGAGTGCGGAATGGACAACAACAAACCCGACACAACGGACCTTCCCGGGGAGACGGATCTCGAATCCCCCGCCGCCGGCACGCCGGCCGGGGAGGAGGACTTCGCACGGATGTTCGCGGCCAGCCTCCAGCCCACCGGAGAAGGGCAGGTGATCCACGGCAAGGTCATCAAGGTGCTGAAGGATTTCGTCGCCGTCGACATCAACAAGAAATCCGAGGGGATGTTGCCGCTCGATGATATCGCGGAAGAGGAACGCGGCGTCCTCCATCCGGGGGATCCGATCGAGGTCATGACCGAGGGATACGACGCGTCCCTCGGGGCCATCCGTCTCTCCCGTTCGAAGGTCATGAAAATCCGCGTGTGGGACGACCTGCAGAAGGCGTTCGACGACGGCACCCCGGTCCAGGGGGCGATCGTCGCCAAGGTCAAGGGCGGCTACACCGTGGACATCGGAGTGAAGGCGTTTCTCCCGGGCAGCCAGGTGGACCTCCGGCCGGTGCGGGACACCGATCCGGTGATCGGCATCTCCGGAAAATTCAAGATCCTCAAGTTCTCCCGCAAGAAGGCGAACGTGGTCGTTTCCCGCCGCGCGTTCATGGAGGAGGAACGCGAGATCCTGCGATCCGGACTCCTCGACCACATCAAGGAGGGGGACGTCGTCGAGGCGCGGGTGAAAAACATCACCGACTACGGCGTCTTCATGGACCTCGGGGGCCTCGACGGCCTGATGCACGTGACCGACATGAGCTACGGGAAGGTGGTGCACCCCTCCGACCTGTGCAAGGTGGGCGAACTCTACAAGGTGAAGGTCATCCGCTTCGACCGCGAGCGCGGCCGGATCTCTCTGGGCCTCAAGCAGACGAAATCGGATCCGTGGCTCGACCTCGATGCGAAGTACCAGCCCGGGATGCGCGTCCACGGGAAGGTCACCAACACCACGAAGTACGGCGCGTTCATCGAGATCGAAGAGGGGGTGGAAGGGTTGCTCCACATCTCCGAGATGTCGTGGAGCAAGCGCCTGAAGGACCCGTCCGAGGTGATGAAGGCGGGCGACGCGGTCGAGGTTGTGGTCCTGAAGGTCGACAAGGCGAACAAGAAGATCTCTCTCGGGTACAGGCAGCTCCTCTCGAATCCGTGGGACGCGCTTCGCGGTCTGCATCCCGAGGGGACGATCGTCGATGGCGTGGTGAAGAACGTGGCCGACTTCGGTGTCTTCGTCGACGTTGGGGAAGATATCGACGGTCTGGTCCACGTCTCCGATCTTTCCTGGAACACGCGGGTGAAAAACCCGTCCGAGCTGTTCAAGAAGGGGGACCAGGTACGTGCCAAGGTCCTCAAGATCGACCCCGAGGCCCAGAAGTTCTCTCTCGGCATCAAGCAGCTCGTGGAGGACCCGTGGGCGGGTGTCGAGAAGCGGTTCCGGAAAGGCGACCTCGTGACGGGGAAGGTGACCCGCGTGGCCGACTTCGGGGCGTTCGTCGAGATCGCCGACGGGGTCGAGGGGTTGGTCCACGTCTCCGAAATCTCCCGTGAGAAGATCGAAAGCCCGGCGGCCGTGTTGAAGCCGGGCGACGAGGTGGGCGCGGTCGTCCTCGGCGTGGACCGGGCGAACAAGAAGGTCTCCCTCAGCATCCGGGGGCATGCCGACGAGCTCGATCGGAAGAACATGGAATCGTACCTCGGCAAGCAGGCCGAGACCCCAGCGGAGAACATCGGGGCCCTGGGCGAAGCGCTCCTGGCGAAATTCAAGGCCAACGGGGAGCAGAATCACTAATCTCCGATGGCGGAAACCTACCTCTCCTCCCCTCCGCGCCGGAAACCGTTCCTCCGCGGGTGCCTCACCGTGCTCCTGGTCCTGGGGGGCTTTTTCGCCCTCCTCCTGATCATCTCGCGCATGGACGATCTCCCGCTGGCGCGTGGGGAAAAGGTGGCGGTCATCACGGTCTCCGGCCTCATCTCCGACTCCGAGCCGACCATCGAGCAGTTGAAGAAGTTCGGCAAGGACGACTCGGTCAAGGCGATCGTCCTCCGGATCGATTCCCCCGGCGGCGGGGTGGGCCCGTCCCAGGAGATCCACGAGGAAGTGAAGAAGGCCAGGGCGAAGAAGCCGGTCCTCGCCAGCATGGGGGCGCTGGCGGCCTCCGGCGGCTACTACATCGCCTGTGCGGCCCAGCGGGTGTACGCGAACCCCGGGACGATCACCGGCTCCATCGGCGTCATCATGCCGTTCATGAACGTGAAGGACCTGGTCGAGAAGATCGGCGTGAGGGGGATGACGGTAAAAAGCGGCGCCTTCAAGGACATGGGCTCCCCTCTGCGGGAGATGACGCCCCAGGAGCGCGATCTGCTCCAGGGGGTGGTGGACAACGTCCACCTTCAGTTCGTCAACGCCGTGGCGGCCGGGCGGAATCTCAACCGGGAAGACGTCCTCCGGATCGCCGACGGGCGGATCTTCACCGGGGAGCAGGCCAAGGGACTGGGGCTGGTCGATGTCCTCGGGAACCTCGAGGACGCGATCTCCGACGCCGGGAAGCTCGGGAAGATCACCGGCGTTCCGAAGGTCGTCACCTCCCCGAAGAAGAAGATCTCCTTCCTCGAACTGCTCCGTGAGGAGACGCGCACACTGATCGACGAGAAGCTGACAGGGAATCATCTGCGACTCGAATTCCTTGCCCAATAAATCTTTCGGAGGGATCCCTCGAATGACGAAGAGCGACCTGGTGGAGAATCTGTCGGAGTCACTGAACAACCTGACCAAAAAAGAGTGCGAGGTCATCGTCGACACCGTCTTCCTCAACATGAAGGACGCGCTCCACCGAGGCGAAAAGATCGAGATCCGGGGGTTCGGGAGCTTCACCGTCCGGACCCGGAGGGCGAAGGAGGGCCGCAACCCGAAGACGGGGGAGAAGGTCGCCATCCCCGAGAAGCGGATCCCCTTCTTCAAGGTCGGCAAGGAACTTCGGGAAATGGTCAACGGCTGAGGATCCCTCGGTGGACCGGATCTTCTCCCCGTGGCGGATGGAGTATATCCGCCAGGCGGGCGGGGGCGGGGGAGCGGGGCCGTGCGTTTTCTGCGTCCGGGACGGCGATCTCGAAGATCCCGAGCGGCTTCTGCTCGGGCTGTACCCGAACACCATCGCGATCCTGAACCGCTACCCCTACAACAACGGGCATGTGCTGGTCGCCCCCCGCCGCCACGCGGCGAACCTATGGGATCTGTCGAGCGAGGAGCTGCGCGAGCTTTTTGCGATTGTATCCCTTGGATCACGGGCACTTACGAATGAATATAACACGGAAGGGATGAATATAGGGATGAACCTCGGCAAGGCCGCCGGCGCCGGGATCGTCGACCACCTCCACGTCCATCTCGTTCCCCGCTGGGCCGGCGATACGAATTTCATGACCCCGGTCCAGGAGACCCGCGTTCTGCCCGAGTCGCTCCTCGAAACCCGCCGCCGTCTATCGCCGCTCTTCGGCCCCTTGACCCCGTAGTCGGGCGCCGGGCCCTTCCCGTTCCCGAGACATGACCCTTCCGCTGACTCCCGCGATGCGGCAGTACGTCGAGATCAAATCCCGCCACCGGGACTGCATCCTCTTCTTCCGCATGGGTGATTTTTACGAGATGTTCTTCGAGGACGCTTTGCGCGCCTCCCGTCTCCTCGACATCGCCTTGACCTCGCGCGACAAGGAGTCGAACATCCCGATGTGCGGGGTGCCGCACCACGCCCGCAACGCCTACCTGTCGAAGCTGATCCGGCAAGGGTGCAAGGTGGCGATCTGCGAGCAGATCGAGGAGCCCGGCCAGAAGGGGATCTTCCGGCGCGAGGTGACCGAGGTGGTCACCCCGGGACTGGTCTTCAATGAGGAATGCCTCGACGCCCGGGGGAACAACTTCCTGGCCGCCGTCCGCTTCGTCGCGCCGTTCGCCTGCGCCGCGCTCGACGCCACCACCGGCGAGTTTTTCCACGAGGCGTGCGATACCGAGGAGGCGCTCGCGGACGCGCTGTTCCGGATCGGGCCCGCGGAGTTCGTGGCACTCGAAGGGGAGGGAAACCCGACCACCTCCCGAGGGAAGCGGCTCATCGAGGGGAAGCTGCTCACGCTGCTCTCCCCGGTGGCCGTCGCGGCGTTTCCGGTTCCGGCCGGGATCGGGGGGATCCCCCCCGCGGATCACCCATCGGGGGGCGTCGTCCGGGCGGCCCTCTACTACCTGTTTCTTCACCAGCCGGCCGCCCTCTCCGAGATCGCACGGGTGACGGAGCGCGAGGGGCGCCGTTACCTCGCGATGGACGAGACCGCCGTGCGGACGCTGGAGATCTTCACCACCATGTCGGGGGAGCGGAAGGGGTCCCTTCTCTGGGCGATGGACCGGACGCGGACCCCGATGGGGGCCCGGATGCTTCGCGTCTGGCTCGCCGCGCCGCTGCAGGACGTCGAACGGATCGGGGAGCGGCACGACGCGGTGGGAGAGCTCCTCGAGGCGCACGCGATCCGCAGATCCCTCTCCTCTTCGTTCGACGCGATGGGGGACCTCACCCGGCTCGCCTCCCGTCTTGCGCAGGACCGGTCCGGGCCCCGGGACGTGGGCGCGCTGCGCGATCACCTGGCGGCGATTCCGGCGATCAAGTCCGCCCTCGGGGAGCCGTACGCGAAACGCCTCCAGGTGGTGAGGGGATCGCTCGGAGACCACGTCGCGGTGGTCGACCGGATCTCCTCGGCGCTGGCCGACCCGCCGCCCGTGGGATACAAGGAGGGCGGTGTCTTCCGCCCGGGGTACGATGCCCAGGTCGACGAGTTGACCCATCTCCTGACCCACGGCAGGCGGATGCTGGCGGAGATGGAGATGCGGGAGCGGCAGCGCACCGGAATCGGCGGTCTGAAAGTCGGCTACAACCGCGTCTTCGGCTACTACATCGAAGTGACCCGGGCCCACCTCGAGAAAGTTCCCGCCGACTACATCCGGAAACAGACGCTGGCGAACGCGGAGCGGTTCATCACTCCGGAGCTCAAGGAGTTCGAGGGGCGTGTGCTGCGCGCGCAGGAAGGCCGCGCGGCGCGGGAGGAGGAGCTCTTTCTCGCCCTGCGGGATTCGCTGAAGGGAGCCCTCCCGGCAATCTACGCGGCGGCGGAGGGGATCGCGGAACTCGACGCGCTCCTCTCCTTCGCGGAACTCGCGGCGGAGAACGGCTACGGACGTCCGCGTGTGAACGGCGGGCGGGAGATCCTCATCGAGAACGGGCGCCATCCGGTGGTGGAGACGATCCTCGGGCGGCACGCCTTCGTCCCGAACGACTGCCGCCTCTCTCCCGAAGGGACCCGCCTCGCCGTCCTCACCGGCCCGAACATGGCGGGGAAATCGACCTATATCCGCCAGACGGCCCTCATCGTGCTGCTGGCGCACGCGGGCTCCTTCGTCCCCGCCGACCGGGCGGAGATCGGTCTCGTGGATCGGATCTTCACGCGCATCGGCGCCTCGGACGATCTCTCCCGTGGGGACAGCACCTTCATGGTGGAGATGCGGGAGACGGCGCGGATCCTCGACGGTGTCACCGACCGGACGCTGGTGGTCCTGGACGAGGTGGGGCGCGGAACCAGCACCTACGACGGGCTGAGCATCGCATGGGCGGTGGCGGAGCACCTCCACGACTCCCCGTCCCGTCCGAAGGTCCTCTTCGCCACCCACTTCCACGAACTGACCGACATCGTGTCGACGTGCGCGAACGCGCGCAACTTCCACGTGGCGGTGCGCGAGTGGCAGGGGGAGATCATCTTCCTGCGGCGGATCGACGAGGGGAGCGCGAGCAAGTCGTACGGCATCCAGGTGGCGCGGCTGGCCGGCCTGCCGGCCTCCGTGGTGGACCGGGCCCGGGATATTTTGAAAAACCTCGAATCCGCCGAGTATAATGAGTTCGGGCTTCCGACGCTGGCGGGCGCGCGCGCCGCCAGGGAGTCCGGCGACGCCCAGATGGAGCTGTTCTCCCGGCGCGCCCGGGGGGACGAGGACGCGGTCCTGGACCAGATCCGCCGGTGCGAACCGGAGCGGCTCTCCCCGATCGACGCGTTGATGCGCCTCGCGGAATGGAAGGGGAGGCTGGGGAAAGGGTCGACTTGACACTCCTGCGGCGACACCTCGGCGCGTTCCTCGCCGCCTTCCTGTGCGCGGCGGCTCTTCCGACTTCCGCCTGGCCGGCCGGTCCCGCTCCCGGAGCTCCGCGCGTCTCCGACATCCGCGCCTGGACGAACGAGATCTACACCCGCGTGGCGATCGACACGGGGGAGGAGGTCTCCTGGCAGGCGAACACCCTCCGCGCCGACCCTGCGCGCGGTCTTCCTCCCCGGATCTTCATCGATATCCGCGGGGCCGGCATCCGGGACGAGATCCTCCGCAAACCGGTCGAGGTCCGGAACGGTCTGCTTCGCCAGGTCCGGGCGGGACGGTTCGACCGCGACACGGTCCGCGTGGTGATCGACCTCGAGCGGGAGAGCGCCTATCGCGTTTTCGCTCTCCCGGGCCCGTTCCGGATCATCGTGGACGTCGACGGGGAGGGGACGATCCCCGTCGTCCCGTCGTCTCCGGAGACCGTCGCGCCTCCCGCCGCCGTCGCCGCGGGACCGTCACCGGAAGATCCGGCGCCGTCCTCGGGGACCCCGTCCGTTTCCTCCACGACCCGGAAGCACCGCGTCCGGGTGATGATCGATCCGGGCCACGGAGGAAAAGACCCGGGGGCGACCGGCGTGAACGGGCTGAAGGAGAAGGACGTGGTGCTGGCGATCGGCCGGAGGATCCGCGAGAAACTGTCGCGCTCCGGAGAGTTCGACGTGCGGATGACCCGGGACGAGGACGTCTTCATCCCGCTGGAGGAGCGCACGGCGATGGCCAACAAGGGACGCGCCGACATCTTCGTCTCCCTCCACATCAACGCCAGCCCGAACCGGAGAGCGGAGGGGTTCTCCACCTACGTGCTCTCCCGCGGAGCGTCGAACCGGGAGGACCTCGAACTGGCCGCCCGCGAGAACGGGGTGCCGGTCCGCAAGCTCCAGGGGGTCAAATTCATCATCGACGACATGTTCACCGGGGCGAGGAAGAACGAATCGCTTCGCCTGGCCAAGACGGTGAACGACGCCGTCGTCCGGCATGTTTCCACCCGCTACCCGGGGGCGCAGAACGTCGGCCTGAAGCAGGCCCCGTTCTACGTGCTCGTCGGCGCCCGGATGACGGCCGTCCTGGTCGAGGCCTCCTTCATCAGCAACCCCCGCGAGGAGTCCCGCCTGCGCGATCCGTCGTGCCTCGACGGGATCGCCGACGGCGTGGTGGAGGCGGTGCGCTACTACGGGAAGAACGGGATCCTCTCCCACCCGGATTCCTGAGTGTCTTTTCCATCTCTTTCGAGAGAGATCCTGCGGACCGACCTCCCCGAGCGGGACTTCCTCGACCAACTGAAGCGGTTCCTCGCCGACACCCACATCGCCGTGCGCGAGGAACAACGACTCTGCCTTTGCGGCGGAGCCGAGGCGTGCCGGAAGATCTCCGGCGCCATGGACGCCATCCTCTCGATCCTTTACGATCGTGCCCTCGGACGATTCCGAGCCTCGGTGTCGGACGTCTCCCACCGGATGGCGGTCGTCGCCGTCGGCGGCTACGGGCGGCGCGAACTGTGTCCGCATTCCGACGTCGATCTTCTTTTCCTCCACGGCTACAAGATCGACCGCTTCGTCGAATCGATGACCGAGTGGATGCTCTACCCGTTGTGGGATCTGGGCCTCGATGTGGGGCACAGCGTCCGCAATATCAAGGAGACGATCCGGTTCGCCGGCTCGGACGACTCGATCCGCACGGCGCTCCTCGACCACCGTCTCGTCGCGGGGGACGACTCCCTCTACATCGAGTCGGCGCGGGAGCTGGACAAGTTTCTCTACTTCCAGGGCGGCGACAAATTCATCGGGAAGAAGATCGGGGAGATGCGCTCGCGGCACTCCAGGGTCGGTTCGACCGTCTACCTGCTCGAGCCGAACGTCAAGGAGGGACGCGGGGGGCTGCGCGATCTGCAGACGGCGGTCTGGGGAGCGCGCATCAAGTACAAGTGTGGCGACCTCGCGGATCTGCGGAAGAAGGGCGTCGTGGGCGCCCGGACCGTCGAGGCGATCCGGCACGTCCTCGACTACCTTCTCCGTGTTCGAAACGAGCTCCACTACCTGCAGGGGAAGAAAGCCGATGTTCTCGGCTTCGAGGTGCAGGAGAGTCTGGCGGAGCGGTTCCGCTACCGGCCGCTCGGCGCGAACCAGGCCGTCGAACGGTTCATGCGGGCGTACTACCTCCACGCGGCCTCCGCGGCGCGCCTCTCCGACGAGGTTCTCGAGGAGGTCGGGCGGTTCCTTCCGGAAGAGGCGGGCCGGAAGCCGTTCTTCTTCCTGAAGCGGAAGCTGGTCGGCGAGGGGGGGATCCTCTACAAGGGGAAGCTGCAGGTCAAGGACCGCGGTTCCTTCGAGAAGGAGCCGATCCGGATCCTCGAGTTCTTCCGGTCGATGCAGAGGACGAAATCGTCCCTCTCCCCGCAGGCGCGGCGGGACGTCCAGATGGCATTGCCCGCTATCGGGGCCGCGTTCCGCGAAGACCAGGTGGCGGCGAAGCTCTTCCTCGAGATCCTTGCCGACCCGGAACATCTGCGGGAGACGCTTCTCGCCATGAACGAGAGCCGTTTCCTCGCCCGGTACATCCCCGAGTTCGCGCCCCTCTACTGCAAGGTGCAGCGGGACCTCTACCATGTCTACACGGTCGACATCCACTCCATCCGCTGCGCGAGCGTCCTGGCGGAGATCGAGAGGTCCCATTCCCGCACGAAGGAAGAGGAGGAGTTCCATCGGATCCACGCGACCGTGCGAAACCGCGGGCTGTTCCACCTGGCGATCCTGTTCCACGACATCGGGAAGGGGAAGGGGCACGGCCACAGCAAGATCGGCGCGGAGATCGTCGGGCGCATCGGCGCCCGGTGGGGGCTCCCGGAACAGGACGCATCGGATCTCGTCTTCCTCGTGCAGCACCACCTTCTGATGGCCAACGTTTCGCAGCGGCGCGACTTGCACGACCTCGAGCTGATTCTCTCTTTCGCCGACACGGTCGGAACGGCCTCCCGGCTGGACCAGCTCTATCTGCTGACCTACTCGGACATGAAGGAGGTGGCGCCCGAGGTCTGGACACAGTGGAAGGCGATGCTCCTGGCCGAGCTGTACGAGAAGGGACGAAACGTCCTGGACCAGGGGGCCCTCAAGCGGCCGTTCGAGGAGCGCGCGCACCGACGGCGCCGGCAGGTGGAGGAGATGCTGGGCGGCGAACCAAGGGAGGACGCGGAACGGTTCCTCGCGCGCGTGGACGACCGGTATCTCCTGGCGACTCCGGGCGCCCGGTTCGTGGAGCATTGCCGGACCCTCGCGGCGTTCGACGGGAAGACGCCGGTCGTCGTGGCGATCGACTCGCCGGAATCCGGGACCACGGAGTTTCTCGTCGTCTGCCCCGACGAGCGCGGCCTCTTCGCGAAGATCGCGGGGACGTTGTCGGCCAACGGCATGAACATCCTCAACGCCTCGATCGCCACCACCGTGGACGCGGTGGCCCTGGACACGTTCTACGTCAATTATCTCGGCAAGTCCCTGCGGGGGGATCCGAAGAAAGAGCGCGTCATCGCGGACCTTTCCCGCGTTCTCCGTGGGGGAGCCACGGTGGAGGCGCTGATGGCCGAGCCGCGGGCGGGGAAGTACGTCCGGGACCGGGTTCCCCGGTACCGGCCCACCCGCGTCGTCTTCGACAACACGGTCTCCTCGCGCTGTACCGTCGTGGACATCTTCACCTATGACCGGATCGGGCTCCTCTACGACATCACGAGCACGCTGACGGCGCTTGGGATCGACATCGCGCTCTCCAAGATCTCCACGAAAGCGGACCAGGTGGCCGACGTCTTCTACGTCGTCGACCGGGATGGACGGAAGATCACGGCCCCCGACCGCCAGGAGGAGATCCGGAAGGCGCTCCTTGCGTCGATCGGCGCCTGAGGGTGTCTCCGTGAAGGTAGGGATCCTCTCCGATACGCACGACGACCGGGCTGCCGCCGAGGGGGCGCTTCTCGTCTTCCGCACCGAGGACGTGGGGGCGGTGTTCCATCTCGGAGATATCTGCCAGCCGTCCGTCCTCGCGGGCTATCGCGATCCGGCGATCCACCTGTTCGGGGTCTTCGGCAACAACGATACCGACCGCGACGGTCTGCAGGAAGCGACCGGCGGGGCGTTCCGGCAAGGGCCGCGCATCGAAACGGTGGACGGGCGGAAGATCCTCTTTGCGCATTCCTACGACCAGCTGAAGGGGGAGATCGACGGGCAGGGGAGGTTCGACCTCGTTCTCTTCGGCCATACGCACCGGCCGCTCACGATGCAGGTGGGAAAGGCCGTGGTGGTGAACCCGGGGGAGTCGTGCGGCCTCACCCGGGGGAAGAAGACGTGCGCGATCGTCGACTTGGCCACGATGGAGCCGCGGATCGTAGAGTTTCCGCTCCCGCGGTCCGGCTGATGGACAACGACGCCCTCATCGACGCCTTCCTCCTCCACCTGAAGACGGAGCGGCGTCTCTCCGTGAACACGTTGTCGGCGTACGGCGCCGACCTGCGCCGCTTCTCCGTCTTTCTCGAGGAACACGGGATCGACGCGGGGAAGTTCACCCGCCCCGACCTCCTGGACCACCTCACGGCGCTGCGGGACAAAGGGCTCTCGGCCCGTTCCACCGCCCGTCATGTCTCCACGCTGCGCTCCTTCTTCCGTTTCCTCGTGCGCGAGGGTGCGCTCGCCGCGTCCCCCGTCTCGGGGGTCAAAGCGCCGCGGCTCGGGCGGCCTCTGCCGAAATACCTCACCCTCACGCAGGTGGACCGGCTGCTGGCCGCTCCGGATGGGCGTACCCCGGAGGGGATCCGCGACCGGGCGATGCTGACGATCATGTACGCCTCCGGTCTGCGCGCCTCCGAGGTCGTGACCCTCCGGCTCGAAAACGTCGACGCCAACGCCGGGTTCCTGTACGTGATGGGCAAAGGCGGCAAGGAGCGGGTGGTGCCGGTGGCGGACGTCGCCCTGGCCGTTCTCGCGGAGTACATCGCTTCCGCGCGGCAGGGATTCCTCGGGAAACGGCTTTCGAGCGACCTGTTCCTCTCGCGCCGGGGAAAGGCGATCACCCGGCAGACGCTCTGGAACCGGATCCGACGCTGGGCGCTGGCGGCGGGAATCGAGCAGCGGATCTCCCCCCACACGTTGCGCCACTCCTTCGCCAGCCACCTGCTGTCGGGGGGCGCGGACCTGCGCGCGGTCCAGGCGATGCTCGGCCACACCGATATCGCAACCACCCAGATCTATACGCACGTCACCCCGGAACGCCTGCGGGACGTCCACCGCAAGCACCACCCTCGGGCGTAGCGGCACCGCCATGGACGTCATCACCACCCATCTGAACGCCGACTTCGACACGATCGCGTCGATGCTGGCGGCGTGCAAGCTGTACCCGGAAGCGGTCTGCGTACTGCCGGGGTCGCAGGAGGAGACGGTCAAGGGGTTCCTCGTCCAGTCCGCCTTCTACAACCTGCCGATGCGCAAGCCCCGCGAAATCGACCTCGACAAGGTGACCCGTCTCATCCTGGTCGACATTCGCAACCGCTCCCGCATCGGGATCTTCGGGGGTCTGATCGGCCGCCCGGGAGTCGCGGTCCACGTCTACGACCACCATCCCGACGAGGACTCCGACGTGAAGGGCGACGTCGAGGTGATCCGGCGCGTCGGCTCGACCACCACGATCCTCGTGCGGATCCTCATGGAACGGGAGATCCCCATCGCTCCGGACGAGGCGACGGTGATGATGCTCGGGATCTACGAGGACACGGGCTCCCTCGGTTTCCCGTCGACCACGGTGGACGACTACCTCGCCGCGGCACACCTGCTCTCCTGCGGGGCGAAGCTTTCCCAGGTGTCCGACATCCTCGCCAGGGACCTGACTTCCGGGCAGATCTCCCTGCTGTACGACCTGATCCAGGGGACGCGGACGTATACGATCCGCGGAGTCGAAGTGGTGATCGCCGAGGCGCGGCGTGAGGAGTACGTGGGGGACCTCGCGCTCCTGGTGCACAAATTGCGGGACATGGAAGGGGTGAGCGTCCTCTTCGTCATCTGCCAGATGGGAGACCGGGTGGTGCTCGTGGCTCGCAGCCGGAGGCCCGAGGTGGACGCGGCCGCGGTGATGCGCGAGTTCGGCGGCGGCGGGCACGCCTTCGCCGCTTCGGCGAACGTGAAGGAGGTGACGACGTTCCAGGTTCGGGAGAAGATCCTGCGCCTGCTGGAAGAGGAGGTGATTCCGAGGCGCTCGGCTTCGGATGTGATGGCGTCCCCCGCCCGTACCGTGGACGCCGGGGATACGATCCTCGAAGTGCATCAGACGCTCACCCGGTCCAACATCAACGCCGTGCCAGTGATCCGTGGCGGCGGCGTCGTCGGGATCCTCACCCGGCAGGTGGTGGAGAAGGCCGTCTACCACGGCTTGGGCAAAGAGCGGGCGGGGGAGTACATGAACGCCGACTACGAGACGGCGGCGCCCGAAACGGAGATCGAGCGGATCGAAGAGATCATCATCGGCAAGAACCAGCGGCTGGTCCCGGTGGTGCGGGGGAAGGAGCTCCTCGGGGTCATCACCCGGACGGGTTTGCTCCGCTTCCTCTACGACATGCGGGGTGTGGCGCATCCGGGCGCCGGGGAAGACGTCGATGCGGAGGGGCCGATGGCTCCGCGCAAGAACGTCGGAAACCTGATGCGGGAACGGCTCCCCTCGCGCGTGCTGGCCTTGCTGCGGGCGGCGGGGGAGTGCGCGGAACGGCTGGAGATGAAGGCGTTCGCCGTCGGGGGATTCGTTCGCGACCTCGTGATGCGGGTCGACAACCTCGATGTCGATATCGTGGTCGAAGGGGACGGGATCCGGTTTGCCGAGGCGTTCGCGGAGGAGCAGGGCGCGCGCGTTCGGCCGCACCACAAGTTCGGCACCGCGGTGATGGTTTTCCAGGATGGCTTCAAGGTCGACGTCGCCACCGCGCGCGTGGAGTATTACCTGAAGCCGGCGGCGCTCCCTACGGTGGTGGAGTACAGCTCCCTCAAGCAGGACATGTATCGCCGGGATTTCGTCATCAACACGATGGCCGTGCGGCTTTCCCCCGAAGGGTTCGGGGAAGCGATCGACTTCTTCGGGGCCCAGCGGGACATCAAGGAGAAGACCATCCGGGTGCTCCACTCCCTGTCGTTCGTCGAGGATCCGACGCGGATCTTGCGAGCGATGCGCTTCGAGAGGCGCTTCGGCTTCACCATCGGCCGGCACACGTTGAATCTTATCCGGAACGCAGTCCGGCTGGACCTGCTGAGCAGGATACCAAAACCAAGGTTATACGGAGAATTAGAATTAATACTTAAAGAAAAAGATCCTGTATCGATCTTGCGGCGCCTTTCGGAGCTTGGCCTCGGAACATCGATCCATCCGGCGTTGGCGATCGACAAGGGGCACCTGGCCCTCCTCGGGGAAGCGCAGGAAGTGCTCGCCTGGTTCTCTCTGCTCTTCCTCGAGGAGAAGGTCGAACCGTGGGCGGTGTTGTTCCTCGCGCTGCTGGATCCCCTTCCTCCGGACGATGCGAAGAAACTTGCGAAGATTCTTGGCGTTCGCTCCCGGGTGCGCGAGTGGGTCAGGATCGGCAAAGACGAAGGGGAGAGCGTGATCCTGCGGCTGGTCTCGACCTCGTCCGTCTCCAGGAAGATGATCCATGACGTCCTGTCCCCTTTGCCTACGGAAGTGATCCTTTACCTGATGGCACGCTCGAAACATCCTGATATAAAAAGATATATATCCATGTACTTCACCCAGTTAAAAAATGTCCGGCTGCAGGTGGGCGGGCAGGACCTCCTCGAGCTCGGGTACCGCCCCGGCCCTCGCTTCAAGGAGATCTTCGATCTCCTCCTCGAACGGAAGCTCGCCGGCGACCTCCGCAGCAAGGAGGAGGAGGTCGCCTACCTCCTCGCCCGCTTTCCCCCAACCGCAGAACAGGGACGTTCCTGAGAACTCCACGGAAATAATGGGTCTGTCCCACTTCAACGGGAGTTCTCAGGAACGTCCCTGTTCTGCGGTTTCGGTGGTAGAATGGCACCTTCCCGAACAGAGAGGATGAGCGGTTGCCCGACATAGCGCAGTTCCTGCACAAGCTGTCCATCTACGCGATCCCCGTGATCCTCGCGATCACCTTCCACGAGGCGGCGCACGGCTGGGCCGCGTACAAGAAGGGGGATTCCACGGCGAAGATGCTGGGGAGGGTCACGCTCAACCCGTTTCCCCATATCGATCCGTTCGGAACGGTTCTCCTCCCGGCCATGATGCTCCTGTTGGGAACGGGAATGGTGTTCGGGTGGGCCAAGCCGGTCCCCGTCAACTTCCGCCTGCTTCGCGACCAGAAGCGGGACCCGATCTACGTCGCCGCCGCGGGGGTCGTCGCGAACCTCGGACTGGCCGCCGTCTCCGGCATTCTCTTCCGCCTCCTCACCGCCCTCGACCCGGCTCTGCTGCTCGAGGCGATGACGCACGGCGCCGCCCCCCTGACGGAGACCCCGGCGCGCGCCATCCTGGTGCCCCTGACGCTCATGTGCGCCGTGTCCGTGCAGTTCAACGTGCTCCTGGCCGTCTTCAACCTGATTCCCATCCCGCCATTGGACGGCGGACGGATCGCCGTCGGCCTGCTGCCGCCCGGTCCTTCCATGGCGCTGGCGTCGGTGGAGCGGTACGGCATGCTGGTCGTTCTTCTGCTTCTCATGGTCGGACCGCTTGGTATAATCTGGCGATTCGTCGATATGCTCTCGACATACATCCTGGGCGGATAGCCCGTAACCGACGGAGGCGAGGCGTTGCGCAAACGGGTCTTGAGCGGCATGCGGCCGAGCGGGAAGCTGCATCTGGGGCACTACCTCGGGGTCCTGGTCAACTGGAAGAAGCTCCAGGAGGAGAACGACTGCTACTTCTTCGTCGCCGACTGGCACGCCTTGACGACCGAGTACGACCGCACCGCCGTCATCCGCGAGAGCGTCGACGACATGGTCATCGACTGGCTGGCCTCGGGGATCGACCCGAAAAAGGCGACGATCTTCATCCAGAGCCACGTCCCGGAGCACGCCGAGCTGCACCTGCTCCTTTCCATGATCACGCCGCTACCGTGGCTGGAGCGCAACCCGACCTACAAGGAGCAGCTCCGGGAGCAGACCACCCGCGACCTGCAAACGTACGGTTTCCTCGGCTACCCGGTCCTCCAGGCCGCCGACATCCTGATGTACGACGCCACGCGCGTCCCCGTCGGGATCGACCAGGTCCCGCATCTCGAGCTGACCCGCGAGATCGCGCGGCGCTTCAATTTCCTGTACAAGGAGTGCCTGAGCGTTCCCGAGGCGTACCTGACCGAAACGTCCAAGATGATGGGGACCGACAACCGGAAGATGAGCAAGAGCTACGGCAACGCGATCCTCCTCTCCGACACGTCGGAAGAGGCGTGGGCCAAGGTGAAGCCGATGGTGACCGACCCGGCTCGCCAGCGGCGGACCGACCGAGGGAACCCCGAGATCTGCAACGTCTTCGCCTACCACAAGATCTTTTCCGACGAGGCGACGATCGCCAAGGTGGACGCGGGGTGCCGCACCGCCGGCATCGGCTGCATCGAGTGCAAGAAGTGGATGTTCGAAGGGATGGAGAAGGTCCTCGCCCCCGTGCGCGAAAAGCGCCGCCGGATCGTCGAAAGCGGCGTCTCCGCGCGCGACATCCTGGCCGACGGCACGCGCCGCGCCCGAGAGGTGGCGGGCGCCAAGATGGCGGAGGTCCGCGAAGCTGTCCGGATCTGACGACAAGCCGGATCTATCTCGGGATACGGGCGACGCCTCCGCAAGCCCCGTCCGGGACGTCCCGTTGCGCCTCGACATCTTCGAGGGGCCCCTCGACATCCTGCTGCACCTGGTCCGCGACCAGAGACTCGACATCAACAACATCCCGATCGCGAAGATCACCGAGCAGTATCTCGCCTACCTCGATCTGATGCAGGCGTTGAACCTCGAGGTCGCGGGCGACTTTCTGGTGATGGCCTCCACGCTCGTCTACATCAAGTCGAAATCGCTGCTGCCGCGCTACGGGGATGAGGAGGAAGAGGAAGATCCGGAGATCATGCGCCAGGAGCTGTCCCGGCGCCTGATCGAGTACGAGCGGTTCAAGGAGGCGGCGGCGCGCCTGGGCGAGCGGCCGGTGCTGGGGCGCGACGTCTTCGTTCGCGATTTTCTCGGTGAAGAGATCCCGGGCGAGGACCTCGTCATCACCGAGCTGTCGATGGCGGATCTCATCACCGCGTTCAAGGACGCGCTCGCGCGGATGCCGGCGGAGACGGTCGCGGAGTTCTCCGTCGAGCGGGTCACCATCGCCGACGCCATATCCTTCCTTCTCGACCGCCTGAAGGAGGAAGGATCCATCCGGTTCGAGGACATCGTCGCGCATTGCCAGTCGAGGAACGAGATCGTATCCTTTTTTCTGGGCATCCTCGAGCTGGTCCGCCTCAAGACGATTCGCGTGTACCAGGCGAACCCGCTGGGGCTGATCAGCATCGTGCCCGCCGTCCGGGAGACTGAAAATGGAAGAGACACCGAAGCCGAATCCGCCGACGGGGAGTGAGCCGCCGGTCGCCTCCGACCCCTCGTCGCCGCCCGAGGCGCCCGGGGAGACGATCAGCGTCGACGAACTGCTGCGCCCGGACTCCGAAGCCGGGGTCGAGCCGCCGGAGGCGGACGCCGATCTTCCGCGCGCCGCCTCGATCCTGGAGAGCCTCCTCCTCGTTTCCATCGAGCCGATCCCCATCGACAAGGCGCGTCAGCTGCTGGGCGGCCTCAACCGCGCCCAGGTGCGGGAGGTGCTCGCCCTCCTCCGTGCGAAATATCCCTCGGACTCCTCGGGGATCCTCGTGGAAGAGGTGGGGAAGGGGTTCCAGTTCCGCACGAACCCGGCGAACCAGGAGCACGTGCGCCGTCTCTTCGACGTGAAGCCGCCGCGTTTCTCCCGCGCCGCGCTCGAGACGCTCGCGATCATCGCCTACAAGCAGCCGCTTACCCGGCAGGAGATCGAGCAGATTCGCGGCGTCGATTGCGCCGGGTCGCTGAAGACCCTGATGGACCGGCGGCTCGTGAAGGTGATGGGGAAGAAGGACGTCCCCGGCAAGCCGTACCTCTTCGGGACCTCGCGCGAGTTTATGGAGACGTTCAGTCTCGGCTCCCTCTCGGAGCTTCCGTCGATGCGGGAAATCGAGGATTTCCTCGCCGCCTCCACCGGCACGCCGGTCGAAGAAGGCCGGCCGACGATGCACCTGCCGGCGATCCCCGACGGCGAAATCGAACAGGGCGGGGACGAACTCGCCGCGAGCCTTTCCCAGGCCGGGATGGCGTCGGAAGGCGCGCCCTCCCCCGCGGAAGAGAAGATCCCTGCGGGCGTCACCGAAGCCGAGCTCTCGGACGCCGCCTCGAGAGGAACGGGAGAGGGGAGCGAGCCCTCAAATGGCGAATGAGAGGCTGAACCGGTACCTCTCGCTGGCCGCGTCCGTCTCCCGCCGCGTGGCCGACGAGATGGTCCGCAACGGCCGTGTCACCGTGGCCGGCGTGCCGGTCCTGGACCCCGGCACGCTGTGGGACCCGTCCACGCAGGAAGTGCGCCTCGACGGCCGCACGCTCGTTCCCGTGCAGGAAGAGAAGATCTACATCATGATGTACAAGCCCGACAACGTGGTGACCACGATGAAGGACCGTGAGGGGCGCAAGACCGCCCCGTCCCTGATCGGAGAGCTCTCCTCCCGCGTCTTCCCCGTCGGCCGCCTCGACTTCCACACGACCGGCCTGCTTCTGCTCACGAACGACGGCGAGTTCGCCTACCGGCTCACGCATCCGCGCTTCGGCGTCGAGAAGACGTACATCGCGAAGCTGCAGAGCGTCCCCCGCCCTGCGGAGCTGAACGTCCTTCGGCGCGGCGTTGCGATCGAGGGGAAGATGACGAACCCCGCCCAGATCACCTTCATCGAGAAGAAGGACGGCAAGGCGTGGGTGATGATGCGCATCGCGGAAGGCCGGTATCACCAGGTGCGCAAGATGTTCGACGCCATCGGCCACCGGGTGACCAAGCTGCGTCGCGTCGCGATCGGACCGTTGGAACTCTCCGGCGTCGAGCCGGGGGAGTGGCGATACCTCACGTCGAAGGAAGTGCGGGAGATGAACGCCTATATGGACCGCCGCAAGGTGGAAGTCGCAGGGCAGACACCTCCCGTCGACGTGCCGCGTCACCCCAGGCGGATCGAGACCCCCGCGGATCGGGCGAAGCGGAAAATCATCCGGCACGCGATCGACGAGGCGGCACGAAAAAAAGAGATCGAGAAGGAGAAGACGGCGGCCGCGGCAAGGGACGCCGAGCGCAAGGGCCCGCGCCAACCGAAGTCTTCCTGGAAGCGGGGGGTGAAGCACCCCGGGAAGAAGTCTCCCCCGAAGCCCCGGGGGCCGTTCAAAAAACGTTAACCCGCTTTTCTCACCAGGCTTCTACTGCGGCGGCGGATATTCGAAATACGGGGCCCCGACGAAATCCAGCACGATGTCGACTCCGGGGCCTTCGGCATGGGAGGTTCCCAGATCGATCCCCATTCCGACCCAGGTGTACGTCGGATGCCACGCGCCGAACCGGACCCCGAACTCCGTCGAGGAGGAAAGGTCGATGGTGTCCGACGCGGATGTTGTTCCCGAGGACGTTGTGTTGGAGACGCTGGTGTCCGCTTTCCAGCTCCGGACCGTTCCCACGTAGAGGTCTGCGAATCCTTCCGCCTCGGCATTCACTTGCGTTGCTGTCAGGAGAACGCAGAAAAAGGTCGAAAACACCGCATTCAGGAGTTTGCGCACAATCCCAGATCACCTCCCGGTTCGTGGTCGATGGAGTAACTATAACCGACCGGGACCGGCCTTGTCCTTCCCTATGGAGGAACCCCCCGCTTCTGTAAGTCCCTCCCAGGCCGGTGTGTCCCAGCATGCGCGCCACCCAGAGAGGGTCCTCGCCGTGGCTCAGCATGAGCGACGCGAAGGTGTGCCGCGTCTGGTACAGCGTGCGGCGTCGCAATCCAGTCGTGCCGGCCACCTCAGGGAGATGGAATCCCTTGATGTGCGCGGAGGAGTGACGAGGAGGAGTTGACGAAAATAAAATAATGTACTACTATTTCTGTAACGTAATACGGATCTATAGAAAGGTTGGATAATTGTGGGAACCGTCAGGACGCTGTCGAAAGGGCAGATCGTCATCCCCGCGGGTCTCCGGAAGAAGTTCCGGATCGAGCCGGGGACCGAAATGCAGATCATGGAGTACGGCGGCATCATCTATCTCATCCCCCCGGTGGATGATCCCGTGCGCGCGGCCTGCGGCGCTCTTCCTGCGGAGCCGTCCCTCGGGGATCGGCTTCTCCTGGATCGGAAGAAGGATTTCCGGTGAAGGAGAAGGTCCCTCTCCTTTTCGACAGCCACGCCCTCCTGAAGTTGTTCCAGAAGGAGGCAGGACACGGGAAGGTCGCCCGAATACTGGCGCAAGCGATGCGGTCGGGTACGCCGAGGTATATGAACGCGATCAACCTTGGTGAAATCGTCTATTCGACGAAGCGCGCTTTCGGGGACCAGAAGAAGATCGAGGTACTCGCGCATGTCGAACGGCTCGGATTCCGCATCCTTCCGGTGCCGAACGACCTGGTCTTCCGGGCGGCCGAATACAAGGCGTCATTCAGCATGTCGTTCGCGGATTGTTTCGCCCTGGCATCCGCTGTCGAACACGTGGCGGTCCTGGTTACCGGCGATCCCGAGTTCCGGGCGGTCGAGCACCTCGTCACGATCGCATGGGTGTAGGTTTTTAAACCGAGATTGACACGGTGACGGACAAGGGGTATATTTGTTCGTTCGTGACGCGGGGTGGAGCAGTCCGGTAGCTCGTCGGGCTCATAACCCGAAGGTCCCAGGTTCAAATCCTGGCCCCGCTACCAAAACATTCGAAGGGCTACGGTGAACGCCGTGGCCCTTTTTCTTTGGCGCGGGCCTTCGTTCCCCCATTGCATCCCCCCAGCTAAATCACCCGCCAGCCCTTGCGGAAAGCGGCTTGTCGGTTCCTTTCGGAAGACTAGAGGAGAGGGAGACGGACCCCGAAGGTAAGTAGAAAAAAATTCACTTATTTCGATGTTTTCAACGTTTGGTGAAAACAACTTGCAAGGTGAAGCAACGGGTGATTAGCGCCGCGGCAGCGACAAAGGCGCGAAGGAAGGAGCGTAGGAAGGTGAAATTCCCGGACGGCGCGAGTGTGACGTCGAATCGAATTGGCTGCTGGCGGGTCTTCTTGCATCCAGTGCTAGTTGTGCAACAATAAGAGCACTCGGTTGCCGAGGACGACGATGAACCCGATTGTTCAGAAACACATAACCGGTCTGGCCACGTTGTGTCGGGGATTCCGGGTCCGGCGCTTGGAACTTTTCGGGTCCGGCAGCGGAGACCGATTCGACCCCGCAACCAGCGATCTCGATTTCTTGGTCGAGTTCCAACCGCTACCCGCGGGGAAGCGCGCCGACGCCTATTTCGGTCTAAAGGAAGCGCTGGAGGCGCTGTTCGGACGGCCCGTGGACCTGGTCATGACCCGCGCAATCCGAAATCCATATTTTCTGGAGGCGATCAAACCCTCGCGAGTCGAGCTCTATGCGGCTTGACACGAAGAAGCACCTCGAGGATATGCGACGGGCAATGGAACTTGTGGCACGGTTTACGGCGGGGCGGAAGGTGGACGATTACCGCGATGATCCTATGCTGGCATCTGCTGTAGAGCGGCAGTTCGAGATCATTGGCGAGGCGCTGAATCGACTCCTTAAACTGGACCCGTCTCTCGAATCACGTATTTCGGATGCTCGGAGGATCGTGGATTTCCGCAATATCCTAATCCACGCCTACGATGTGGTGGACGAGCAGGTTGTGTGGGACATCGTGGAACGGAATCTTCCCGTGCTCATGCAGGAAGTCGCGAGTCTGCTGGCCGAATAGATCTTCGTCCCGAGATGATCTTGATCCACGAGGACTTCAGCGCAACGGTGGTTCCCCCCTTCGAATCCGGCCCTGACGTCATCGGCCGGCAATGCGTGTACTTCTAAGGATGGTAGCGGGTCAATCATTCCGCTGGGCATTCCTTCCACGATTTCGACGTAAAGCCTTCGGGTGGCGCGGTTCGACGCTCGCGGTTCAACGCGTGCGACAGGCGGTTGCCGAGATCTGCAAGGTCGCAAGGAAAGATCCGCTTCTCGCCGGGGAGGGAGCGGTCCGGTTTATCGAGCGCATCTCCGGGGCACTCGAACAGATCGACAGCTCCTCCGGCGCGATCGGCAGCGCGGTTTACGTCGCGATCGAGGAACTGGTGCCGATCATCGCTTCCGCCCCCGTGGAAGGGAAGGTCCGCGACGCATGGTTGGACCGGCTATGGGAAGCGCATGAGGCCGACCAGATCCCCTACATCGAATCCCTGACGGATCACTGGGGGGAGCTGTGCGCCTCCCGGGAGACCGCTTCGAAGTGGGCCGACCAGTTGCTGATTCCGGAGCGCCGATGGCTGCGCTATCGTACCTCGATAAGGAGCTGTTTCTCGCCGATACCCCGGACGGCAAAGCGTCCGTTCACCTCATGGCAGGTCTCGTTTTCGAAAGATCACGCGATTATTCGGGTGCGGTCGCGA
>Ga0172376_10001772_pt1 | contig 27212 bp, 18 predicted proteins | sample Lak35m_FD_121114 | JGI IMG/M metagenome (GOLD analysis project Ga0172376, IMG submission 121114) | Freshwater microbial communities from Kabuno Bay, South-Kivu, Congo - kab_092012_35m | ecosystem: Environmental > Aquatic > Freshwater > Lake | place: Democratic Republic of the Congo: South-Kivu...
CGCCGCGTCGACCTTGGGGATCATGCCGCCGGAGACGACGCCCGCGGCCTTCAGCTCGGCGCAGCGCGCGCGGGAAAGCGACGCGCAGCGCGCCTTGGACGCGTCGAGCACGCCAGGCACGTCAGTGAGGAACAGCAGCGCGTCGCACGACAGCGCCGCCGCCAGCGGACCGGCCGCCAAATCGGCGTTGACGTTGTACGAGTGGTCGCTCGGCCCCGGTTCCCCGGCGGCGAGCGGCGCGGAGGTGGCGATGGTCGGCGTGAAGCCTTGTTCGAGCAGTGCGAAGGTCAAGGTCGGATCGACCTTGGCGATCGCGCCCACGTAGCCGATGTCGACGCCCGCGGGCTCGTGCTTCCTCGCGTGGAAGCTTCCCGCGTCGGCGCCGGCGTAGCCGACGGCGCGCACGCCCGCGGCGCACAGATCGTGCACCAGGGCCTTGTTGACGAGTCCCGCCAGCACCATCAGCACCAGGTCGGCCGTCTCGGCGTCGGTCACGCGCAGGCCCTCGTGCTGGCGCTCGGCGATGCCGAGGCGCTTGCCGAGCTCGCGGATCTGGTTGCCGCCGCCGTGCACGACCACGACTTCGTGGCCCGCCTCGACGGCGCGACGCACCGCGCGCGCCATCAGCGCGCGCCGCGCGGGTTCCTCCAGTTGCGCTCCGCCGATCTTGGCGAGGATCCTCACGAGAGGCCCTCCGTCTCGGGCAGCCCCAGCATCAGGTTCATGTTCTGCAGCGCCTGGCCGGAGGCGCCCTTGAGCAGGTTGTCGATGGCGCTGACGACCACCACGGTCGAGCCGTTCTGCTCGAGCGCGATGTGGCACTCGTTGGTGCGTTGCACGCGGTCGAGTTCGGGCATGCCGCGTGGGTACACCTTGACGAAGCGTTCGTGCGCGTACTCCTCGGCGAGGGCCGCGCGCAGGTCCTGCACGCTCGCGCCCGCCGAAGGCTTGAGGTAGATGGTCGACAAGATGCCGCGGAACAGTGGCAGGAGGTGCGGCACGAACACGAGATCCGCGACCCCGAGCTGCGACTTGATCTCCGCGCCGTGGCGGTGGAAGCCGACGCCGTAGGCGAGGAAGTTCTCGTGGCTCGCGCCGAAGTGCGTGCGCGCCGCGGGCTTCTTGCCGGCGCCGGAGATGCCACTCTTGCTGTCGCACACGAGCGTGCCGCCCGCCACGAGTCCGCGCTCGAAGAGCGGCAGCAACGGCAGCAGGATCGAGGTCGGGTAGCAGCCGGGGTTCGCCACGAGGCGCGCGCCGCGCACGGCTTCGCGCGCGCGCTCGGTCAGGCCGTAGACGGCTTCGGACAGGAGTTCCGGCGTGGGATGCGCGTGCTCGTAGGCGGCGCGGTACAGCTCCGCGTCCTTGAAGCGGAAGTCGGCCGACAAGTCGACCACCTTCATGCCGCGCCGCAGGCAGTCCTTGGCCAACTGCGCGCTGGCGAGGTGCGGCGTGCACAGGAACACCGCCTCCACGTCGTCGAGGCGCTCCCACTCGAAGCGTCCCACGGGCGCGTCGCACGGCAGCTCGGGCGCTTCGGGCTCTTCGCCGAGGCGCGACGACAGGAACGCCGCGAGCTCCAGCGACGGATGTCGCGACAACAACCGGTGCAGCTCGCGCCCGGTGTAACCCGACGCGCCCAGCACGGCGACCTTCTTCTTCGCGGCGGCCTTCATCGGCGCTGCTTCTCCTTCAAGTCCTGCAGGCGCTTGGCGAGCGCCTTAGCTTCCGTCGCGCCGGCGGTGGCGATGAACACGGTGTCGTCTCCGGCGATGGTGCCCAAGACCTCGGCGAGACCCACGCGGTCGAGCGCCACGGCGAACGGCGTCGCCGCTCCGACCGGCGTCTTCAACACCACGAGGTTGCCCGCGACCACCGCCGACTCGAGGTAGTTCTGCACGGCGCCGTACAGCGCCATGCGGGAGTCGTCGGCGGCCAAGCCGGCCTCGCGCGGCAACTGGTAGCCGTCCGGCCCCTTCAAGAGTCCCATGTCGCGCAGGTCGCGCGAGAGCGTCGCTTGGTTGCAGTGGATCCCGAGCTCGCCGAGGTGCTCGGCGAGCTCGCTCTGGCTCTTGATGCGGCGCTCGCGCACCAATTCGAGGATGCGCGCGCGCCGCTCGTCGCGCACGGCGTCGCGGGCGCGCTCAAAAGAGTGCGAAACCGGGTTCTCGAGCGGGGATTGGGACATGCGGCTGTGGGTCTTGCGTTCCGTGGGCGGGGGACGGAGTTCGGAGTCTTTATGCGAAAGTGGCGCATGAATATGCCTCTGGATCGTGAATATTCAAGATAAATTCGCCAGTGGGGGCGATTGTATGCGCTGGCTCGTCCTCTGGGACCAAGCCGCGCGGGTAGGGTGCTTTTCCGGACCTAGTCGAAAGCGCAGAGTGTCGCGCCCTTCGCCTCGCCTGCGTCTCCGCGCGGGAACGCAGCGATCGCCCCCTCCTCGTATGGCCGAACTGCTCACGACCGACAACCTGATCGCCCTCCTGACGCTCTCGGCCCTCGAGATCGTGCTCGGGATCGACAACGTCATCTTCATCTCGATCCTCGTGGGCAAGTTGCCCGCCGAGTTGCGCGAGAAGGCGCGGCGCATCGGGTTGTTCCTAGCGATGTTCATGCGCGTCGGGCTGCTCTTGTGCATCTCGTGGGTGATGAAGCTCACGACGCCGCTCTTCTCCCTCATGGAGCGCGAGTTCACCGGCAAGGACCTGATCCTCCTCGGCGGAGGGCTGTTCCTGATCGCCAAGGCCACGTGGGAGATCCACGACAAGCTCGAGGGCGGAGCGCACGAGAACGGCGGCAAGGCGCGCCAAGTGGCGAGCTTCGGCGCCATCATCGGCCAGATCCTCGTGCTCGACCTCGTGTTCTCGCTCGACTCGGTCATCACCGCGGTCGGCATGGTCTCGCATGTTTCGATCATGATCGGCGCCGTCGTGGCGGCGGTGGTCGTGATGCTGGTCTTCGCCCGCAGCATCGGCGAATTCGTCGAGCGCCACCCGACGATCAAGATGCTCGCCTTGAGCTTCCTGATCATGATCGGCGTCATGCTGGTGGCCGAAGGCTTCGGCCAGCACATCGAGAAGGGCTACATCTACTTCGCCATGGCCTTCTCGCTGCTCGTGGAGCTCTTGAACATGCGCTTGCGCCGCGTGCACAAGCCCGTCGAGCTGCACCACTCCAAGCTCGACGACGGAAAGGGCGCCTGAGCGATGTCCGGCATGTTGGCGCTCGTGGTGTCGCACACGCACTGGGATCGCGCCTGGTACTTGCCCTTCGAGGGGTACCGTCACGCCTTGGTGCGCACCGTGGACGAGGTGCTGGACCTGCTCGAGGGCGATCCAGCGTTCACCGCCTTCGCGCTCGACGGACAGACGGCGCTGCTCGAGGACTACTTGCGCGTGCGTCCATCGGCGCGCCCGCGCATCGAACGCCTGGCGCGCGCCGGGCGGCTGTCCTTCGGGCCGTGCTACGTGCTGCCGGACGAATTCCTCGTCTCCCCCGAGGCCCTCGTGCGCAACTTGCGCCGCGGCATGGACCAGGCGCGCGAGCTGGGTTGCGATCCCAAGGACGGCTGGATGCCCGACTCGTTCGGGCATGTCGGCCAGATGCCGCAGATCCTGGCGCGCTTTGGGTTGCGCAGCTTCGTGTTCATGCGCGGGGTGCCCAAGGATCTGTGGGAGCGCGCGGGCACCGAGTTCCAATGGGAGTCGCCCGATGGTTCGCGCGTGCTCGGCGTGTACTTGAGGAACGGCTACGACGCCATCTGCGCGCTCGGGCATCCCGAACGCTTCGGCGACTTCCGCGGCCGGCGTCCGGATCCCGCCGCGGCCGTCGAACTGGCGCGATCCGTGCTGGCGGCGCAGGGCGACAAGGCGCGTGGCGCGCTGCTCCTGCCCAACGGCGCGGACCACATGCCACCGCAGCCCCAACTCCCCGGGCTGCTGGCCGAGCTGCGCTCCAAGCTGTCCGGCGTCGAGGTGCGGCATGTGGGCGTCGAGGCCGCCATCGACGCCTTGTTGGCGCGCGGCGCGCCGGCGGAGGCGCACCGCGGCGAGCTGCTGGGCAACGCCCACCACCCGATCCTGTCGAGCGTGTGGAGCAGCCGCATCGACTTGAAGATCGAGAACCATCGCGTCGAGTCGCTGCTCGAACGCTACGCCGAGCCGCTGGTCGCGCGTCTCGGTCGCGCGGGCGAGCGGCACCTGGCGCTGCTCGACGAGGCTTGGCGGCTGGTGCTGCTTGGGCATCCGCACGACGACATCTGCGGCTGCGGCGTCGACTCGATCCACGAGGCCGGACGCGAGCGCTTGCGCGAGGCGCGCACGACCGTCGAGTGCATCGTCTCCGACGCGCTGCGCGAGTTGTCGCTCGCCGCGGGACTCGCGCCGCGCAAGGACGTCGTGGTGCTGGCGGTGCACAACCCGCACCTCGAGTCCGTCGACGAGGTGGTGGAGTGCGAGGTCCACTGGCCGCGCCCCCTGTCCTTCGACGAGCTGTCGCGCCTCTCCATGGTGGGCCCCGACGGCAAGCCGGTGCGCGTGGCGATCGAGTTGCTGCAGACCGAGGAGGAAGAGTCGGTCATGGTGCCGCGCCACCTCGACTATCGCACGGGGACCTTGGTGTTGGCGCGCTTCCCGGCCGCCTTGCCGCCCACCGGACTCGCGTACTACGAGTTGTCGCTGCAAGGCGGTCCGCAAGCCGCGAGCGACACGCTCGAGGGCCGCGGCATCGAGAACAACTGGCTCAAGATCGACGCGCGGCGCAACGGATCGCTGGCCGTGCTCGACAAGCGCACGGGCCGCGTGTGGGATGAGCTGCTGTTGTTCGAATCGACCCCCGACGACGGCGACCTGTACAGCTTCAGCCTGCCCGCGGGCGCCACGCCTGCGACGACGCGCGGACAAAACGGCGCGCGCATCGAGTGTTGGCGCGACGACTGGGGCAGCCACATGCTCGTCGAGCTCGAGTGGTCGCCCCAATGGGTGGGCGACGCGTTCGGCGGCGAGGCGCCGATCAGCATCGAGGCGCAGCTATCCCTGCGGGACGACCTCGACGAGTTGCGCGTGCGACTGGTCGTGGCGAGCGCCATCCCCGACCACCGGTTGCGCGTGTTCCTGCCGTGCGGCTCGGGCGTGGTCGAGACCGAGGCCGGTTCATGCTTCGAGTTCACGCGCCGTCCGCGCGTGGTGCCCGCCACGGCGGCCGAGACGGCCGAGTTGCGCAAGGGCTATCCCGGCGAGAGCGAGTACCCCACGCGCTTCTGCCGCGACTTGGTCGTGGCGGGCGATGCACAGGGCGCGGTCGCGGTCGCGACGCGCGGCTTGTTCGAGCACGAGCTGGTCGACATGGGTGGACGCGACGGCCACCAGAAGAGCTTCATCGCATTGACGCTGCAGCGCGTCGTCGGGCGCTTGTCGCGCGAGGGCGGCTCGATCCGCCGCTGCGGCGCCGGTCCTGCGGCCCAGACGCCCATGGCGCAACAGGTGCCGCTCGGCACCGAGCTGTCGTTCAGCTGGCGCCCGGTGCCGGCCGGCGTGCGCGCGCACGAAGTCGCTCCGCGCGCCTTCCTCCACGCGCATCCGCCCTTGGCCTTCCAAGTCGAGCGCGGCGCGCACGAACGCGCGGCCGCGACGCTGGGGCCGCTGGTGGGGGCCATGGCGAGCTGCGACGCGCCCGGGTTGTCGCTGTCGGCCATCCAGCCCCGCGCCGACGGAGCGGTGTGCTTGCGCGTGTGGAACCGGGGCGGCGAGCGCGTCGAGGCCGACCTGCGCATCGAGCCGCACGCCCAGCCGGGCTCCGCCGCCGCGGGCGAAGGCTGGGCCTCGGCCGAGCGCGTCGACCTGATGGACCGCGTGCTGGAGGCGCTGCCCTTCTCCGGCGCGCGCGTGCGCCTCGCCGTCGGTCCGCACGCCATCGAGACCATCCTCCTGCGTCGCAAGTAATCCTGACGACTCGCATCCCGCCCAGCGCGCACCCACGACACGACACCATGCTCACCGGCACCTTCCTCGATGAGATCAGCCACGACATCCCCTCGGCCAACTGGGGGCGCGACGAATGGGCGCGCGACTTCGCCCAGATGCGCGCCGACGGCATCGACACGGTCATCCTGATCCGCGCCGGATACAAGGATCGCGCCACCTTCGATTCGAAGGTGCTGCGCTCCTTGCATTCGCACCTGCTCGTCGAGGAGGACCTGGTCGCCTTGTACCTGGAGCTCGCCGAGCAGCACGGCATGGACTTGTGGTTCGGCACCTACGACTCGGGCAAGTACTGGCACTCCGGCCGCCACATGGAGGAGGCGGACCTCAACATCGCGTTCTGCGACGAGGTTTGGCAGCGCCACGGCAGGAGCGGCGCGTTCCGCGGCTGGTACGTGTGCCACGAGATCGACGCCTTCGACCCGGGCGTGATGCAGGTCTACCAGAAGCTCGCCGGCCACCTGAAGAGGTCCACCGGGCTGCCGATCCTCATCTCGCCGTACTTCCGCGGGGCCAAGCAGTTCGACAAGACCTTGTCGCTCGACGAGCACGCCGAGGAGTGGAAGCAGGTCTTCCAGAAGATCCAGGGCTACGTCGACGTGGTCGCCTTCCAGGACGGCAATGTCGAGTTCGGCGACCTGCCGCGCTTCCTCGCCATCAACTCGCGCCTCGCCAAGGAGCATGGCGTGCAGAGCTGGTCGAACATCGAGACCTTCGACCGCGACGTGCACATCAAGTTCCCGCCCATCGCCTGGCCCAAGTTGCGCCACAAGATCCAGTGCGCCCTCGACGCCAAGGTCGACAAGCTGATCACCTTCGAGTACTCGCACTTCCTCTCGCCCAACTCGATGTTCCCGAGCGCGCACACGCTGCACAAGCGTTGGCGCGAGTGGATGGCCCGCAGCCGCTGAACCGGCTTCCCACGCACGACCAGCCATGCCCCTCGCCGACGCCAACCTCCGCACCCGCATCGACGGCCGCCGCGCGCGCCTCGAGGACGAACTGACCGGTTCCGTCATCCCGTTCTGGATGAAGCACGCGCCCGATCGCGAGCACGGCGGTTGGTTCAACTGCCTGGACCGCGACGGGACGGTGTGGGACACGCGCAAGCACATCTGGCTGCAAGGCCGCGCCGTGTGGATGCTTTCGAAGCTCCATGCCGAACTCGAGCCGTGCGCGGAGTTCCAGGTGCAGGCCAAGAGCGGCGCCGAGTTCCTGCGCGACCATTGCCGCCGCCCCGACCGCCGCGTGTGGTTCTGCACCACGCGCGAAGGTCGACCCGTGCAGCTGCAGCGCAAGATCTTCAGCGAGTGCTTCCATGTGATGGCCATGGCCCAGTACGGCCGCGCCTTCGGCGAAGCTTGGGCCGAGAAGGAGGCGCGCGAGGTGTTCGGCTGGGTGCTCGAGGCCATCAACGATCCGCGCCTCGCCGGCAGGCCGCGCGAGGAGGGCGAGACGCCCTCGAAGGGCCTCGCCGTGCCGATGATCGTGCTCAACCTGATCCAGGAGCTCGACGGCGGCTTCCACGGGCCGCATGCCGCCGAGGCGCGTGCCTGCGCTGGCGAAGCGCGCCGCTTCCTGCGGCGCGAGCGCAAGGTGGTGCTCGAGACCATCGCCGCCGACGGCTCCGACCTCGACTCGCCCGAGGGGCGCTTGCTGAACCCCGGCCACGCCATCGAGATGGGCTGGTTCTTGCTGGACTACGCGCGCGCCACGGGCGACGAGGCGGCGGCCAAGGACGCGCTCGACGCCATCGAATGGTCGCTCGACCGCGGTTGGGACCAAATGCATGGCGGCCTGTACTACTTGCTCGACGAAAAGGGCCTTTCGCCGGCCCAGCTCGAGTGGCCCATGAAGCTGTGGTGGCCGCACTGCGAGGCGCTGGTGGCGTGCGCCAAGGCCTTCGAGCACACGCGCGATCGGGCCTGGTTCGAGCGCTGGGTGCGCGTGGCGGATTGGACCTTCGCCCGCTTCCCCGATGCGGCCCACGGCGAGTGGTTCGGCTACCTCGACCGCCAAGGCGCCGTCTCGCAGCGCTTCAAGGGCGGGCCCTACAAGGGCTTCTTCCACGTGCCTCGGGCGTTGCTACTCGCGGCGCGCGCGCTGGGCGCGATCCTCGAGCCCAGGTCCTTCGCGGCGCCCGGGACTGTCAAGAAGACCTGACAGCCGTGCCCGCGGCGCCGCCGGCCGTCACGGGCCCCAGCTGATCGACAAGCCGTTGCTCAGATTGAAGGTCGAGGCGGTGCAGTACGCCGCCGAGTTGCGGTACCAGATCTGGTAGTGGCGCGTGGCACCCGGCGGCACCGCTCCGCGCGTCGACACGCTCGGGTCGCCCGCGCCAGGCCATTGCGAGCCGCCCGCGGCGTTGACCTTGGTGCCGAGGCGAATGACCGAACCCGCTGCGCAGCGCTTGCCGTCGCCGAACAACGTCCCTTGCGCGTCCTGCGTGGTGCCTTGGAAGTACAACGCCGAGGAATTCGGCATGCCGGCGCCGCGCAAGACGACCGTGTCGGCTGCGACGCTCGCGGCACCCGTGGCTCGCAGCGCCGCTCCTTGGGCGAGCGAATTCAAGCAGCCCGCGCCCGCGCCCGCCGGTGAGTGGTTGGCGCACGGGCAGGCGATGCCGGTGGCGTCGCCGTAGCAGTACGTCACGCCCGTGCCGCACGCTCCCGCGTACAGGCACTGCGCCCAATCCGGGTTGTCGATGAACGGGTTGCGGTTCCCCTGGTATTGGAACACCACGTTGTTGTGGTTGCGCTCGAACGCGTCCGGCGGGTCCTGTTGGTGCCATTGCAGCAGCACGGACAAGAGCCCCATGTACGCCACGCTGGCATTGCCGCCGGTCGTCTGGATCAACGCGGCGTTGTCGGTGACCCGCAGGTCGGGCTCGTTCGAGCCGGTGCCGCCGTGTTGACCGCCTTCGTAGCGCAGGTCGGCGTATAGGATGGCGCGTGCCACGTCGCCACGGCGTCCGATCCACGTCTCCCATGTCCCCGTCGAGCCGGCGCCATTGGCCCAGTTCGAGTTGCCGGGATGCGTTCCCGATCCGCCGCCTTGGCCGTTGTTGGCGGTTGTCGTGTATTCTTGACACGAGCTCGAACACGCACGGTAAGGCATGTTGCCGCGCGCCGAGTTGTAGTCGATGCGGCACAGCCACAGCATGTGGCAGTCGGTGTACGCGTAGTTGTCGGGATCGTCCTGCGGAAAACCGTAGCTGTTCGGCCAAGTGTGCTCGCGGTCGTAGTTCTGGTTGCCGCCGCCGCTCTTGGCGTAGCTCGCGTTGCTGTACACGTCGAGGATGCGCGTGCTGTTCGCCGGATCCTGGCAGGCGAGCTCCAGCACGTTCCAAGTGTCCGTGGCGCTGGCCGTGTAGGGGATCTTGACGTGGTCGTCGATCACCGCGTGCAGCGTCGCGCGCAACGTGGTGGAGTTGGTCGCGTCGACGGAAGAGTAGTAGCCTGCGGGCGCTTGCGCGAAGGCGGAGCCGGCGAGGGGAGCGAGGCCGAGCAGCGGCGCTCCGAACGATAGGGCGAGTCGTCGCATCGTGGTGGCTGGGGGAGGATGCGGGTAGCTCCCAAACCTACCCCCTCAACGTCATGACGGGGGCTGGAAGCTTGAAGTTCGCGGGATTCCGTGGTGCAGCCGCTCCTCGGAGCGGATTACGGCGCGTGGTAGGCCCTCAGCGCAGGGCCGAGCGGCTCGCCAGCCACACGAACTTGGCGCCCGCCAAGGGCTTTCCGCCGCGGGTGGTGGCGCGCACGGTCCACGTGCGCGCCTCGCCCCGCCCCGCCCGCGCGATCCGCGCGAGACCTTCGACGAGCCGCACCTCCACGCGCCCTTCGCCGGCGCCCTCGACCACGACGTCGACGGTCGCCCCCGACTCGAGGTCCAGCCACAACTCGCCCGCGCCGACGGGCGTGGCTAGAGCGGCGCGCCCCTCGGCGTCGAGCTGCGCCTCGAGCGGCGCCGGGCGCGGCTTGGCCACGCGCCATGGCGCGAGCGCGTCCTTGGCGTACGGTCCCGCGCGCAAGGCGCGCATCAAGTGGTCGTTCTGCTCGCGCAAGCCTTCGAGGAAGAAGTGGATCTCGCCGGCGCAGCCGTGCGCGCGATTGGCGGCCAAGGCGCCAAGCAAGTGTTCGCGCTCGACGACGTACGAGCCAGCCTTGACGAGGACGCCGGGCGCGAACAAGGGGCCGCCCTCGCGGCGCAGCTCGCGCACTTGCTCCTTCAGGGTCCGCGTGTAGGCCGCGAGGTCGTGGCGGTACACCTGCGGATGGATGGCGTCGACGAGTCCGCGCTCGACCCACGCCTTGGCGTCCTGCAAGTACTCGTCCAAGCCCCACGGATAGCACGAGGGCGAACTCGACCATTGCAGGCCCTCGGCCGCGCGCAGTTCGTCGCGCAAGCTCCCCATCCAATCGCTGAGCAGCCCGGCGCGCCAGGCCTTCCAGCGTTCATCGTCGAGCGCGGGCTTCTTCGTCTCGCCCGAGTGGCGCGCCCACGCCTTCAACGTGGCCTTGTCGTAGCCCGCCGTGGAAGCCACCGCGGGCAGGCGATCGTCGCCTTGCACGCCGTCGACGTCGTGCTCGCGCGCCACCTCGAGCGCCAAGTCGGCGAGGAAGCGTTGAACTTCCGGGTCGAAGGCGTTGGCCCAGGTGAAGTCGTTCTTCACCACGCGCTTGCCATCGGGGCCGATGGCGGCCCACTCGGGGTGGCGCTTCAAGACGCTGGTCGGGCGCTTGGCGTGTTCCGCCGCGAAGCCGTACTCGAGCCACGCCACGACCTCGATGCCGCGGCGGTGCGCCTCGTACACGACTTGCGCCAACGGATCGCGCTCGCCATAGCGCGGGTCGATGCGCGCGCCGACGACGCCTTCGGCCACCTTGCTCGGATAGCAAGTCGCCCCCTTGCTCCACATCACCGGGTAGACGGCGTTCAATCCGTGCGCGCGGCAGGCCTCCATGGCCTCGGCGATCGCGGCGCGCGACTCGAGCACCGCGCTGCCGGTGTTGGGGATCCACACGCCGCGCAGCTCCTGCGCGCGTGCCGACAACGCGCTGATTCCGACGACGAGGCTCGCTAGGATCGTGCGCAACATGGTCGATCGCGTCGATGTGCTGGTGGTGGGTGGAGGATGCTCGGGCGCCGCGGCCGCGTGGCAAGCAGCGCGCGCGGGCGCCTCGGTGCTCGTCTTGGAGGAGAGTCCGTGGCTCGGCGGCATGATCACCGCCGCAGGCGTCTCCGCATTGGACGGCAACGAAGGCGCCTTGGGAAGCGGGTTCTTCCGCCGTTTCCGCGACGCCATCGAGGCGCACTACGGCGGAGCCGACAAGGTGCGCACCGGCTGGGTCTCCAATACATGCTTCGAACCCGCCGTGGGGGCGCGCATCCTCGCGCGCTTCGTGGCCGAGACGGGCGCGGTAGTCCTGCACGGCGCGCGTTTTTGCGAGGCCATCGTCGAAGGACGACGCGTGGTGGGCGCGCGCTACGAACACGGCGGCGCGACGCGCGAGGTGCGCGCGCATGTCGTCGTCGAAGCCACCGAGTACGGCGATGTGCTCTTGACCGCCGGAGTCGAGCATCGCTTCGGTCGCGAGTCGCGCGCGCAGACGCGCGAGCCGAGCGCTCCCGAGCAACCCGATCTCGAGGTCCAGGATCCGACTTGGGTCGCCATCCTGCGGCCAGACGCGAGCGGACGCGCCTCGGAGATCGAGCCCATCCCGGAACACGATCCGCGCGAGTTCGACGGCGCGACCTCGATCGTCTGCTCGAACCCCGATCCGGCGTGGTGGAACCACGGCTTGCACGACTGGAAGTCGTTCATCACCTACGGCGCGCTGGCGACCAGCGACGGCGGCACGGGCAAGTTCATGTTGAACTGGCCGTTCCACTCGAACGACTTCCCGATCGACCTCGCCATGTACGAGCCGGGGCCCGGACGCCTCGACGTGTTCCGTCGCGCCAAGCGCCGCACCTTGGCTTTCGTGCGCCACATGCAACGCGAACTCGGCCACCCCGAGTGGGGCCTCTGGAACGAGTTCGGCACGCCGGATTCCCTGCCGTTGATGCCTTATGTGCGCGAATCGCGGCGCGTAGTGGCCGTCGAGACCGTGGGCGAGTGCGAAGTGGTGCCGCGCGCCGGCAAGGCGCGTCCGCGCCTCGCGCCGACCTCGATCGCGGTGGGCGACTACTTCCTCGACCACCACCACGCCAAGGCGCACCTGCCGCCACGGCTGCGCTTGGTCGAGGACTACCCGAAGAACGCGCCCTTCCAGATCCCGTATGGCGCGCTGGTGCCGCGCGCGCACGATGGACTGTTGTGCGCCGAGAAGACCATCGGGTCGACGCACATCGCCAACGGTTGCACGCGCCTCCAGCCGGTCGTCATGCAGATCGGACAAGCCGCCGGCATGGCGGCGGCGTTGTGCGCGCAGGCGCGCTGCGAACCGCGCGAGTTGAACCCCACGCGCCTGCAAGAAGCGTTGGTGCGCGAGGGATCGATGCTGGTGCCCTTCCGCGACCTCGGTTGCGACGATCCGCGCTTCGCCGCGGAGCAACTCGCCTACGCTCGCGGGACGCACGCCTTCGACGAGGACACGCCGCTGGTGCGTTGAGGCGCGTCGTCCGACTTCATTGGCCGCGCGGGCGACGGCGGCCTTGGCGCGGGTCTTCGCGCTCGAACTCGCGCTTTTCGAGCAGTGCCGGATCGAGCTTCGCCAGCGCCGCGGCGAGGCGGGCCAAGGCCTCCGCTTGCTCGGGCACGGCCAAGCGCGCCTGCAGTTGGCGCGCCGTGTCTGCGGGGGTGATGTTCAAGCCATCGGGCGAGGCAGCGCTCTTCGGCGAGCGCTCGAAGCAGGCGAGCAACGCGTCCAAGGAACTTGACAGTTCCCCGCGCTCCATGAGGACGCGCGCGCGGCCGGCGAAGGCCAGCGCCTCGTAGTGGGCGGCCTCGGCGGCTCCCGCGGGGTTCGCCGCGCTCCACGCCGCGAAGCGCGCGCTGCCGCGCGCGTACGAAGCCAGCGCCTCGTCCGGTCGGCCTTCGCGGCGCTGGTGCTCGGCCGCCACGAGCGCGGCATAACCGGCGAACCATGCCAGTTGCGGGTGCGCGTCGGGTTTGGCGAGGCGCGCTTCGTAGTCGGATTCCAGGCGCGAGGGGCCGCCATCGAACAACAAGCGTGCACGCAGGCGGTCGTGGGCCTCCGGCGAATCCGGCCGGCGCGCCAGCAGTTCCTCGAGGATGGCGTTGGCGCGCGGCGCGCCGCCCAACCAACGCAGGAAGTCGTGGATGGAGAGCAGCTGTTCGGTGGTCGTCAGGCGGTTCTTCGCCACGATCAGGCCGGCGGCGTTCACATCCGCCAGCCACTCGCTGGGCCAGCGCTCGCGCTTCCTGTAGGCCTCGCGGATGGCGGTCTCGCGCGCGGCGGCGAACAAGCTGACGACACGCAGCGCCGTGCGCTCGTGCACCGTGGCCTCGGTGGAGACGTCCTTGAGCATCCCGCCTTCGATGGCTTCGACGGCCGCCGCGCGCGCGGCCACGCGTTCGCCGTTCCAGTCGAACACGGCGGCGCGCACGGCCGACAGGCGCCAGCCGCCCGCCCCGAGGCGCGAGGCGGCCTCGGCGGCCGACTTGGCGTCGGCCACCAAGAGCTGCGCGAAGCGCGCGTCGTCCGGGCGCGCTTCGGCGCGTTCCAGCAAGGCTTCGGCCAAGGCCAATTGCTGCGCGGCGTCGCTCGGCGCGACTTCGGCCGCTACGGCGCGGCGCTCGAGCGTGGTTTCGACGGGCGCGATGCCCGCCGCGCGCGATTGCGACGAGTACTCGATCTCCGCGAAGCGCCGCGCGTCGAGCAAGCTCGAGCCGCGCGACAGTCCTTCCTGCACGGCCGCCAAGGTCGAGGCGCGCGGGTGCCGCGCGGCGAGGCGCTTGGCCGCTTCGACCAGCATGGCGCGCTCGTCCTCGGCCAACGGCTGCTTGAGCACCTCGGCGATCAAGTCGACCGCGCCTTCGGTTTCAGCCGTGGCCAGCACTCGCCGCGCCGCGCGCGCCAACTCGACATCGAGGCCGAACAAGGCCAGGCGCAGGAGGTCGTTCTGGTCGACCGACTTCTGCGCGCCGACCTTCTCGATCAACAGGCGTCGCGTCTCGACGTTGGCGGTCTTGTACTGGGCCTCCAAGGCGGCGCGTTCGAGCGCGTCGGGGCTGGCGATGCGCTCTTCGAGCGTCGAGTCCGGCGGTCGCGGCAGGGGCTTTTCCAGGTGTTCGATGCCCTTCACCAACGCCGTCGAGATCGTTTGCGTGTCCCAGGCGAAGTACACGTCGTAGATCGGCTTGGCCTCGAGGTCGAGCGCGATGTGGCGCGGCGACACGCGCATTCCGTCGAAGTACTTGTCGTACAGCTGGCGTTCGTTGTCGATGTGCTCGGCGCAAGTGACCGTGCCGAGGCGCGGGCAGGGGATGCGGTTGCCGGCTTCGTCGAAGTCGCGTGGCGCATGGCGGTAGACGCTCGCCACGACGCAGACATAGCTCTCGAAGAACTTGGCCGTCTCCGGATCGCGGTAGCGCACGCCGGCCCAATGCTCGCTGGCGATCTCGCCATCCATGTTGACGGCGACCATCACCGGCTTGCCGGTGGCCTTCGACACGCGCAACGCATCCTCGAAGTTGCGCTGCCACTGGATCAGCACCGGCTTCTTCCAACCTTCTTCGGTGGCCGCCGGCCACATGTCGGGCTCCGTCAGGCCTTGCTGGAGCTGCCCGGGCGAGCCGTACTTGAAGGCGTCGTCGGAAGGAGCGGCGCCACCGCTGGGTCGCGCGGTGGGAGCGGGTGCTTGCTGCTCGCCGGACTGCCGTGCCGAGTTGCTGGCCTCCGGCGTCCCGCGCGCGTCGCCTTGGGCGTGCGGCGACAGCGTGCTCGCCATGGCGCTGGCGCAGACGAAGGTCAGGAACGAGCCGGCGAGGAGGGCAGTGGGCTTCACGGAGGACTCGAGTGGTGAGGGCCTTGGCGCCGAGCTCCGGCACGGGGCTTGCCGGACGGGTTGACGCCGTCGAACCACTACTTAGTCTAGCGCAGGAGCAGGGTCACGCCCCGCCCGGCGGCCTCGCGCGGGCCCATCTTGGGCCGGATCGTGCAGCGCGCGCCCGCGCCGTCACTCGCGCCGTCGCGCGAGGAGCGCGATCGGCAGGCTGCTCGGCAAGCCGCGCGACTCGAGGCGCGCCAGCGCGCACATTTGCTCGACCGTGGCGAGCGAGCCTAGGTCGACGAGCTTCGTCGGCAAGACGAGCAACACATCCGGCGGCAGCTCGCCCGCGTCGCCGTACGACGACAGTTGTTCGCCGATGGCGCGCAGCGTGGCGTCGAGGCGCGCCACGTCGACCAATTCGCGCCGCGCGTCCGGCATTTGCGCGCGCACGAGTCCTTCGCCGTCGACTACGCAAGCCGGTTCGCGCTCGACCGGCACGATCCCGAGCCAACGCTCGCGACGCAACGCATGCCCGACGCGCAGCCAGCCTTCGCCGGCCAGGTGGACATCCTCGGGAGCGACGGCGAGCGCCTTGGCGCACAACAAGCGCCGTTCGGCGTCGTCGATGGAGCGCTTGGCTCCATCCATCGAACTGGCGCCGCGCGCGGTGGCGCGAGCCAGGCGCGCGCGCGGATCGACCTCTACCAGCACTTCGATCGTCGCCGGGTCGGCGCCCATGCGCGCCACCGATTCGAACGCGGCGCGGCGCAAGGCGTCCAGTTCGCTCTCGCCCGGATCGGTCATGGAGCGCTCGACCACATCCTGCACGACGCCGATGGCGGCTCCGATGGCCGAGATGACCTCCGCATCGGGCGCGATCTCGTGCTCGAGCCGCGCGCGCCGCGCCAAGTGCGGCACGATGGCCTCGGCGCCACCGCCGCCACCGACCAAGGTCAGGCGCTCGCCCTTGGCGCTGGCGACCAGCTCCTTCACCACGGGCAGCACGCGATCGGTGGCCGCGTCGAGCACCGCCTTGGCCGCGTCCAGCGCCGACAAGCCCAGTTCGCGCCCGAAGATGGTCCAGGCCGTTTCGCAAGCGGCATGGTCGCCGCGCGAACGGGCCTTGGCGTAGCCCAGGAGGTTCGCGGCACCCGTGGGCGTGGGCGCCACGTCGGCGCGCGCGGCGCCGCGCGTCTTGAGGGCCACATGGTCGTCGCGATCGCCCTTCTTCGGCGCGAGGCGCACGAGTTCGCGCGTCGGATCGGCGGGGGAGAACGCTTCGTAGGCGAGCCCGGCGATGTGCGCGCTGCGCGGGCCCACCGCCGTGATCCTGCGCCCCGCCGCGCGCACCATCGAACCGCCGGCGACACCCACCGTGCGCACGTCGATCGTGCGCACGAACAAGCGCGCGCCGCCGATGCGCGCCTGCGCCAGCAACGGTCGGCCGCGGCGCACGAGGCACAGGTCGCTCGAGGTGCCGCCGACCTCGACGAAGATGCCGTCGCTGACCTTGGCGTGCAGGATCGCCGCCGCCACGCCCGCCGCCGGGCCCGACAGCATGGTCAGGATCGGCCGCGTGCGCATCGTGGCGAGGTCCATGATGCCGCCGTCCGAGCGCACGACCATCAAGGGCGCACCGACACCCGATTCCTTGACGGCGCGCTCGGTCATGTTCGCCGTTTCGAGCATCTTGGGCAGCATGCAGGCGTTGATCGCCGCGGTGCGCGTGCGCGTCCTGAGGCCGAAGATCTGCGACAGCTCGCTGCCGGCGGTGGCGCACAAGCCACGCGCGCGGGCGCGCTCGACGACGCGTCGTTCGTTGGCGGGATCCTCGATGCCGAAGCTCTGGCTGGCGACGACGACTTGCGCGCCCTCGGCGACCAAGCCGTCGATGGCCGCGTCGATGCGCGCTTCGGTCAGTCCCTCGTCGAGGTCGAGGAAGCGCGTGCGCGTCGACAAGTGCACGCCATCGGCGATCTCGACCTCGCCGAGTTCCATCTCGCGCCGCGCGCGCGTCTTCGTCGCCCCGCGCGCCATGGCGACGATGCCCACCGGCGCCACATCGCCCTCGAGCAAGGCGTTGGTCGCCTGCGTCGTGCCGTGCGCCACCAAGACGACTTCCGACGGCGCGATGCCGGTCTCGCGCAGCAAGAGCAGCAGCGAGTCCACCACGCCGCGCGCGACGCCTTCCTGCGCCGAGTGCGTCGTCTTCACCAGCACCTTGCCCAGCAGCTCGTGCGTGCGCGCTTCGAGCGCCACCGCGTGCGTGAAGGTGCCGCCGACATCGATGCCGACCTTGACGCGCCGCGCTGCTTGTTCCTCGTGCCGTGCTTGCATGGCGCCTTCCTAGAGGTAGTACAGCGCTCCGCAGACGAGGCCGGCGAGGGCCAGTCCCCAGGCGTAGGGCAAGGTGCGGGTCAACAAGGAGTGCACATCGACCTTGAGCTCCGCCGCCAACCACGCGTTCTGCGTGTTGGTCGGGTCGCAGATGCCTTGCACCTGCCCGACGGAGATGAGCATGGCGGTGATGGCGGGCGCCGGCAGCAGGCCGCTCTTGGCCAGCACGCCGGCGACGCCGAAGCCCAGACCCCAGGTGTTGAGCGGTCCACGCCACAAGGCGAGTGGCGCCGCGAGGCCGAAGCCCACGACATACCACAGGGCTTGCGAGGGCGTCACGGCCGCGACCAGCGGCTTGAGGGCTTCCTGCACGGGCCAAGCGATGGCGCCGTTCGGTCCCTTGACGGCCACGACCAGCATGCCGATGCCGATCATCAACACCACCGCCGCCATGCTGGCTTGCGCTCCGGCGATCATGCTCTGCAACAAGAGCCGCAAGCCGCCGGGTCGCGCCGTGGCGAGCGCCGCATAGGCGATCCCGAGGACGAAGGCCGCCGGCGCGGGCAGGCGCGCCACGAGGACGAGCAGCAAGGGCACGAGGGGTGCGGCGAAGGCAAAGGGCCGCATGGGCGCGGAGTCCAGGCGCCAGCGCGGCGCGCGCCGCAACAAGTCGACCAGCATCGCGAGCGTCGCCAGTCCCAGGGCGATCCACAACGCCGGTGCCGCCCACGCGCGCCAGTCGCCGACGTGCTCGGCCGCGTACGCCAATCCCGCCAGCACCAGCGCCGCGCCACCGACGACCAGCACCGTGGAGCCCGACGCGAGGCGGATCAGGCGCGCGCGCGCCAACTCGACCACGATGAAGCACAAGGCAGCCACGAAGGTCAGCGCGAAGGCGGTCAGCGCGAACTCCTCGACGGTGGCGCGTGGCACCATCAACACGGTCTCGTGCACCACCCAGTTGCCAGGGTTGAGCAGTCCGCCGAGGCTGATGCCGAAGAGCAGGATGCCGCCCGCCACCACGCCCTCGATGCCCAGCGTCGCCAGGAGCGGCAGCACGATCATCGCCACCAGCACGATGGCGCCCAGTCCGCCGATGGTGGTGAAGAGCAGCGCCACGAGCAGCAACGCCAACACTGACACGACCAGCGGATCCTCGCCGAACAGCTCCGCGCCCGACTTGACGATGCGCTCGGCGACGCCGCTCTTGTGCAGTTGGAAGCTCAGCACGCCGCCGAGCAGCGACACGACCATGGCCTCGGCGAGCAGCGTCGAGCCTTGCTGCAGCACGAGCCCCAAGGCCTGCGTCGCCCCTAGCTCCTCGCTGGCCCCCGCCGCGCACAACGCCACCGCCACGGCCAACACCGGCAAGGCCAGCAAGGCCGGCACCACGCGCGTCACCATCCCCGTCGCCGCGACGAGGAACAACGCCAGCACGAGGACGGCCAACCAGGTGGAGCCGTCCATTCAGGGTCGTCCTGCCTCGGGGCGCTGGGGGGGCATGGCGGGGAGCCGGGATTGTAGGGGGGCGCTGGACGCGGCGCATCCCTCCATCCTCGATGGATGCCTATCGACGCTGGGTCGCGGACGCCAACATTCCTGACTGTCGTTTCGCTCCTTCGTCGTTCGGGTCTGGCTTGCGCCGCGACGCGCATGCCATGATCTACCCGAGGCCACGCGCGGCGCATTGCCCGCGTGGTGCCTGGCTCGAGCGACACCACCATGTTCGACAAGAAGCGCGACCACGACGACACCCGCCGCAGGAAGGACGAGGAGCTGCAGTCCTCGCTGAGCGCGCCGCCGCCCGAGATGGAAGGCGGCACGGTCGTGCTGCTCGATCGCATGAGGAGCGGCGACCGCGAGGCGGGCAACGAGCTGGTGCTGCGCTACCAGGAGCGGCTGGAGCGCTTCGTGCAGTTGAAGATGGTCGGCCTTTCGCGCGGGTCGGGCGTCGAGGACATCGTGCAGGACGCCTACATCAAGCTCTTCCAAGGCCTCGAGCGCTTCGAGTATCGCGGCAAGGACAGCGTGTACGCCTACCTGATGCGCGTGGCGGTCAACCTGATCATCTCGGAGAAGCGCCGCCACGGGAACAAGCCCGGCGTGGGCGGCGACGATGCCGACGACCTGTTCACGTGCATCGTCAAGGAGCAGCCTTCGCCCGTCTCCGTCGCCGGACAGTCCGAGTTGCGTCGCATCCTCGACGAGACGCTGCTCCAATTGCCCGAGGACCAGCGCCACGCCCTGCTCTACCGCGTCGTGCTGGGCGTCCCGTCGAAGATCGCCTCGCAGTGGATGGACCTGAAGGACGAGGCGACCTTCGACCACCTCGTCAGCCGATCGAAGATGAAGTGGCTGCAGATCGCCGAGCCGCGCTTGAAGGAATGGCGCGAGCGGACCTGACGGCCCGGCCCTGATTTGCCGCACGCCCGTCCAAGGTTCGCGACCGTTGCGCGCTCGCGCGCCGTTGCGAGAGGCATGCGATTTTTCGTCGATTTCCGGCAGGAAATCCGCGCCAGCGTCGTTTCTCCCTGCGAGGGACGCCTCGGAGAGAGGACTGAGGCCCTTCGTGGTCGACTGACGCGCCCCACGGTGGGGGCCTGACCAAGGAGCTCTGACCAAAGGAGCTCTGACCGAGAAGGACTCCCCCTAGGGACGATCCGAGGAACCCGTCTGACGCGCCACCAGTCAGGAGCCCCGCAGCGGGCTCGATCGATCGAAGGGTGTATTCGAGTGGAATCTGGAGAGGGCCGGAGGCCGCCGCGCATGGGGGTGCGTGGCGGCCTCCGGTCTTGTTGGCGAACGCGTGTAGGCTGCCGCGGCTCCTGACTCAGCGCGCGGCTTCGAGCTCCCGCGCGTGCAGCGCGACTTCCGCGGCCAGCGCGCGGAAGTCGATCGCGGCGCGCGAGCGGGCGTCGAGGGCCTGCACGGGGACGCCCAGCGCGGCGGCTTCGCGCAGGCGCACGCTGGTCGAGATGGCGGTGTCGAACAGGAGTTCGCCGAACTGGGCGTGGACGCCGACGAGCAGCTCGCGCGCGATGCGCGAGCGCTTGTCGAACATGGTCGCGACGGCGCGCAGCGCGAAGGGGCGGTCGAGGTGCGCGGCGCACTCGGCCAGCAGCACGCGCGCCTTGAGGGCGCCTTGCAGGGCGAAGGCGCCGGTCTCGATCACGAGCACCGCCGTGTCGGCGGCGCGCAGGGCCGACATGGCGAGGATGCCTTCGGTGCGCGGCGGGCAATCCAGCACGCACCAGTCGTAGTCGCCGCGCACCTTGTCCAGTGCTTTTGACAGGCGCTCCTGCGGCCGCAGCGTGCGCACGGCGATCTCCTCGTACTCGCACAGGCGCGCGGTCGAGGGCGCCAGCGCGACGCCGCCGGGGGCGGCGCGCACGACCTCGGCGATGGGCATCTCATCCGCCAGCACCTCGATCATGCTCGGTTCGCGCTCGACCGACACGCCCAAGGCCAGCGTCGCGTGCGCTTGCGGATCGAGATCGACCAGCAGCACGCGGTCGCCGCGCTCGGCGAGGGCTCCGGCGAGGTTGACGGCGGTGGTGGTCTTGCCGCAGCCGCCCTTCTGGTTGGCGAAGGCGAGTGTGTGCATGGTCAGGTTCGTGCGCGTGCGCGGGCCGTGGGGAGGTCGACGAGGGCCGGCGCGTACTTGGCGCGCAGGTCGTCGCAAGCACCTTCGTGCAGGATGGCGAGCAGGATTTCAAGGCTCTCCACGAGGCGCGGGCCAGGACGGTTGAAGTACGCGTTGCCGTCGGCGATCCAAACGCGCCGCGGGTCGATGCGCACGGCTTGCACCAGCCGCTCGACGGCCTCGAGGTCCGCCAAGGCGTGTTCGAGCGTGAAGCCGCACGGCTTTACGAGCACGCAGTCGACCTCGAGCCGCGCCAGTTCCGCCTCGGACAAGGTCGGAGCGTGCGCTCCGGCGGTGGCCGCGACCGCGACGCCGCCGGCGAGCTCGACGAGGTCGGGCATCCAAGTGCCGCCGACCATCACGGGCGAGAGCCACTCGATGGTCAGGACGCGCGGCGCGCTCGCGCCAGCCAACGCCGCGCGGGCGCGCACCGCCAAGGCGCGGCAGCGTTCCTCCAGTCGGGCCGCCTCGCGCTCTCCGCGCTCCGGACGCCCGATGGCGACGCCGACCGCGCGCACGGCTTGCCAGACTTCGGCGAGGCGCGACGGCGACATGGACACGATGCGCGCGTCGCCGCCCAGCACCGCGCGCGCCGCGCGCTCGACCGCCTCCTTGGAGACGGCGCACACGTCGCACAGGTCCTGCGTGAGCACGATGTCGGGCCGCGCCGCCGCCAATCCGGCCGCGTCGACCTCGAACACGGCGAGCGCCCGCTCCAGCAAGGCGCGCACCTCGGCGTCGATCGCCGCTCCGGAAGCCGGATGACGCACGCGAGTGCGCGTCAAGCGCGGCAACCGCTCGAGCCCGGCGGGGTAGTCGCACTCGTGCGACACGCCGACCAGGAGATCGACCGCTCCGAGCAAAGCCACCATCTCGGTGGCGCAAGGCAAGAGGCTCGCCACCCGCGGTGCCGCCACAGCGCCCTGCCCGCCCGCTTCGTGCTCCAACGCCTGCCCGACCACGTGATCCATGGCGCGTCTTCTAGCAACATCGCGACCTCGGCGACGAGCCCTGTCGGACGGTTCCGCGGGGCCGCCGAGGTGCTTTCGGGCATCCGCGACCCCATGTCGCTATCCTCCATCCCGGATCCAACCATGCGCCGCGCCTTCGAGTTCCTGCACACCGCCCACGCCTTCGCGAACCTCGGCACCAAAGGCCTGCGCGCCGCGACCATGGCGCTGGTCGCTTGCGTGCTGCTCGCGCCCTGCGCGCAGGCGCAACTGGTCTTGCCGGGCGCGCGACCCGGCGCGGCCAAACCCAAGGGCGACCTCGCCCCGGCCACGTACTGCTCGGCCTGTGGTTGGAAGAACACGACCAACCAAGCGAGCGGCAGGAACGACCCTGCCGGCCGCCCCTTGGCTTGGTGCGACCCGTGCAGGAAGGACACGCCCCAAGTAGGTTCACCCCAGCAGTCGGGCCCCGGGCTTTCCAAGCCCGCGGCGTCGAGCGGAGATGGTCGGCTAGTCATCGGCGGCCGTCCTCGCGCCAAGCCAGCCGGCGACGCGGGCCAGCCCACGGCCGGGGCGCTCGCGGCCGAGCCGACGAGCGGCGCCAAGTCCGGCGGCGCGACATCCGACGCCGCTGCAACAGGCGGCGCAGCTGGCGCGCCGACCAGTCCTTCGCCTGTCACGTCGAGCGCCGCGCCTTCGGTGCTCGCCGAGGGCGAGGTGGCGGCGGCCATCGCGCGCGTGCGCGCTGTCAAGTCGTGCGAGGATGCGGCTGTGCGCGCGGCCACCGAGGCCATGGTGGCCGCCGGCGAGACCGGCAGGTTGCTGGCGCGCTCGACCTTGCTCGATCCGCACGCGCCGCTGGTGTTGGCCGCGGCGCGCGCCTTGCTCGTGGCGCCCAAGGAGAACGATGCCGACCTCGTGGTCGAACGTTTGCGCCAAGGAGCGCCCGCCGTGGCGGCGGTGCACTTGTACAAGGCTGTGTGCGAGCGCGATCCGGTGCGCGCCTCGCCGCGCTTCCAGGTCGAGATGCTGGCGCACGAGACGGCGCAGGTGCGCAACGCGGCGCGCCTCGACCTGTCGAGGCAGATGGACAAGCTCGACCCGGAGCTCTTCGTGCCGGTGCTGCAGCACAAGCGCGTCGACTCGCGCGCCGAGGCGGTCGCCTTGCTCTCTCTCTCGAACGCGCCGCGCGCCACGCGGCTCCTCCTCGACGCGACGAGCGATGGTGCGGCGCGCGTGGCGCAGGCGGCGCAACGCGCCTTGGCAACGCGCGTCGATGCGGCGCTGGACGCCGACCTCGTGCAGGCGGCGCTCTCCTCGCGCTGGATCCTGCGCAAGGAAGCCTGCGCGCTGCTCGCCATCGTCGAACGCGAAGACTTGCTGCCGACTCAGATCCTCGACGCGCGGCATGTCGATCCGCTGCTCTCCGCCTTGTCCTCGACCGATTCGTTCGTCGCCGGCGTCGCGGCCTTGTCGCTGGCGGGGATCGGCTTCCGCAGCGCGGATGCGCGCTTCTCCGAGTGGCTCGACGGCCCCGTGGTCGACCGCCTCGTGCACGTGGTCGCCACGCGCGAGTTCCAAGCCGACCTCGTCATGGTGCAGGCGCCCGCCTTGCGCCGCCTGCAAGCGCTGACCGGGCGCCGCAGCGCCAAGGACGGCTCCGAGTGGCTCCAATGGTGGGTCGAGTCGCGCGCGAACTTCCACGCTTGCCGCGCCAACCTCGAGGTCGACTCCAGCGAGGCGCCCGGCCTGCGGCTGGCGTTCGAGGACACGCGCGCACCGGAGGAGGCGGTGGTGCTGGTCGGACCCGAGCTCGCCCAATCGGCGGAGCAGAGCGGCGCGCGCGGCACGGTCCTCTACCTCGACGAGGCCGAGTGTCGCGCCGTGGTCGAGTCGTTGCGCTCCTTCGGCGTGCTGTCCGTCTCGATCCTGCCCGGGATCCGCGGCGCGCGTGGACGCGGCGAGCGGCATCTCGAGATCGGCGTGCGCTCGCGCACCAAGGGCTTCACCTTCGGCCCCGGCGAAAGCGAGCCTTGGTTCGAAGCGGTGACTGCGTTGGTGCGTTCCGTGAGGGACGCGCAGCGTTGGCAACTCCTGCCGCCCAAGGAGCTGCGCGCCGATCGATTGGCCTTCTGGCGCGTCGAGCATCCGTTCTGGGCCGCTGGTCCGACCGAGGACGCGCGTCGTGATCGCTTGGCGCAACTGGCCCTGTCGAGCGTCCCCGGCGCCGCGCCCAGCCTGCGCGACTTGGCGCTCGTCGAGCTCGAGCGTTGCGTGGCGAACGGAGCTCGGCTTGGTGCCGCCGAGTTCCGGCTGCTCGCCGATTGGCTCGCCATCGAGACGGCCGCGCTCGAGCGCGCCAAGCGCGTGGCCCTGCTGGCGCTGGGTGCCGCGCGCAACGCCGGCGGAGGGCGCGCGCCCGAGGAGATGGCCCAGGAACTGGTCGCGATCGCCACGCGTCGCTTCGGAGCCGAGGGCGAGGCGCTGGTCGCCGACGTGCTGCACGCCGCCGGCCACGAAAGCGCGCGCCGCGCCGCGCTCGGCGCGGACCCCCTGCTGCGGCGCGCCGCCGCGCGAGCGTTGGCGCGCGAGCCCGACGAGGCCGACATCGCGGCGTTGCGCGCCTTGCTGTCCGACAAGGATCCGAGCGTCGAGGCCGCGGCCGTCGAAGCGTTGGGCGCCAACAAGGTCGAGGCGGCGCGCAACGAGTTGCTGGTGCGCGCGCGACTGGCCTTCCCGCAAGTGCGCGCCGCCGCGCTCGAGGCCGTGGCCGCCATGGGTGGCGAGCATGTGCTCGACGCGCTGGTGCTGGCGGTCGGCGACGCGGATCCGCGCGTGCGACTCGCCGCAGCGCGCGGCCTGTCCGTCGTCGCCGATCCCACCGCCACCAGCTTCCTGGTCGGACTCGTGGCCGAGGGCTCCGATGCGGAGTTGCGCGCCGCCGCGGAAGCAGGCTTGCTCAAGCTGGGCGCGCGCGCCATCCCCGAGTTGTCGCGCCTCCTGCACCAACCAGGTGGGCGCAGCCGACGCGAAGCGGCGCTCATGTTGGCGCGGCTCGGTTCGCCCGAGGCGGTCTCGCCGCTCTTGGCGATCCTGACGCAGCGCCGCGGCGACGCGCAGGTGGCCGAGGAACTCGCCATCCTGACTTGCTTCGACCCGCGCACCCAACCCGATGTGGTCGAAGCCTGGTGGGCGTGGTGGGAAGGCGTCCGCCACGACGACTCGCTGCTTTGGTTCCGCGCGGGCCTCGAGCGCGCCGGAGTGCCGACGCCGCCCCTGGGCGCGTTGGAGGGCGAGGGGACCTTGCAAGGCCGCTTGTTCCTCGTCGAAGCGTTGCTGCGGCCCGAGGCGATCCTCGCCGAGCGCGCGCGGCGCGAGTTGTCGCGCCTGCTCGGTCGCCAGTTGGAGGCGTTGCCGCCCCGCGGCGCGGAGCGCGAAGCATGCGCGAAGGTCCTGCGGGAGGAGCTGCGAGCCGAGCGCTGAGCGTCGATGGCGAAGAACTCCCGCAAGGCGCGCCGGCGCGTCGATGTCGAGCGCCCGTTGGTGCTCGTCCTGCTCTTCGTGGTCGTGGTGCTGTTCGCCGTCGGCGGCGTCGTGCAAGGACCGAAGATCGCGCGCATCGTGCACAGCGAGATCGGGATGCGCGGCGTCGAGGCGCATGCTCCGGCCATCGTGAAGGTGGCGAGCGCGGCGGGACTCGATCCGGCCTTGATGGCCGGCATCTGCTACGTCGAGAGCCGCGGCAAGCTCGACGCCTTGTCCTCGAAGGGCGCGATGGGCTTGTTCCAGTTGATGCCCTCGGCCGCTTCCGACGCCGCGCAACGCCTGAAGCTGAACCCGCCGACCAAGGCGGAGCTGCTCTCGAACGCGGAGTTGAACGCGCGCCTCGCGGCGAGCCACCTCGTGTGGTTGCACAAGCTCGAAGGACCCGAGTGGGAGCGCACGCTCGTCGCCTACAACGCGGGTCGCGGCAAGTTGAAGCAGTGGCTGGATGCCGCCGGCGGCTGGGAGCGTTGGCGCGCCACGCGCGCTGGTCGCAGCGAGACCTTGCACTACGCCCAGACCTGCCTCGCCTACGCCGAGCGCTTCCGCGCGCGAGAGAGCTTCGCCCCTGCCGGCGCCGTCCCGCCGGCCGAGTCGGCCTCCGCTGCCGCGCAGCCGCCTCGCCGCTAGGGCGCGGACCGCCCACGGGCGCTAGCATGTGCGCCCCTGAAGGCGCCGCAAGCCCGCCAACAACGACGGGCTGCATGCGTACCCTGCGACCTCGGTCGCGGCCCAGGCCGGCACCGCCCCCCGACTCCATGAACCAATCCCAAGCCACGGCCATCGACCACGCCGCCGCCACGCGCTTCGTGCCTGAACTGCGTGGCGCGTTGGCCGAAGTGGTCGTCGGGCAGGAACGCCTGCTCGACATGCTGCTCATCGGGCTCCTGACCGGTGGCCACGTGCTGCTCGAGGGCGTGCCGGGACTGGCCAAGACCTTGGCCGTCTCCAGCCTCGCCAAGGCCGTGCGCGGCAGCTTCTCCCGCATCCAGTTCACGCCCGACCTCCTGCCCTCCGACCTCGTCGGCACCGAGATCTACAACGCCAAGGACGCCACCTTCACCGTGCGGCGCGGGCCGGTGTTCGCCAACTTCGTGCTGGCGGACGAGATCAACCGCGCGCCCTCGAAGGTCCAATCCGCCTTGCTCGAGGCCATGGCCGAGCGCCAGGTCTCCATCGGCGGCACGACGCATCCGCTGCCCAAGCCCTTCCTCGTGCTGGCGACGCAGAACCCGCTCGAGCAGGAGGGCACGTACCCCTTGCCCGAGGCGCAACTCGATCGATTCGCGCTCAAGGTCGTCGTGTCGTACCCCACGCCCGACGAGGAGCTCGTGATCCTCGGCCGCATGGCGAGCACCGCGCCGCGCCTCGAACCGCGCGCCGTGGTCGGCCTGGACGAAGTGCTCGCGGCGCGCGCGGCCGTCGATCGCGTGCAGCTCGACGACAAGCTCGCGCGCTACATCGTCGCGCTGGTCGTCGCCACGCGCGAGCCCGCGCGCCATGGCTTGCCGGATCTCGGTGGGAAGATCGGCTACGGCGCGAGCCCGCGCGCGACCATCTGGTTGGCCCAATGCGCGCGCGCGCACGCGCTGCTCGCTGGACGCGACTTCGTCGTGCCGGGCGACATCAAGGCCATCGCGCCCGAGGTGCTGCGCCATCGCGTCATGCCGACGTGGGAGGCGGAGGCCGAAGGACTGGGTTCCATGCGCATCGTGGCGCGCGTGCTCGAGACCGTGCCGGTGCCCTGAGGCGCGCGCGGCGCCATCGCCATGTGGTCCTGGTCGCGATTCCTGGAAGGCG
>Ga0172376_10001776_pt1 | contig 27179 bp, 24 predicted proteins | sample Lak35m_FD_121114 | JGI IMG/M metagenome (GOLD analysis project Ga0172376, IMG submission 121114) | Freshwater microbial communities from Kabuno Bay, South-Kivu, Congo - kab_092012_35m | ecosystem: Environmental > Aquatic > Freshwater > Lake | place: Democratic Republic of the Congo: South-Kivu...
GGCGGCGCGGGACATCCCGGATCCCAAGGTCGAGCGCTACGGGACCTCCGCGGCGCGGATCCATCTCGTGAAGAACGGGGAGTCGTTGGGCTCGATCGCGCAGCGCTACGGGACGAGCGTGCAACGCCTCAAGGCGCTGAATCGGATCTCGGGCTCGGTCATTAGACCGGGGCAAAGGCTAAGAGTCAGATGACAGGGGACAGGGAGCAGGGGACAGGAACGACCACGCGTCCCGTTCGCTCTGTCATCTGAGGTCTGACACCTGATACCTCGACGTACCTCCTTCCTTCGCCAGCAACCGGATCCCCTCGATCCGCATCCCCTTGTCAGCGCTCTTCGCCATGTCGTACACGGTGAGCAGGGCGACCGAGACCGCGGTGAGCGCCTCCATCTCCACCCCGGTCGTCCCCACGAGGCGCACCTCGGCCTCGCAGCGCACGCTGTGCGTCGCCTCCTCCAGGTCGAAGCGCACCTGCACATCGCTCAGCATCAGGGGATGGCAGAGCGGGATGAGCTCGGCGGTGCGCTTGGCCGCCATGACGCCGGCCACGCGCGCGACACCGAGCACGTCCCCCTTGGCGATCTGCGCGTCGCGCACGGCGACGAAGGCCTCGGGACGCATCATGATGCGCCCTTCGGCGAGGGCGCGCCGCCGGGTCGCCGCCTTGCCGCTCACATCGACCATCGAGGCGGACCCATCCGAGGTGAGATGGGAGAGGGACGCGCGGGGCTCAGCGGACATGGGAGATGATCGGTGATGACGTGAAGGGACGGCTGGTCAACGCGAGCGGCCCGCGAGGGCGGCGACGAGTTCGGCGGTGATCAGTTGCGGATTCACATTCCCTTCGGCGAGACGCTTGGCTGCTTCCACCGCAGGGATCGCGCGGACCGCGCGGCGCGCGGCGGGCTCATCGCCCCGCTGCGAGGCGTCGCGGGTGCGCTCGTGCAGGAGCACGGTGAGCGCATCGAGGACGTCGCTGAAGCTCCCGCGCGCCTTGGAGGACGAGCTGGAGAAGGCCGCGCGGAGCATCGCCTCCCGGCCCGTCTCGGCCGCGGTCAGCAGTTGCCGAGCCCGATCGACGGCCACCGAGCGATCCACCGCCCCAATCAACGCGCCTGGCGCCCCGCCGGCCATCCGCACGAGGTCGGCGGCCGATCCGGAGGGGAGCACGACCTTCACCTGCGGATCCTCGATGAAGCGCCGCACCATCGACTCCGGGAGCGCAGGGATCCGGACGGCGACGACGCGCGAGCGGATCGTCGGGAGCAAGGTCCCGGGTTCACTCGAGGTGAGGATGAAGGTCGTATCGGCCGGCGGCTCCTCGAGCAACTTGAGGATCGCATTCGCCGTCTCGGGGTTCGCCTCCTGCGGCACCATCCGTTCGGCGTCGCCAAAGACGAAGACCTTGCGGCGCGCGAGGGAGGGGGAGAGCGCGGCGAGCCGCGTGATCAGTGTGGCGACATAGCGATAGATCCCGGTCGAGCCTTCCGGGCGGGGGTACAGGCCGTGCGCCGCGACCCGCTCCTGGATCTCCTGGCGATACGCCTCGTCGACCTCATCCGCATCGACATCGCCGGTGAGCCGTTCGCGCGGGAAGAACCAGCGGAGATCGGGATGCTGGAGCTCGCTCGTGAGGCGACACTGCGCACAGCTCCCACAGGGGCCGTTCGGCGTTTCACAGAGCAGGCGCTGCCCGAGCCAGAGCGCGAGCCGCTGCTTGCCGATCCCCGGGGGACCCTGCAGCAGGAGGCTCGACGGGAGCGTCCCCTGGTCGGCGAGCGCGGCGAGGCGGGCCTGTACCGCCTCATGGCCGTAGAGCGGGACGAGCGGCACTAGCGAGAGGTCGCCGCGCGACCGGTCAGCTCGTCGACGTGGATCCGAAAGAGGATCGCGCGCTCGGGGAGGGGATCATCGGCGGTGAATGCCTCCGGGACCACCCGCCGCACCATCTCGACCCCCGTGGCGTACTGCGTCCGCTCCATCTCGCTCCCATCGGCGCGCAGGAGGTAGACCGCCCCCTTCACCACCACGGAACGCCAATCGAAGCGCGCGTCGATCTCATCGACCTCGAAGGCCACCCAACGGTCGTGGGACACCGCTTCGAGCTTCGCGCCGGGTGTCGTGCGTCCGTAGAGCCAGCCATCGGCGTAGGTGTAATGGATCGGTTCGATATCGATCCGATCCCGGTGCGCGAAGGCCAGACGGCCGACGTGGTTGCGCGCCAGGAGCGCGCGGGACTCCTCGTCGGTGAGCTCCCGGAAGTGCGGTCGCGGAGTCGCCATGGTCGAGCCTCCCGTCAGATGGTCAGGGTGCGATACGCCGTGCAGACCCGCTCGAGTGCCTCCTCCGGCGTCGCACCATCCGCCGAGAGGTGGCCCATCTTCCGTCCGGGGCGCGCCTCGTGCTTCCCATACAGATGCACGCGGACCCCGGGGATCGCCAGCGCCTTGGTGAAATCGGGGGCGCCCTGCGCCCAGAGATCCCCCAAGAGATTGTGGATCGCCGCCGGGCGCACCACCGCGGTCGCCCCCAACGGGAGCCCGGTGACCGCCCGCACCAGCTGCTCGAACTGGCTCGTCGGGTGCGCCCGCTCGGAGTGGTGATAGGTGTTGTGCGGGCGCGGCGCGAGCTCGTTCACCAAGAGCGTCCCGTCGCGCAGCACGAACATCTCCGTCGCGAGCAGCCCGACGATCCCCAACCGCTCGGCGATCCGCTGCGCGAGCGCCGTCGCCTGCGTCTCGAGCGCGGTGTCCACCCCAGACGGGGTCACCGCCCAGGTGAGGACGCCATCGGTGTGGTGATTCCGTGAGGTGGGATACGCGACCATCGCCCCGTCGGTGCGTCGGGCGACGAGGACGCTGATCTCCGTGGCGATGTCGAGGAAGGCCTCCACCACGCAGACCGGGGCCCGCAACGAGTCGAAGGCCTTCCCCCCTTCTTCGGCGGTGCGCACACGGATCTGGCCGCGCCCGTCGTAGCCTCCCATCGCGCTCTTCACGATCGAGCGCCCCAACTCGGCGACCGCGGCGCTCGTGCTCGCCGCATCGCGCACGGTGCGGAAGGGACCGAGGGGGAAGCCGTTCGCGAGCAACCACTCCTTCTGCCGCGCCCGCTCCTGCACGATCACCACTGGTTCGACCCCGGGATGGAGCGGGGCGATCGCGGCCACGGCCTCGAGTGACGCGCGGGGGATCTGTTCGATCTCGAGCGTCACGGCGGAGCAGCCGCGCGCCAACTCGGCGGCGGCGATCGCATCGGCCCACGGCGCCGTGATTGTGTGCGACGCGACCGGGCGGGCGGGGCAGTCGCGCTCGGGGTCGAGCACGCGAACGTCGTAGCCCATGGTGCGCGCGGCCATCGCGGTCATTCGGCCCAGCTGACCGCCGCCGAGGAAGCCGAGGGTCGCGCCCGGCGGGACGGGCGCCGGCGTCATGGGAGGGTCTGCGCGCGGATGGTGTCGGCGCGGGCGGCACGCCAGGCGCGCAGCCGCTCACGCACCGCGGGGTGATGCGCCCCGACGATCTCCGCGGCGAGCACCGCGGCGTTGGTCGCGCCGGGCTTCCCGATGGCGAGGGTCCCGACCGGGACGCCGGCCGGCATCTGCACGATCGAGAGCAGGGCGTCGATCCCGTTGAGCGCGGTGACGTTCACCGGGACGCCGAGGACGGGGACGAGTGTCTTGGAGGCGACCATCCCCGGGAGATGCGCCGCGCCACCGGCTCCCGCGATGATCGCGAGCAGGCCGCGACCTTCGGCGGCCGCCGCGTACGCGAACATCTCGTCGGGGGTCCGATGCGCAGAGACGACCTTCGCCTCGAAGGGGATCTCAAGCTCCGTCAGGAGGTCGCAGGCGGCGCTCAGGGTCTCGTAGTCGGTCTTCGAGCCCATGATGACGCCGACGAGGGGGGTCGCGGTCATCGCGTCGTTCAGGGTTCGGGCGTCTGCGCGGTGAGCGTCAGCACATAGCGTGCGACGGCGAGGCGCTGCTCAAGCGGAAGGTCCTGCGCGGGCATGAGACCGAACCGCTCGATCGCATGCGCGGGCATCAGCGCCCCCTCCTTGGAGGGGGCGGCGATCCATGCGGCGATGCGGGTGACGACGCTATCCTCACTTAACCCCGCGTTCTTGTAGTGGCGCACCACATGGGTCATCGGCGGGGCCGCCTTGTAGGGCGGGTTGATGCTGTGGCAGGTCGAACAGGTGGTCTTGAAGACCGTGGCGCCATCGATCGGTGTGGTCCCCTGCGGGGCGGCGGCATCGGGGCGGAGGAAGAGGGCCGCCAAGAGGGCGGTTCCGAGGAGGGCGCGGCGCTTGGTCATGGAGCGAAGCCTAGTGCCTCCTGAGGGGTCGGGGCTAGCCCGAGCACCCGGGTCACCGCGTCCAGATCACCACCGACCCGCACCCGTTGAAGTCGGTGAAGCGGGGCGGGGCGAAAGTCGCCTGGTACGCCTCGATCCGCTTGGCATTCCGGATGTAGAGCGACTGCTCGTCGGGCTCGAGGTTCCGAACGTTCACGCCGTCGACCCAGAACTGGGGGCTGCAGAACTGGCTCATCGTCCCACCGGTCATCGTGACCCGCCGGAAGACGATCTGCCGGGTGAAGGCATTCCCGACGACCTGCGCGCGGGGAATCATGTTCCCCACGGCGTCGACGGAGATGATCGGGAGGCGGCCGAGTTCCTTGTCGCCCAGATGGGTCCCGAGGCCGAGCCGACGGCGCTCGTCGAACTCAAGCTCCTCGACACTCACCTGCCGCCCCTCGATCAGGACGGCGGCGAGCTGAGGCGGGATCCGCGAGAGCTGGAGGGTGTCGAGCTCCACCACCGCCTCGGTGGGTTCGATGTCCATGGTGCGCGGCTCGAACCCGAGGGCGCGCACCAGGAGTTGGGACGACCGACGCGGCCACCCCTCGAGGGTGAAGGCCCCCGTGCTGTCGGTGCGCGCGGAGAGGAGGGAGTCGCCGAGCGGGACGATCGCCGCGAGGGCGATCGGCGCCCCCGACTCGTTCAGGACCCGCCCGCGCAGCCGCGTGGACAATGTCGGGGGAGCGATCGTGAGGTCGCGGCGTTGCACCGGACGTCCCACGCGGACGACGACCTCGCCACTGCGCCCCCGGTCGCCCGCCGTCGCGCGCATGGTGATCTCGCTCCCCACGGGGACGCCGCAGAGGAAGAACATCCCGTCGCTCGAGGTGGAGTCGACGGTCGCCATCGGGGATCGCTCGAGCATCCCGCGGCCAAGTCGCGTCTCCTCCCATCGCGCGCTCACCCCGGCCTGGGCGATCGACGTGCCATCGGCCCGCCGGATCTCGCCCAGGAGGATCCCCTGACCCTCGGGGAGTGCGGTCCCGCAGCGGGTCCGCTGGAGGGTGGTGAGCGAGGGGGTCGCCAGCGTGACATCGATCGTCCCGGACGTTTGCATCGGGAGGCGTCGCTCGAGGGCCGGGAGGCCCAGGGAGTCGAGCCAGGGTGCCCAGTAGCCGAGCCGCCAGGGGCCGGGGCCCACGGCATCGAATCGGAATCGCCCATCGCGGTCGGTCGTGGCCGACTGGGTCGCACCAAGGAGCTGGACGGTGGCGCCTGGCACCGGGCCACCGCGCAGGGAATCGACGAGGGTCCCACGAATGGTGACCTGGGCGCCGCTCGGCCGTGCCGTCGCCACCAGGATGCCGACAGCCAAGAGCGCGATGCCGAGCCGACGCGAGCAGCTCACCGCGCCGGCGCCTTGATTCGTGACATCCCCCCGTCCACCGGGATCACCTGGCCCGTCACCCAATCGCTCGCGGGGTCGAGGAGCCAGCGGGCCGGCGCCACCAGATCCTCCGCTCGACCGATCCGTCCCGCCGGGTGCATCGCCACCGAGGCGGCGAGCGAGGCCGGGTTCCCGGTGATCCGCGCCGCGAGCGGGGTCTCGACGAGGCCCGGGGCGAGTGCGTTCACCCGCAGCTTCCGGGACGCGTAGGTGGCGGCCGCACTCCGCACGAGGCCGGCGATCGCCCCCTTGGCGGCGGCGATCGCCTCATGGTTGGGGAGCCCCGTCTCCGAGGCGGCGCTCGAGAAGAGGAGGACGCTCCCGCCGTCGGTCATCACGCGGCCAGCCGCCCGCACCGCCGCGAAGGCGGTCTGCACATTGAGGCGCAGGGTCTCGGCGAGCTCCGCCTCCGAGGTGAGATGCGCAGGCTTGAGGAGGATCGACCCGACGGCGTTCACGATCCCCGCCACTCGGCCGTGACGGGCCTTCGCCTCGGCGACGAGCGCTTCGACCGCGGCGAAGTCGGAGGCCTCTACTACCCGTGCCTCGGCGCCGAGCGTCGAGGTGAGTGGGGTGAGTGTCTCGAGGGTGCGGCCCGTGAGGACCAGAACGGCACCGTCGGCAGCGAGGGCGTGGGCGATGCGGGAGCCGATCCCGCCGGCGGCGCCGAGGATGACGTAGGCGCCGGCATCGGCGAGGGGACGTGATGGTGAGGACATACCATCCGAACGGCTGGGTGGGAGACACCGTTCCGTCAACGACGACGGGCCCTCCACGACTGGCGTGAAGGGCCCGCACGAGAAGCGACCGCGACAGGACTCGAACCTGTGACCCGGTGATTAACAGTCACCTGCTCTACCAGCTGAGCTACGCGGCCAGAATCCGGAAAGCTAGTCGCCGGGGGAGGGGGCTTCAACCCTTCCGAGGGCGCCCCCGAGGTCGGGTCCCCGGGGTCCGGGCCCTCGTGGGGGCCTCAGCCGCCGATTCGAGCAGGGGCGCCAGGAACCGCCCCGTGTGTGACGCCGGCACCTGCGTGATCTCCTCGGGTGTCCCCGTCGCGACCACCGTCCCCCCGGCGTCCCCCCCCTCCGGCCCCATGTCGATCAGCCAGTCGGCCCGCGCGATCACGTCGAGGTTGTGCTCGATCAACACCACGGTGTGGCCCGCCTCGACCAAACGGTCGAGCACATCACAGAGCACCTCGATGTCGCGCGCGTGGAGCCCCGTCGTGGGCTCGTCGAGGATGTAGAGCTTCCGCCCGCGTTGCTTGGCCGCGAGTGCGAGTTCGCGCGCGACCTTGAGGCGCTGCGCCTCGCCACCGGACAGGGTCGTCGCGGGCTGACCGAGGCGGAGATAGCCGAGTCCGACCTGCTGCACCTGCCAGAGCGCCTGGCCGAGCTTCTCCTCATGCGGGAAGAAGCGGATCGCCTCGTCGACGGTCATCTCGAGGACGTCGGTGATCCGCTTGCCCATGTACGTGATGTCGAGGACCTCCGGCTTGTAGCGCGTCCCGCCGCAGCTCTCGCAGGGGACGAAGACATCGGCCATGAAGACCATCTCGACCTCGAGCGCACCGGCCCCCTCGCAGGTGTCGCAGCGCCCGCCGGCCACGTTGAACGAGAAGGTGCCCGCCGTGTAGCGGCGTTGCCGCGCGAGGGGGAGATCGGCGAAGAGCTTCCGGATCTCGTCGAAGGCCTTCACGTAGGTGACGGGGTTCGAGCGCGGGGAGCGACCGATCGGTTCCTGGTCGATCAGCACGACCTCATCCAATAACTCGGCGCCCTCGAGACGCTCGTACGTCCCGACCGTCTCGCCGAGGTGTTGGCGCGCGCTGTGCTCCCCGGTGAGGCGATGCTCGAGCGCGCGGTAGAGGATGTCGTGCACGAGGGTGCTCTTCCCCGAACCGGAGACGCCCGTCACGACGGTGAGGGTGCGGAGGGGGATCCGCGCGGTGACGTCGCGCAGATTGTGGGCGCGCGCCCCGCGGATCGAGAGCCACTGCGGCCCCGCGCGACGGCGCGTCTCGGGGCGCGGGATGGTGCGCACGCCGGTCAGGTACTGTCCGGTGAGTGGGGACTCCGCAGCCCGCGACGTCGGCCCGCTGAAGACGAGATCGCCCCCGTGGGTCCCGGCGCCGGGCCCGAGCTCGAGCATCCAATCGCTCATCCGCATTGCCTCGAGGTCGTGCTCCACCATCAGGACGGTGTTCCCGCCGTCGCGAAGGCGCGCGAGCAACCCGAGGAGACGATCGAGATCGCGGGCATGCAGACCGATGCTCGGTTCGTCGAGCACATAGAGGGTGTCGACGAGGCGCGCGCCGAGGGAGTTGGCGAGCCCGATGCGCTGGGCCTCTCCGCCGGAGAGGGTGCGCGTCGCGCGATCGAGCGAGAGGTAGGTGAGCCCCACATCGCAGAGGAAGGCGATGCGATCCCGCGCCTCGCGCAGGATGTGTCCGGCGATCGCGCCCTCTTGCTCCGAGAGGGTCAACGCATCGATCCACGGGCGCAACGTGCCGACCGGCTTCGCGGCGACGGCGGCGATCGTCTCCCCCCCCACGCGGACCTGGAGCGCCGCCGGTTGGAGCTTGGTCCCGCCGCACGCCTGACAGGTCTGTGCCGTCTGATACTGCCGCAGGAAGACGCGGATGTACTGCTTGTACTTCTTGGGCTCGAGCGCGGCGAGGAAGGGGAGGATCCCCACGTAGCCCTTGGCCTTGCCGTGCAACAGGCGTTCCTGTTGCGCCCTGGTGAGCGACTGCCAGGGCCGATCGAGTGGGATCCCCTCCTTCTTCGCGAACTCGGCCAACGCGCGTCGCTTCCCCTCGTAGCGGGGCATCGTCCAGGGATGGAGCGCCCCATCGCGGAGGGAGCGCTCGGGGTAGGGGACGATCAACGCGGCATCGTATTCGAGGGTCGCGCCGAAGCCGTTGCAGGTGCCGCAGGCGCCGCGCGGATTGTTGAAGGAGAAGAGCTGTGGCGTCGGGGCGGGGGCGACGTAGCCATCATCAGGACAGCGGAAGGCGGTGGTGAAGCGACGCACCGTCGTGCCGGACGCACCGGCCTCACCTGGCGTCGGGTCGCCGATCAGTACCACCGCGTCACCATCGCCCTCGGCGAAGGCGGTCTCGAGTGCCTCGACCAGTCGTGACCGCCCCTCCGGACCGATGACGAGTCGATCGGTGACCACCGCGAGGGATTTCACCTTGGCGAGGTTCGGCTTCGCCTTCGTCAGCTCATCGAGGTGATGGACCACGTCGTCGATGAGCACGCGCAGGAATCCTTTGGCCTGCAGATGCGAGAGGATCTGCGCGTGCGTGAGCTTGGACGACCGGGCGAAGGGGAAGGCGATGTGCAGGCGCGTCCCGGCCGGGAGGGCGAGCAGCTGCTCGGCCACGCGCTCCGCCGATTCGGGTCGCAGGACGCGATCGCAGGTCGGACAATGCGTCTGGCCGACGCGGGCCCAGAGGAGCCGCAGGTAATCGTAGATCTCGGTCGCCGTCCCGACGGTGGAGCGCGAGGTCCGGGTCGGGTTCTTCTGCTCGATCGCGACGGCGGGGGAGAGCCCCTCGATCCGATCGACGTCGGGCTTCGGCATCCGCTCGAGGAACTGCCGCGCATAGGCGGAGAGCGACTCCACGTAGCGCCGCTGCCCTTCGGCGTAGATGGTGTCGAAGGCGAGCGACGACTTCCCCGACCCCGAGGGCCCCGTGACGACGGTGATCGCCCGTCGCGGGAAGTCGAGGTCGAGGTCCTTGAGGTTGTGGAGCCGAGCCCCGCGGACGATGATGCGGTCCTTCATGGGAGGGGAAAGGTAGTCGGTGCCGGACGAGGGGTGGCGCGCCCGACCCTAGGGATGCGAGCTTGCGAGGGTGCCCCCCGCCTCACCTGTGGAGTCCGTGATGCCGTCGCTCGTCTCGTCCATCCGCCTCGTCGCCACGACGAGCCTCGTCGTCCTCTGCGCCGCCCCGGCGGTCGCCCAGCAGCGTCCCCCGGCCGACCGGCCCGTGATGTCGTTCGAGGCCTATGACCCGCGGTCGACCCTCAAGGTGCCGGGGGGCGAGGTCCGCCGCGCCAAGTTCCCCTTCATCGACATCCACAACCATCAGCCGCGACGGACGGTGGCGGGGGTCGATTCGTTGGTGGCGCAGATGGATGCCATGAACCTTCGCATCCTGGTCGATCTCAGCGGGGGGACGGGGGAGGCGCTCGCAGAGAAGGTGCGGACCTATCGTACCAAGCAGGCGGGGTGCTTCGTCGTCTTCGCGAATCTCGATTTCCGTGGGATCGATGCCCCCGATTGGAGTGCCAAGGCGGCCGCGCAGCTCGAGCGCGATGTGAAGGTCGGGGGGGCGCAGGGGCTCAAGATCTTCAAGAACCTCGGGATGGATGTGCGCGACGCGCAGGGGCGCCGGTTCCCGACCAACGATCCCAAGTTCGACCCGATCTGGGCGAAGGCGGGGGAGCTGGGGATCCCGGTGCTGATCCACACCGCGGAGCCGGCGATGTTCTTCGAGCCGGTGGATGAGCGCAACGAACGGTGGCTCGAGCTGACCCTCTTCCCCGGGCGTCGCCGTCCGGTCCCGGAGAACCCGGCGTTCGAGCCGCTGATGGCGGAGCAGCACGATGTGTTCCGGAAGCATCCGAAGACGACCTTCATCAATGCCCACCTCGGCTGGTACGGGCAGGATCTCGTCCGGCTCGGGCAGCTCATGGAGCGCTACCCGAACATGGTGACCGAGTTCGGCGCGGTGATCTACGAGCCGGCGCGGCAGCCGAAGTTCGCCCGGCAGTTCTTCATCAGGTACCAGGACCGCATCCTCTTCGGGAAGGATTCCTGGGTGCCGGACGAGTACAAGACCTACTTCCGCGTGTTGGAGACCGGGGACGAGTACTTCCCGTATCACAAGAAGTACCACGCCTTCTGGTCGATATACGGGCTTGAGTTGCCCGATGAGGTGCTGAAGAAGGTCTACTACAAGAACGCGCTCCGGATCGTCCCGGGGCTCGACGCCACGGCCTTCCCGCGCTGAGGCGGACGGGGCGGCGACCGGCGGGGTCGTGACGGCACCGGACGACGAGGTGGTCGGCCGCGCCTTCGACCGGCGGCTCGCCCGGCGGCTTGTGGCGTATGTGCGGCCGTATGCGGGATTGGTGATCGGGGCGCTCTCCGTCCTGATGGTCGCGGGGGTCCTGCAGCTCGCGCCGCCGCTCCTCACGCGTCAGGTGATCGACGTCGCGATCCCGGCGGGGGATGCGGCGGGGGTCCGACGGGCGGCGTTCCTCCTCGTCGGGGCGCTCCTGCTCCAGGTGAGCTGCGGGTACCTCGAGACGCTGCTCACCGGGATCCTCGGGCAGCGGGTGATGCACGATCTCCGTCGCGAGCTCTTCGCGCGCGTGCAGCGGCTCCCGATCCCCTTCTTCGACCGCAACCCGGTGGGACGGCTCGTCACGCGGGTCACCTCCGACGTGGAGTCGCTCAACGAGCTCTTCGCCTCTGGGGTGGTGGCCGCGATCGGTGACCTCTTCACCCTCGCCGCGATCACCGTGATGATGGTGCTCGTGGATTGGCGACTCGCGCTCGCGGCCTACCTGGTGGTCCCGGCGCTCCTCTGGGTCTCTCGGGTCTTCCGTGGCCGCGTCCGGGCGGCGTATCGCGACATCCGGAAGCACCTTGCCGCGATCAACGCCTTCCTGCAGGAGCGGGTGACGGGGATGCGGGTGGTCCAGCTCTTCGGGCGCGAGCGCGACGAGGTCGCGCGCTTCGCCGCGCTCGATCAGGCGCATCTCGCCGCGCACCTGAAGTCGATCACGGTCTATGCGCTCTACTTCCCCGCGATCGAGATCCTTACCACCGTGGCGCTGGCGGCGCTGATCGTCTCCGCGGCCGCGCGGGTGGAGGATGGCCTCCTCACGGTCGGGACGGTGGCGGCCTTCCTCCAGCTGGCCCGCCGCTTCTATCAGCCGTTGCAGGACCTCTCGGACAAGTACAACACCCTGCAGCAGGCGATGGCGAGCTCGGAGCGGATCTTCCGGTTGCTCGACACCCCGGTTGCGCCGGGGACGGAGGAGATCTCGCGCCCGAGGTCCGTGGCGTCGCGCGCCGGTGGGGTCACCGTGACCTTCGACGAGGTCTGGTTCTCCTATGAGGAGGTCCCCGCCCCGACGACCTGGGTGCTGAAGGGGGTCTCGTTCACCGTCCGGCCGGGGGAGACACTGGCGCTGGTCGGACACACGGGGGCGGGGAAGAGCACGATCGTGAGTCTCCTCCTCCGTTTCTATGACCCGCAGCGCGGGCGGATCCTCGTCGACGGCCGTGACCTGCGGGAGATCCCCGTGCAGGAGCTCCGCCGCCTCGTCGGGTACGTGCAGCAGGACATCTTCCTCTTCGCCGGCGACATCGCCGCCAACATCCGGTTGGGGAACCCCGTCAGTGATGAAGCGGTGCGTGCGGCGGCGGCCCGGGTGGGAGCGGATCGGGTCATCGAGCGCCTCCCCGACGGCTATGGCCATCGTCTGGGGGAGCGCGGCGCGAGCCTCAGCGTGGGGGAGCGCCAGCTCCTCTCCTTCGCCCGCGCGATCGCCGCCGACCCGGCGCTCCTCCTCCTGGACGAGGCGACGAGTGCCGTCGACAGCGAGATCGAGGCGGCGATCCAGCGCGGGGTCGCCACCCTCATGCAGGGGCGGACCACGATCGCGATCGCCCATCGGCTCAGCACGATCGTCGGGGCCTCGGAGATCGTCGTCTTGCATCATGGGGAGGTCCGCGAGCGGGGGACGCATCGGGCCCTCCTCGAGGCGGATGGCCTCTATGCCCGCCTCTATCGGCTGCAGCTCGGGGCCGACGCGCCGACACCGGTCCCCCGCTCCACGACCACGGCCGCGGACACGGCCGCGCGCACGGTGCGCTGACGCTTGCCGCTCCCCCGCCGGAGCCCCTAGCTTCCCCTCCATGCTGCCCCCCGTGATCGCCCTCCGATGACCCGTCCCGTCCGCGCAGAGCTGGTCGAGATCGGGTCGGGGCGCCGGGTCCCCGTGACCGATGCCGGGGTCCGAGCGGGAGGGTTGAACGCCGAGATCGCGCTCCGCGGGGCCGATGGCCCGGTGGCCTTCGTCGATCCCATCGACGAAGGGTTCGTCATCACCGACGCCGGTCGGGCGCCCCTGACGGTCAACGAGGCCCCAGTGATCGGGCAGCGGCTCGCCCAGCTGGGTGACCAGGTCGCGTTCGGGGGGATGACCTTCCGGATCGAGGCCGCGCCGATCGCTGCTCCGGCTGCGGTACCAGCGGCTGCGCCAGCCCCTGCCGCAGCGCCAGCCGCAGCGCCAGCCGCGGCGCCAGCGCCAGCCCGGTCCTCTGCGATCCGGTCGCTCCTCGGTTGGCTCTTCGTGATCATCGTGGTGGTGGGGTCCGGCGTGGCCGGCTACCTCGTCGCTGCGATGCTGCGCGGCGGGCGCTGAGCCGATGGAGCTGCGGATCGGGGCACGGACCGATGTCGGGCGTGTGCGCTCGGGGAACGAGGACAACTTCTTCGTCGAGGCGGACGCCCGCCGCGGCATCTTCATCGTCGCCGATGGCATGGGTGGCCATGCCGCTGGCGAGGTCGCGAGCGAGATGGCGGTCCAGATCGTCGGCCAGCGCCTCCTCGCGGTGGGCTCGGTGCACGATGACGAAGCCGTACCCGTCCTCACCGGGAGCCTGCAGGAGGCGAATCGCGAGATCTATCGGCGGATGCTGGCCGAGCGCGACAAGGAGGGGATGGGGACGACGGCCTCGGCGCTGGTCGTCTCCTCGCACGGGTTCCTGATCGGTCAGATCGGGGATTCCCGCATCTACCTCCTGCGGGACGGGGCGCTCACCCAGCTCACCAAGGATCACTCCTACGTGCAGGAGCAGGTGGACGCCGGGATCCTCACCCCCGAGCAGGCCCGCCATCATCCTTACAGCAACGTGATCACCCGCTGCGTGGGCTCGACGGACGAGGTGGAGGTCGATGTCTTCACCGGGCCCGTCCGCGCCGGCGATCTCTTCCTCGTGGCCTCCGATGGCCTGACCGGGATGCTCGATGATGGGCAGATCGCGCGCCTCCTCACCGCGAATGTGGGCCCCGGCCGGAAGGTCGATGCGCTGATCGACGAGGCGAACGGCCACGGCGGTCTCGACAACATCACCGCGATCGTGATCGAGGTCGTCGCGGTCGACGAGGCGCCGTATGGCTGAGGCCCCCGAGACCGTCGGCGAGATCGCCGAGCTCTATCTGGGGAACGTCCTCTATGCGATCGAGCGCTGCGCGATGCAGCTCGATGGCGAGGGGAAGGGGACCGATGCGCAGTTCTATCGCGGGATCGGCCGGCTGCTCGCCGAGGCGCATGGCCGCGCGCGGCCCGCGCGCGGGATCGACTGACCGCTACGCCGTCGCGAGGGCGTCGAGGACGGCGTCGCGCGGGAGCTCGCGCCGGGTCACCGTGAAGACGCGCAACCAGCGCGCCGACTGATACAGTTGCTCCGCGAGGATCGGGAGGTTGATCGCCCCCGCGATCCCCGAGTCGGTGAGCCGTCGGACCGCTCCGTCCCGCGTGACGAGGGGGAGGTCGAGCCCCAGCATCCGCTCCTTCCGCGGGTAGTCGATCAGCAGGTCGCCGGGCTGGAGCCCATGCGACCGGGCGAGCGCGTCCTCCGCGGCGCGCGTGCGCGCGCGGTCCTCGGCGATCCATTCGAGATCGATCCCCGCGAGTGCCGCCGCGGGCGCCTCGCAGGCGCGCTTGTACAACCGGCGCTCTCGGATCGCGGTCAGGAGCGGGGCGCTCCCGCCGATCGCCAGCGCGTCGAGGAGCCCCTCGTCCGTGAACCCAACCAGGGCGTCGGCGCGGAGCCGACCGGCCTGCAGCGCATCCTCGACGAGACGCTTGTACATCGCCGTTGCGCTGCGGACCGCGTGCTGCCAGTACACGTTGCGGTACATCTGGTACTTGGCGAAGAGGAGCGACTCGAGCGCGGAGAGCCCCTTCTCGCGGATCCCCACCGCGAGCGCGCCCGTGTCGGGGGCCCGCACGATGCACAGGGCGTGGCGGAGGCGCTCCACGTCGATCTCCCCGTAGGCGACGCCGCACATCATGGCGTCGCGCTTGAGGTAATCGGTCTTGTCGAGATCGATCGACCCGGAGATCAGCCCCTGAAGGGGCGCCTCGCTCGTCCCGCGCACCAACGCGAGGATCCGCTCGGGGGCATCGGGGGCGAACTCCTCGCGGAGGATCGCCCCCACGGGCCCCTCGCGGAGGAGTGCGGCCGCGACCTCCTCATGATGCGGGACCCCGATCTCCTCCAAGGCATGGGAGAAGGGATAGTGCCCGATGTCGTGCAACAGCGCCGCCGCCTCGACCAACCGACGATCGAGGGTCGAGACCTCCGTCAGTTCCCCCGCGTCCTCGAGGGCGCGCACGGTGAGACGGGTGAGGTGGAAGGCGCCCAGCGCATGTTCGAAGCGGGAGTGCGTCGCGCCGGGATAGACGAGATGCGCCAGTCCGAGTTGCCGCACGTAGCGCAACCGCTGGAACGGCGCCGCGTCGAGGAGCCGGAGATAGGGCCCCTCGACGCGGATGTTGTTCCAGAGCGGATCGCGTAGCGTCGCCAATCAGCCCTTCGGGCCCGCCGCGCGGATGGCCGGGGAGACGGCCTCGCCGAACTTCTTGATGTTCTCCTGGAACATGCTGGCGAGCTTCGTGGCCTGCGCGTCATACGCCGCGCCGTCCGTCCAGGTGTTCCGCGGCTGCAGGATCTCGCTGGGGACCCCCTCGACCGCGCTCGGGATCGGGAGCCCGAAGATCGGATCCGGGGTCACCTGCGCCTGGTCGAGCTTCCCGGCGAGCGCCGCCCGCACCATCGCGCGCGTGTACGAGAGCTTCATGCGGGAGCCCACGCCGTACGCCCCACCGCTCCACCCCGTGTTCACGAGCCAGACCTGCGCGCCGTGCTGGTCCAGGAGCTCCCCGAGCATCTCGGCGTACTTGGTCGGGTGCCAGACGAGGAAGACGGCCCCGAAGCAGGCCGAGAAGGTCGCCTGCGGCTCGGTCACACCGCGCTCCGTGCCGGCGAGCTTCGCCGTGTAGCCGGAGAGGAAGTAGTACATCGCCTGCTCCTTGGTGAGCTTGGCGATCGGCGGAAGGACGCCGAAGGCATCGGCCGTCAGGAAGACGACGTGCTTCGGGTGCCCGCCCTTCCCGCTCGGGACATGATTGCGGATGTAGTGGAGCGGGTAGGACGCGCGGGTGTTCTCGGTGATCGCCTGGCTGGCGAAGTCGACCCGCTTGTCCCCCGGATGGAGGACGACGTTCTCGAGGATCGTCCCGAACATCTCGGTGGTGGCGAAGATGTCGGGCTCCTGCTCGCGCGAGAGGTTGATGACCTTGGCGTAGCAGCCACCCTCGAAGTTGAAGGTGCCGTTGGCGCTCCAGCCATGCTCGTCATCGCCGATGAGCCCGCGCTCCGGATCAGCGGAGAGGGTGGTCTTCCCGGTGCCCGAGAGGCCGAAGAAGAGCGCGGTGTCGCCCGCCGGACCGATGTTCGCCGAGCAGTGCATCGAGAGGACGCCCTGCTTGGGAAGCAGGTAGTTCATCACGGTGAACATCGACTTCTTGAGCTCGCCGGCGTAGCGCGTCCCGCCGATGAGGATCATCCGCTTGGCGAGGTTGAGGACGATGAAGGTCCCCGTGCGCGTGCCGTGCTTGGCCGGATCGGCCTGGAACTCCGGCGCATGCAGGATGCTGAAGTTCGGGACGAAGCCGGGGAGCGCTTCCACGGCGGGCCGGATGAACATGTTCCGGACGAAGTTCGCGTGCCACGCGTTCGGCGTGACGTAGCGGCAGGCGAGGCGATACGCCTCGTCGGCGCCGCAGTAGAGATCCTCGACGAAGAGCTCGCCGAGCCCGTTGAGGTACCCCTTCACATCGGCGAGAAGCACCTCGAAGTGCGCCTCGGTGATCGGCTGATTGACCTTCCCCCAATCGACATCGGCCTCGGTCGAGGGCTCCTTCACGACGAACTTGTCGTTGGGCGAGCGGCCGGTGTGCGGCGAGGTCACGGCGACGAACGGCCCCATGTGGGCGAGCTCGCCCTCCCCACGACGGATCGCGGCCTGGATGAGATCGGGGGCTTCGAGATTCCAGTGGACGGTCCCGGAGGGGGCCAGTCCCTGCGCGGTCAGGCCGGTGGTGCTCTGGCGACTCGGCGCGGTGGTGGAAGCGGGCATGGTGGGAGGAGGAGAGGGGAAAGGGGGGAAACCTGAAATATGATAGGACCATGCCCCCCGTCCCAGAGCGGGTCAGGGGGTGCGGCGATCCTGCTCCTGTGCGTCGATAACGGCGACGGCCGCCATGTTCACGATCTCCTGGACATCGACCCCCTGGTCCAAGACGTGTACAGGGTGCTGCATCCCGACCAGGATCGGTCCGATGGCGGTCGCCCCCCCGAGCTGGGAGAGGAGCTTATAGGCGATGTTCCCGGCGCTGAGGTTGGGGAAGATCAGGACGTTGGCCGCCTCGCGCAGGCGGGAGAAGGGGTAGCGGCCGGCCAGGACCTGCTCGCTGAAGGCGGTGTCGGCCTGCATCTCCCCGTCGACGATCAACTCGGGTTCGCGCGCACGGAGGAGCTGGACCGCCTCCGCCATCTTCTCCGCCTCGGGGTGCTTCACCGAGCCGAAGTTCGAGAACGAGAGCATGGCGATGCGTGGGGTGATCCCGAAGACGCGCGCCAGTCGGGCCGCTGCCGCCCCGATCAGGGCGAGCTGCTCCGCCGTGGGATCGATGTTCACCGTGGTATCGCCGAAGAAGACGACGTGCTTCTCGAAGACGAGGAGATAGAAGCCCGCCGCGAGGCGCACATCGGGGTGCGTCCCGATCACCTCGAGGGCGGGGCGGATCGTCTCGGGATAGTGCTTCCCGACGCCGCCGACGAGCGCATCGGCGTCGCCACTGGCGACCATCATCGCGCCGAAGGTGGTCGGGCGACCGATGCGCTGGTTGGCTTCGGCGAGTGACAGACCTTTCCGCTGGCGGCGCTCCCAGAGGAGCTGGGCATAGCGGTCACGCTGCGGTGCGGTCCCGGGCTCCACGATGGTGATCCCATCGAGGCGCACCCCCAGCTCCTCGGCGAGCAGGCGGACGCGCTCGGTGCGGCCCAGGAGGATGGGGTGCGCGATCGCCTCATCGACGATCTGCTGTGCGGCGCGCAGGACCTTGGGGTCCTCGCCCTCGGGGAGGACGACGCGACGCGGGTCCTGCTGGGCGCGCGCCATGATCCCGCGCATGATCCCGCGCGCGCGACCGAGGCGCGCCTCGAGTTGGTTGCGATACGCGTCGAGGTCGATCATCTCGCGCGCGACGCCACTCGCGACGGCGGCCCAGGCGACGGCGGGGGCCACCCGGAGCAGGGCGCGGGGATCGAAGGGGAAGGGGATCAGATAGGTCGGCCCGAACTTCACCTGGCGCAGCCCATAGAGCGCGGCGAGGCTCTCGGGCACATCCTCCTTGGCGAGCGCCGCGAGGGCCCGCGTGGCCGCCATCTTCATCTCCTCGTTGATCTCGGTCGCGCGCGCATCGAGGGCGCCGCGGAAGATGAACGGGAAGCCCAAGACGTTGTTGACCTGGTTGGGATAGTCGGAGCGGCCGGTGGCGATGATGGCATCGTCGCGCACGGCACGCACCTCGTGCGGGAGGATCTCCGGCACGGGGTTGGCCAAGGCGAAGATGATCGGGGCCTTGGCCATGCGGGCGACCATCCCCCCCGAGACGGCCCCCGCCACCGAGAGCCCGACGAAGACATCGGCGCCATCGAGCGCCTCGGCGATGGTGCGGGCCGTGGTCGTGGAGGCGAAGCGTTCTTTGTACCGATCCATATCCTCGACGCGGCCCACGTAGATGACGCCTTGGCGGTCGCACATCACGATGTGTTCACGCTTCACGCCGAGTCGCACATAGTGCTCGGCGGTGGAGATCGCCGCGGCGCCGGCCCCGGAGAAGACGACCCGGATCTCGTCGATCGACTTCCCCACGACTTCGAGGGCGTTGAGGAGCGCGGCCCCCGAGATGATCGCCGTCCCGTGCTGGTCGTCGTGGAAGACGGGGATCTTCATCGTCTGCCGGAGGGTCTCCTCGATGATGAAGCAGTCGGGGGCCTTGATGTCCTCGAGGTTGATCCCACCGACGGTGGGCTCGAGGAGCTGACAGAAGCGGATCACATCCTGCGGGTCCTCGGAGCCGACCTCCAGATCGAAGACGTCGAGGTCGGCGAACTGCTTGAAGAGATTCCCTTTGCCTTCCATCACCGGCTTGCCGGCCAGGGCGCCGATGTTGCCAAGGCCGAGGACCGCGGTCCCATTGGTGACGACCGCAACCAGATTGCCCTTGGCGGTGTAGGTGTAGGCGTCGTCCGGGTTCGCCTTGATCTCGAGGCAGGGTTCGGCGACCCCCGGGGAGTAGGCCAGCGCGAGGTCGCGCTGGTTGGCCAGCGGTTTGGTGGGAACGACCGCGATCTTCCCGGGGCGGCCCTTCGCGTGGTAGTCGAGCGCGTCCTTGCGTTTCATAGGTAGGTCCAATCTAGCCGAGCCCGGTCCCTCTCGGCGCCGGATTCCCCCTAGCGAGCGGCGACATCCTCCATTAGTCCTATACAGTCGATGCGTTCCACCACCCTCCACCCGCTCCTCGATCTGACCCGCCTCCTTCGGTCGCGGGTCGGGCGGATGCTCGCCCTGGCCTGGCTCGTGAGCCAGACGGCCGGTGGGGTGGTGATGCCGATCGCCGATGCCCTCGCGGGGCACGGTGCGGCCGCGGTGGCGCATGTGGAGGACGATGCGGGGACCCACTGTCCCCCGGCGCACTCCGAGGTGGGGTGTCACCTCGCCGCGGTCACCGGTGTGCCGAGTGTGGGCGACCTCGCCCCGGTGGAAGGGGGGCAATGGTGGCAGATGGTGGTCTCGCGTCCCCGCGCCTGGGACGCGGCCCCGCCCGTGGGTGCCGTGCGCGCCCTGCCACTCGGCCGAGGCCCGCCGCTGACCTGACCTCGCCGATGCGCGTCTTTCGCGCATCGTGACGTCCTCGGGTCGCCGGTGATGCGACCCTCATCCCCATCCCTCATCTGATCAGGAGACGCCGTATGTGGGCGTTTCGTGCAGCCCTCGTGGCTGCGTGTTGTCTCATGCCAGCGGTCGTGCCGGCGCAGGGCACGCGCACCGTGGCCGTCACCGGCACCGTCCGGGATTCGGCCACCGGGGCGCCGTTGCCCGGCGCAGTGGTGCGCCTCGTCGAGTTGCACCGCGAAGGGCGCACGCACCAGGACGGTTCCTTCATCCTGGGCGCGGTGCCACCCGGCACGTATCGGCTGGTGGTCCAACGCATCGGGTACCGGGCCGCCGATCTCTCGATCGTGGTCGCCGATCAGACGGTCACCGTCGCGGTCGTGTTGCGGGAGCAGCCGATGCAGATGGCGGCGACCGTGATCACCGGGCAGATCTCCGAGCGCGGATCAAGCGATGCGATCACCGCGACGAGTGTCCTCAGCGAGGCGCGCCTCGATCGGCGGCTCGACGGGACCCTCGGCTCCACCGTGGTCGGCATCCCGGGCGTCGCGATGGCGCAGATGGGGCCGGCCACTGGACGACCGGTGATCCGTGGGATGGGCGGGGATCGCGTGGTGATCCTCGAGGATGGTCAACGCCCCGGGGATCTCTCCTCGACCTCGATGGATCACGCGGTCGCGATCGATCCACTCACCGCGCAGCGCATCGAGGTGGTGCGCGGGCCGATGTCGTTGCTGTACGGCTCGAGCGCGCTGGGCGGCGTGGTCAACCTCATCCGTCATGAGGTCCCGACCACCGCCGCCGAGCATGCGCATGGGACACTCAGTGCGCAGGGGAGTTCGGCGAATGGCGGCACCACACTCGGCGGTTGGGCAGAGGCGCCCCTCGTGGGGCTCACCGTGCGGGGTGAGGGATCGTTCCGGAACACGGGGGATCTCCGCACGCCGGTCGGGACGCTCGGCAACACGCAGTCGATGCTCGCCAGCGGGAGCGTGGGCGCCGCCGTGGTCCGCGATTGGGGCTACGCCGGCGTCGCCTATCGCTTCCTCGGGAACGAGTACGGGCTCCCCGGCGGGTTCGTGGGTGCCCACGAGGGGGGGGTCGATATCGCGATGCGGCGGCACTCCGTGCGCGCGGAGGCCGACTGGCATCCGACGGATATCCGCTTCGAGAGCGTGCGGGCGACGGTCACCTTCTCCGACTATCTGCACGATGAGATCGAAGGGGATGGCGAGGTCGCGACGCGGTTCCAGCAGCGGATGACCGTCGCGGAGGTCGTCGCCCGTCACCGACCGATCGGCGTCATGAGTTCTGGGGCGCTCGGGGTGCGGGCGCAGTATCGGGATATCACCACGGCGGGGGCGTTGCGCACCCCATCGACCGCGGATTGGTCGCTCGCCCTCTTCGCGATCGAGGAGTGGGGGACGGGACCGCTCCGGGTCCAGGCCGGCGCGCGCTATGATCATGCGCGATTCACCCCGCTCGAGCGCAACACCATCTTCGTGAACGGGGTGGATGTGCCGACCGTCGCCAGAGACTTCGGGGCGCTCTCGGCCTCGCTGGGCGCGCTCTACCGGTTCGAGAACGGGGTCCGGATCGGTACGAGCATCAGTCGGGCGTATCGCACCCCGGACTTCAATGAGCTCTACTCCGATGGTCCGCACCTCGCGGCCTACTCCTACGACGTCGGCAATCCGCGACTGCGCCAGGAGACGGGCCTTGGTGCCGAGCTCTTCGCTCGGGTCGAACGGGACCGCGTGCGCGCCGAGGCCGCTGTCTATGTGAACCAGATGGCGGGCTACGTCTTCCCCCGCAACAAGGGCGAGCTCGGGCGTCAGGGGGAACGCTGGAAGTTCCAGTTCGTCAACGAGGACGCGCGGCTCGCGGGGGCCGAGGGCGAGTTCGAATGGACGCTCCGTGAGCACGTCGTGCTCGAAGGCACCCTGTCGTACGTCCGTGGGACCATCACCGGGAACCGGGACACGATCCCGGGGCTCAACGGGGAACCGGATCGCGTGGCGTCAGGCGATCTCCCGCTCATCCCACCTCTCAATGGGCGCGTCGGGATCCGGCATGAGACCGCGCGGTGGTCGGCCGGTGGCGGTCTGCGCGCCGCGGCACGACAGGATCGCCTCGGCGACTTCGAGACCCCGACGGCAGGGTACACCACCGTCGATCTCTTCGTCGGACGCCGCTTCCTCGTGGGGGGGCGTCTCCATGGCGTCACCCTGCGCGTCGACAATCTGCTCGATGCGGAGATCCGTGATCACCTCTCGCGTACCAAGCTCATCATCCCGGATGCGGGACGGAATGTCCTGCTCCTCTATCGTGTGCAGTTCTAGCTCATCATCCACATGAACGTCCTCACCTACGGCACGTTCGACCTGCTCCACCACGGGCACCTGCGCCTGCTGGAGCGGGCCCGGGCGCTGGGCGGTCACCTCACCGTGGGCGTGTCGACCGACGCCTTCAACGCGGTCAAGGGCAAGTGCTGCCACGAGGATTTCGACACGCGGGTCCGCCGCCTGGCCGCGCTGCCCTGCGTGGACCGCGTGATCGCCGAGCGTGACTGGGCGCAGAAAGCGGACGATGTGCGCCGCTACGGCATCGGGCTGTTCGTGATGGGTGACGACTGGGCCGGTGCCTTCGACTTCCTGCAGCCGCTGTGCGCGGTGCGCTACCTGCCCCGCACGCCTGACATCTCGTCGACCCAGCTGCGCGAGCTGCTGCTGAAGGAGCAGGTCGGGTGAGGCTGCTCCTCGCGCTGCAGCACGCCTACTCGGTGCCCGTGCTCGCACCGCTGGTGACTGAGCTCCTGCGCGGCGGGCCGCCAGCCGACTGGCGCGTGTACGCCACGGGTGAGGCGCGGGCGCACCTCCCGAAGGCCTGGCCCGAGGTCACGCGCGTGACCGACCTCGCCGCCGCCCAGCGCTTCGCGCCTGACGCCGTACTGACCGCCGAGAACCACGTGGACTTCCGGCTACCCGGCCTGAAGGTGCAGCTGTTCCACGGGGTGGGCGTCGAGAAGGCGTCGCACTACGTCATCCGGCACTGGTTCGACCTGTATTGCACATCGGGGCCCATGGTCACCGCGCGCTATGAGGCGCTGGCCCGCCAGCACGGCTACTTCCGCGTGGCCGAGACGGGCTGGCCCAAGTTCGACCACATCCTGGCCACGCAGCCGGCGATCGGCGCCGCTGATCCGTACCGGCATGGTGGTGTCCGCCGCGTGGTGCTCTACGCACCCACGTTCAGCCGGCGGCTGCAGTCGGCCGACGACCTGAGCGCGCTGTTCCCGCAGGTGATCCGCGATGACGAATACTGGCTGCTCAAGTTCCACGAGCTGATGCCGCCCGCGCTCATCGAGCGCTTCCGCCGTTTGCAGGGCCCGCAGCTGCAGCTGCTCGGCCCCGGTGACATCACGCCCGCGCTGCACGCGGCCGATGTGATGATCTCGGACACCTCGTCGGTGGTGTATGAGTTCCTCTGCCTCGGCAAGCCGGTCATCACGTACCGGGCCAGGGCCAACGTCGACAAGGCGCTGAACATCGAGCAGCCTGAGGCGCTGCGACCGGCGCTGGACCTGCTGCTCGCGGACCCCGACCACGGCCGGGCCGCGCGGGAGGCGATGCTGCAGCAGGTGAATCCCTACCTCGACGGCCGCGTGGCCGCGCGGGTGCTCGATGCCGTGGCACAGGCGCTCGCCGCCGGGCCACCGCGCGGCGCACGCAAGCCGCTCAACCTGTTCCGCAAGGCCCGCTACCTGTGGCAGTCACAGCGCCGCGCCTTGGCCGGAGCACGCTGACCATGGGAGGCTCTGCGCCCCTGGTCGGGCGACGCCACGCGGCTGCCCTGCGCATGCTGCACTGCGTCTGCCGCCTGCTGGACGAGGCAGCGGTGCCCTACGTGCTGGAGGCCGGCACGCTACTGGGCGTGGTGCGTGAACAGCGCCTCCTGCCTTGGGACACGGACGTGGACCTCACCGTGCCGGCCGAGCATGTGGACGCGCTGCTGGCGCTGCGGTCGCAGCTCTGGCGGGCGGGCTATCGCACGCGGCTCCGGCCGCATCGCGTCGCACAAGGGCCGTTCGCCGTCGGGATGCCGCGGCTGCTCAAGGTGCAGACGCGACGCTGGGGCTTCTTCAAGGGCGAGAGCCTGCTGGACGTGTTCATCAAGTGGCGCGAGGGCGACGCCTATCACTGGGTGGTCGGCGACCATGAGCCGTTGTGGAAGCAGGCGCCGGCCGCGTTCTATGAGCAGCGTGCCCGGCGACACTTCGACGGCTATGACTTCCTGGTGCCTGCCGACGCCGAGGGGTACTTGGCCTATCACTACGGACCGGACTGGCGCACCCCGGTGACCACCTGGGACTATCTCCGCGACGACCACTGCGTGAAGGTGCCGCTGTGAGCCGCGCGGCGTTGCCCCTGCACTACGTGGCCAACAGCGTGTACCAGTTCGCCTACGCCCTGCCGGTGTACGAGCGCGTGGGCGGCATCTTCGTGGTGCCCAGCGTCAAGAAGTGGTGGCACCTGCAGCGCTTCCTGCGCGGTCGCGCCCGGCCGCAGGACCGCACGCCCTTCGGTGCGCCACCGGTGCGCGTGCTGCCGCGGGCCCGCTGGCCCGAGTTGGAGGGCTCGGTGTTCTACCTGGCCAACGCCATCGACCCGGACCGGCGCAACCCACGGGCCGTGACCATCTTCCACGAGCACGGCACCAGCGACAAGCGCTACGAGAGTGGCGCGTCAGCCGGTGGGCGCAAGCTGGCGTCCTACGACCACATCTTCCTGTCTGGGCCCAAGAACCGCGAGCGGCTACTCGACACCGACTTGCAGTTGCCGGATGCGAGGCTGGTGGAGATCGGGGCGCTGCGCTTCGACGACTGGGTGGCCGGTCGCTTCACGCGCCGTGCCGCGCAGGACACGCTGGGCGTCGTGGACCGGGACCGCCCCAGCGTGCTGTACGCGCCCACGTGGCGCTTCGGTAACGGGACGCTGCGCCGCTATCTGGACCGCTTCATCGAGCAGCTCACGCCGCGTTACAACCTCATCGTGCGGCCGCACTATCACGACCGGCGCTGGGGCGCGGCCCGCTGCCAGTGGGCGCGCTGGCGCGGGGTACGGCACCTGTACTTCTCCGAGCCCGCCGACCTCACGCAGCATGACACCTACGCTGCCTTCGCGGCGTCGGATCTGCTGCTCAGCGACCTGTCGTCGGTGGTCTACGAGTACCTCATCACGCGGCGACCCATGATCGGCATCCGCACGGACTTCGAAGCACGGCACCGCATGCCGGCATCGATGGACGCCTTGCAGCACGTGCCGTTGTACGACGGCACGCAGGACCTGGTGACCATGATCGACGACGCGTTGACCACGCAGCAGCAGCGACGCGACGACTTCGACCGCCTGCTGCGGGCCTGCTTCTACGCGCCCGACGGTGGCGCGGCGGACCGGGCGGCGGGCTTCCTGCGGGGGTTGGGCGCATGAGCGGGACCCATGCTGAGGCGTCGGTGCGCAGCGCCGTGCTGCTGGCCGCTGGGCGCGGCTCGCGCTTGGGGGCGCACACCGATGACCGGCCCAAGTGCCTGGTCGAGGTCGCGGGCCGCTCCATGCTCGAGCGGATGCTCGGCGAGCTGGTGGCGTTGGGTGTGCAGCGCCTACTGCTGGTGGTGGGCTTCCGCGAGGAGCTGCTGCGGGCGCGGCTGGCTCGCAGTGGGGGCCGCTGACCGTGGAATACCTGCCCAACCCGGACTGGGCGCGGACCAACAACATCGTGTCGCTGGCGCTGGCGGCCCCGCGGCTGGACGAGGACTTCCTGTTGCTGGAGAGCGACGTGCTGCTGGCGCCGGGCCTGCTGCCCGGGTTGCTGCCGCCCAATGCGGCAGCGGTGGCCCGTTGGCGCGAGGGGATGGACGGCACGGTGCTCGACGTGGGCCCCGACGGCCTGGTGCGCCGGGTGCTGCTCAAGACCTCACCGGACCGCCCTGCCGACTTGCGCCACACGCAAAAGACCGTGAACCTCTACAGCTTCCGCGCCGACGACTTCGCGCGGGCGGTGCGGCCGCGGCTGGAGGCCCGGGTGCAGGCGGGCGACGTGCAGTCGTACTACGAGGCGGCGTTCGCTGATGCGGTGGCGGACAGCGCGCTGGCGCTGCGGGCGGTGAGCTTCGATCGCGGACGCTGGGTCGAAGTGGACGATGCCACGGATCTGGCGGCGGCGGAGCGGGCGTTCGGGCCGCAGCGGAGCGGGCAGGGGTGACGGCGGGCGTCCTGCTTCCTTCGGTCGGTGCCGGTCCGCTGCCGCGGGGCGTGGGCTTGCCCGGGTTGCGGTTCCGGAGCGCGCCTGCGCGCACGGTGCAGGTGCTCGGTGCGCCCGACGAGGCCGGCGGCTGCTATGTATACCGGCTGGCGCAGGGCGATCTGGTACAGATCGGTGTGGCGGGCCTGGTGTCGCTGGCGGATTACCGCTCGGGGCGGATCAGGCGGCATGAGCAGGTGGAGCGCAGTGACGTGCGTCGCCGGGTGCGTCGCTGGCTCGCGGATCCGCTACAGCGCAGCCCCGTGCTCGTGGGAGTGCGGGACGATGCCGCTGTGGCGCAGCTGATGGCCGACGACATGCAAGGGCCGGTGCTGGCGTCCTGCGTGACGGAGCAGGGGGTTGAGCACACCGTGTGGCGGGCACGCGACCCTCATGCGTACACGGCCGCCTTCACCGCGCACGCGGCGGCCTGGATCGCCGCAGGCCATCACGGCTTTGCCTCGGCGGCCCGGGTGGCGGCCCTGTGGCGACGCGCGCATCCCCCCGCAGCGGGTGAGGCGCCGCAGGAGCAGCTGCTGGCCGTGCTGATGCCGGTGTCGTCGCTGCGCATCCTGCCCTACCATCGCCTGCTGTGTGGTGTTGGGCCGGGGCAGGTGCGCGCCCTGTTGCAGCAGGCGGCGTCGGTGGGTCGGTTACAGGAGGGGATGGACGCGGGGGGGCCGTGCCGCGGGGCGGTGGGACTGTACGCCGAGGGGCGTTGGTGGACGTTGCAACGCCCGGTGTCGGCTGAGGAGCAGGCGCATCCACTCCGGGCGTTGGACCACGACTGGGTACAGCGTTGCCTGCTGGGCCCGGTGTTGGGGCTGCGTGGGGGTGTCGCTGGTGACCGGGTTCAGCCTGTGGCGGGGCAGGCAGGCGTGGCCGCGCTGGCGGCGGCGGTCGACGCTGGCGAGGCCGACGTGGCGCTGGCCATGCCAGCGGTGAGCATGCCCGAGGTGATGCGCGTGGCCGATGCGGGGCTGGTGATGCCGGCCAAGTCGACATGGTTCGCGCCGAAGTCCTTTGCGGACGTTTTAGCGGGATTTCGGGATTACAAGGAGA
>Ga0172376_10001780_pt1 | contig 27161 bp, 35 predicted proteins | sample Lak35m_FD_121114 | JGI IMG/M metagenome (GOLD analysis project Ga0172376, IMG submission 121114) | Freshwater microbial communities from Kabuno Bay, South-Kivu, Congo - kab_092012_35m | ecosystem: Environmental > Aquatic > Freshwater > Lake | place: Democratic Republic of the Congo: South-Kivu...
CATTATTGGCTTGACTCCGTGGATAGAAAGTTTAAGATATTAGATGAAGAGATTAAAAAAGAATTAAAATGACCGATTCAAGAAAATTTTTTAAAGATAAAAAATTTGATATTCAAGCTGAAAGAGTTGAGCTTTACAATGAATTGAAAAAAGTAGAACAAGCGGCTGTAGAATTAGACCCAGCAGAGGCGACTAATGCTTTAATTAAATCCAAAATGACTAGAGTTAGATTACTAAATGATATGCAAGAATCTATCTACACAGAAGATAAAATTTTAATTGCAGCAGAATCAACAAGGAAACAAGCAGATCATAATCTTAAACTCTATGTACCTAAATTTAAAGAAGTTAAAGGGAAAGACGGTAAAATCATATTAATTAAAGAAGAAACAAATATTGAGGACATGAAACTGATTGAATAAAAAATGGTATAAGTTTTAACAGGAAACAAGGAGATAGAAAAATGAAAAAAGAAGAAATTGATTATTTATATAGGTTTTACCCTAATGGTGCTTTTGAGTATTTTTTAAAATTATTTCAAGAGAGGAGTAAATTTTTAAATTTGCCCTACACCGAAGAGCAAATAGAAAAAGCACTTTTTGAAGGTTACTATATTACAGGGCAAACAGTTGCATCGTCCTTCCCTTTAGTTATTGGTTCTCAAGTTGAAATATCTATTGAGGATGTAAATTTTTACAGTAGGGCAAAAGAAGCAGTTAGAAAATATCTTGAAAATAGAAAAATCTGGGATGAATGTTGTTTTTTAATTCATTTAACTTGTTTTGACAAGTATCTTACCGTAAAAAGAAAACAAGAGCCATTTTTTGAATTTGTATCAAAGAGTTCAAGGGTGCTTAACTTAATTCAAAGGATTGAGAATGGGGATTTTGACGAAGCTATAATTTTTTGGGTAAGGAGTAATATCACTGAATGATGATTTAACTAATGTTAAAAATTGGCGGGATATTGCAGCAGACCCTACACATGCTTTGCATTATGCAAATGTTTACGATGCAAGCGAATATGTAGCCCCTGTAGAAAAATTTGATTCTAAAGTTACCGCAGAAGAATGTAACGAAATATTAAACAATTTATGGGGGAAGTTTGAGCCTACATTTTATCAGTATGATTGGTATAAATTTTTTAATTCAAGAGACGAAAACGGAAGATTAAGAAAAAACCTAGACGGGATAGCAATAGTCCATAGAAGAGCGGGGAAATCAACAGCAGTACCCCTATGTATCGCATTGCCTCGAATGATAGAAGATAGAGGCTTATATATTCATGCTTTCCCTAGCTTAACTCAAGCAAGGGCGGCAATATGGAACGGACTTGGAAGAGTAACAAGAGACCCTGATGAACAAGCTATCCCGTATTTAGAATTATTCCCTAAAAAGCTTTGGAAGCGTAAAGATAACCACGCAATGACATTAGAGCTTGTTAATGGTTCAGTTTACAGGCTTGTTGGCGTTGTTGGCTCAGATGGAACAGCTAATCATTTAAGAGGGTTAAACCCAATCGGTGTAATTTGCGATGAATACCCTGAATGGAGACCTGGAGTATTTGAAGAAATTTTTAGCCCAATCCTTGCTCAAAATGGCGGCTTTAGCTTTAAAGTTGGTACGCCAAAAGGCGAAAACCATGCACATAGAGATTATCTTTATAATATTGAACATGCTTCTAATACAAAAAAAGCATGGTTACTTGGCATAGAAGATACTTATTACAATACAGGTGAGCCAGTAATCACTAAAGAATATGTAAATGAATTAATTGCTAAAGGCATGGATCCCGAAATTGCAATGCAAGAATTTTATTGTTCTTTTAAAGCAAGTGCTTCAGGTGCATACTTTAAACATCAAATGCACGCTATAGATGAAGAAGGCAGAATAGCTTATGTACCGCATAATTCAAACCTTCAAACTTTTGCAAGTTTAGATTTAGCAGAGGGAGAGGATTTAATGACGGCTGTTATACATCAACATCCTGAAAAGAATGTAATTAACATTGTTGATAATTTTGTAAGCAGAGATATGGCTAGTGGGCAGTTTACGGACATGATTAAAAACAAATACAGTATTGACGTATGGTTTTTACCGTGGGACGGGGATAAAAGGCAGGACAGAACAGATAAGCTCCAATCAAGGGTAGAAGCGTTAAGAAAACAAAAAGGCTTAAAGATTATTACTATCCCGAAAACAAAAGATTTAGCAGGGAATATTGAATGGGTAAAAGAAGTTTTAAGCTTTTGTTTTTTTGATAAAGAACGGTGCAGGCGATTAATTAATGATTTAAGAAATTATAAGCGTAAAAAAAATGCAGAAGGAACATTTACTAAAGTGCCAGTCCATGACCAACATTCACACAATGCAGATGCTATAAGGTGTATGGCAAGTGCTTTTAAGTTAGATTTAATCCCAGTCCATCATTTACAGAAAAATAAACTTAGATTAAATCTTCCAAAATTTGCAAGTTACAAAAATAATGTAAAATGATTGTATGCAGGGTGGAATACCTAACGATTTAAACGAAGAACAGACCGCAGCGTTTGCAATGCAAAAAGCAAGGAAGCAGGCTTTAAAACAGTTAGCTTTACTCGCTGGAAGGAAGACTATAAGCGATTTTGATACTAACATACCATTAAGCCCACTTGACCAAATGAAACAGCAAGAAGAATTAAAAGCAGGTTTAATAATGCCTAAAGGGAAAAAGAATGAGCCAAAAATTATTTAAGGCATTTGAAGATTGCGAAAAGGATAGAGCGAATTATGATAATGAATGGCGTTCTATTTCTGAATATTTAAGCCCTGAATCAAGAGGATTTAACAGCACAAATACAGATGGATTTATAGACCAAAATAAAATTTTAGATTCAACCCCAGAAAGGGCAGCAGAAGATTTAAGCTCCGCTTTAGTTTCAATGATGGCAACGCAAAGCAAAAAATGGGGTTCGCTTGCGATTGAAGGATTAAGCGAAGAAGAGCAAGAATTTGAACTTAAAACAAATTTACAGATTGCCACAGACAGGGTTTTAGAGCATTTAGGCAGATCGAAAGCAAACTTTTATACCTGCTTTGGTGATGTAACTGATGATTTGATTTTATACGGGCAGGGTTACGCTTATATGCACTCAACGATTGAAGGCAAAGCAAAATATGTCAGGTTTTGCAGATTACCGCCACAAGATTGTTACATTAAGCGTAATAGTTATAATGATATTTTTTATTTTTTTAGAAAATACAAATTAGATTTAGATGTTTTGTTAAGTGAATTTGACGGATTAAGCAAAGCAGAATGTTCAGATCACGATAAAAAACAAATTAAAGAATCAGGGCAAAAAGAATATACAATTTTGCATTGCATAATGAAAAGCAAATATGCAGAAAATTTAGGCTGTTCCCTCAAAACTAAAAAAGATTATGTTTCTCTTTATTATATATACGATAAAAAAATAAAGATATGGGAAGATGGCTATAGTATTTTTCCTATTGTCGCTCCATCTTGGAAGCGTAAAGCAGGTTCATCTTATGGGCGTGGCCCTGGGCATAAAGCCTTACCTGATATTAAAGTTTTAAATAACATGATTCAGTCAAATCTTGGTGCGGCTGAAACAATGATAACGCCACCAATGGCAGTACCTTACGATTTAATGGTAGATACAAGCGTTGATTTATCCCCTAAAGCTTTAGTGTATCTATCAATGCAAGAAGCTTCACTAACTACAGGAATTATTAAGCCAGAGCCTATAGTCTCCGTATCGAATTTACCAATTAGTTTAGAAATGGAAGATCGCAGGCGTAATGGAATAGTCCAAAGCTTTTTTTCTGATTTGTTAATTGATTTTAAAAATGCTGAAATGTCGGCAACTGAAACAAGCGTAAGAGAAAACGCTAGAGTTAGAAAGCTAACCAATTATATTTTACGCATTGAAGATGAGTTTTTAGCTCCAGCATTTTTATTTGTTTTTAATCAACTCCAAGAATGGAAAGACTTAAATATCCCTGATGATTTTGAATTTAAGGTAGAATTTAGAAGCGCTTTATATGATGCGGTTAATGCTCAAAAAGTTACTTTACTAGAAAGAGCTTTAATTAGCTTATCGAATACAAAAGCAATAGACCCTAGTATTTTAGGGGCTTTAAAAGAAGAAAAATTAGTTAAGTACATATTTGATAATTTAGGTGCTGATTTAAAAATGATTAAGTCGAGTGAAGAAATTGAGCAAGCAAAAGCACAAAGGCAAGAAGCAGAACAAGTAATGAATATGCAAGGTGCGGCAGGTGCAGTGAAAGATTTAAGCCAAGCAATGGCATTACAACAAGGTGGAATGGTTTGATAAAAAGTATTGCAAAATATATATCTGATTTTTTTACTGATAAAAAAGACTATTATCGAAATGTTAGGGAAGCTTATCAAAGTATTCCTAAAGCAACGTGGGATTTAATTATTGCTGATTTAATGGGATATGCTGAATTTCATAAACCATGCTGGGATAGTAAATTTACTCCTTTTATTGAAGGCAAAAGAGCAGTAGTATTAAGATTATTAGCGAATATAGAGCTAACAGAACAAGAATTTTTATCGAGACTAGGAGAACAAGATGAGCGAAGAAAACCAGATTGATTTTGAAGCAATCAAAACAAATTACTTAAATAATATTCAAGACGTAGCAGAAAAAGAAGCTTACACTAAAAATTTAGATTCAGTTAAGGATATTAACAGCTTAATGACGGGATACGTTCATGCTCAAAGAGCAATGGGGACAAAGGTTAATTTACCTAATGAGAAGAGTTCTCAGGAAGACTGGAATAAGCTTTACAAGCAATTAGGCAGACCTGAGACACCAGACGGTTATGAGATTGAGACGCCTGATTATAAATTTGATGATGATGTTTTAAAAAGAATAAAGCAGGATGCACACGAGGCAGGTTTAACTAAAGGGCAAGCGAGCAAGTTGATTAGCTCTATCGCTAAAATGTCAAGAGAAGCTTATGAGGCTTTACAAGCAGACGAGAAAGCAAAAGTTGAGCAAATTAAAGCAGAACGTAGCAAATGGGATAACTTAAGTACAATTGAAACAACATTAGATACTTTCCTTAAGCAGAACGCAAAAACACCAGAACAATACAATAAATTAAAAACAAGGTTAGATACAGATAACGATTTGATGCAATTTTTATATGATGTTCAGGCTCAAAATGCCCCTAAAGACATAGGTCAAATGACGGCAAACCAAGCGGCTAAAGAAACCCCAGAGGAGGTAGTTGGCAGGATATTGAGCGATAAATCTAACTTTAATGACTATTATCGTAATGGTGGGCGTAATTTACCGCCTTCTGTATTATCTCAACTTAAGGAAGCGATGAGTAAATCTAATCCAAATGAAGTAGCTAAATATATCAGACCTTGATATAATTAATTTTCATTAGACCTTGTTTGTTTGAGTACCACCACACGTATAATGTGGTGGTATTTTTTTATGTTATAATAAAATTAATTCTTGGCCAGTCCGAAAGGGTAGCTGGTTTAATAGTGAAGTCCGAAAGGGTAGCTTTACGCAAAGAAGAATATAGGTTTTTGCTTATCAGTAGATAGGCGTTTAATTATTTAAAAAAAGGATATAAAGCCATGACTATTAGTCAAGCGTATATTAATCAATATACTGCTAATTTCCGTATTCTCTCTCAACAAATGGATTCAGTCTTTGAAAGACTGGTTACTATGGGTGATATTAATGCTGAGTTTAAATTTTTCCCAAGACTTGGCAGTATATCAATGAGTGAGAAAACAACCGCAAACGTAGCAAACACTTATACTAATGCTACTTTTAGCGTTCGTTCCGTTGATTTCAAAACTTTTGATGTTACTCAATTTGTAGATAAAAAGCTTGATGTTTCAAGGATGCTAACAGACCCTACTTCTTCTTATGTCCGTTTAGGCGTGGCAGCGTGGAAGCGTAAGATAGATGAAGTTTGTATCGCAGCAGCATTAGGTACAGCAGTTGATGGAAAGACCAGAGGCACTAACACTGCTTTCCCTACTTCCACTCAAACCGTTGATGTAAATTTCCTTGATGGAGACCCTATCGGTGCAGGTAACGGTACAGGTACTTGGACGAATAGAGCTCAATCAGGATTCACGTTAGCTAAAATTCTTAAAGCAAAAGAATTAGTTTACTCTAACTTTGCTTTAGAGCCGGGCGATAGAATTAACTGTGTAATTTCAGCAGCAGAAGAAACACAGTTGTATGGTATCCCTGAGTTTAAGAGTGGTGATTTTAGCCGTTTATACCCATACGATAAACCAATGATGGGCGACCCTTACATTGGTACATGGTTAGGTATTGACTTCTACAGATCACAGCTACTAACTAACACTGACCCAGCAAGTGCAAATAACCATTACAGATCATGCTTACTATTCCCTACAAGCGGATTAGGTGCATTTATCGCAGCGAATAACAGCTTAGAAATTCAAATAGCTGAAAACGTAGAGCGTGGATTTGTTCCAACTATTTACATTAGTGGTGGACTTGGTGCAGTTAGAATCGAAGAAGTTAAGATGGTAGAAATTAGAACTTCTAGCGGTATCGCTGACCCTTCTTAATTTAATTCAATCCTAGTGAATTAAAGAATACCCTCATAGCAATATGGGGGTATTTTTTTTTAAGTTATAATAGATATATGCTAGTTTCTCGCTTGAATGTATTTAATCTTGCTTTATTGCAGTTAGGCAAAGAGCCAGTGCTAGACGTTAATGCTAATACGATAGAGATAGCAAAATTAAGAGAGGTAGAAACCTTTGCAATAGAAAGTTTATTGCAGGCTTCAAGATGGGATTTTGCTGTTAAAAAAACAGAATTAACATTTATTGCAGATTATACAAATGGTGAATTTTCTAAGTTATATTCTTTACCTAATGATTGTTTAGAGATATGGCGTGTTTATGACCTTGATAATCAAGATATAGACTATGCAAAGGTAGATCAAGGTTTAACATCTGATTCGTTGAGAGTGTTTGTTGAGTACACTAAGATCATGGGCGGTAACGATTACGGTAAATTTGATGCTACATTTTGTGAGGCATTAGCATTTAAGATGGCTGGTTTAGTCGCTCCAAGCGTTCAACATTCAGACACAAAAACAGATTATATTAATAGCAATTCTATAAAGAAGCAGGGCATAGCAGCAAGCAAAGCGGTCGGCAGAGGGTCAAGAACATATACTCAAAGTACAACTTGGCTTAATGGAAGGAATTTTAATTAATGCCAAAATTTTGTATTAATCAAACTAATTTTAGTCAAGGTCAATTCTCTAAACATTATGCAGGGCGATTTGATTCTAAAGAATATTTGGAAGGTGCAGCAGAATTAACTAATTTTATAGTTAGACCAGAAGGGGGAATAGTTAGGAGGCCAGGCACACAGTTAATTCAAAATTATGATGATTATTCTAGGTATGTAAGTTTTCAAGTTACAGCAGGAACAGCAGCACATATTATTTTTGAGCCAGACGGGCAAATACAGATTATAGACCCCGTGGAAGGGGGAATTTTTTTAAGCTCTACAGGTATTACGGGTAAAGCGGTACATGAATTTGATTTTGCAAAGATTAGAAGTTCTTTAATTATTGTGCATAGAAATTTTGCTCCTAAAGAATTAAAAAGGACTTTTAATACAACTACTTCTTTATGGGAGTGGTCAATTGCTCCGTGGGTTTTTAAAGATGGGCCGTGGGATGAATTAAATTTAAACCCAGCTTACAAATTTAAGCCTCGCAGTGCAGGCACTCCTGTTTTTAGTTTGACAGATGATGGATATACAGGAACAGGACTTTTAGAAATTGTAAACAAAGCAGGGAATGCCAATAACTGGATAGGAACATCAGGAGCTTTATTTGATGCTTTTGTGGCAGGAAGAAAGTTAAGATTTAGGCAGGCAGACACAAGTTCAGCAGAGGAGAAATGGGCGGTAATGACCATTAACTCTAAAACAACAACAGACATAAATGTAACAGTAGACTCAGAGTATCCAATCTTAAGAGTTGGAACACACCATGAATCTAAAAATTGGCGTTTAGATGCTTGGTATGCAAACAACTACCCAGAAAGGGTAGCACTTCATCAAGATAGATTATGGTTTTTCCGTGATGGTTTTTCATGGGCTACAATGGGTAGCAATTTAGATACTTTTAGTCCATCTATTCCTAGCTTAAATGACGATACTTACCAAGTTACAGATGATTCAGGAATTGCAATAGAAGGAATTAATCCTAATACTACTTCTACTCAATGGGCTGTAAGTTATCAGGCTTTACATATAGGTACTAATGGAGGCGGACAGATCATACAAGGTCAGCAAATGTATTCTAAGATCACACCAAGCACAGTTAGTATTAATACGCAGCACGCATTACCAATAAGCTCAATTAAGCCAGTCTTAGGGAGATATTTATATTTTACAGATAGTTCACAACAAAAGATTTTTAGGCTTGAATATCAATATATTTATAATGCTTTTTTACCAATAGAAGTAACTAAAAACAATAGAGATATATTATTCCCAGGACTAAGGCAAATGGTTTATGTAACTTTCCCGTGGAAAATGCTTTGGTGCGTTTTAGAGGATGGCACTATCGCAGTAGGCACGATGGACGATAAAGAAGAAGATTTTGCATGGTCTAAAATTGTTTTAGCGAATAATTATAAAGCTAGATACATTCAAACAGTTTATGAAGATTTAGATTTTCCAGCAAAACAAACCATATATTTATTAACAGAGGAAAGTTTACTTTTACGAGTAGGCGATATTGTTACAAGCAAAGGCGTAGGCACTACCCGTTTAACAAATAGTGATAGTTCGCCTTATTATGTTAGTACAACATATAAACCTAGAGAATATTTAGTAGATGTAGCTTTAGATGCTAGTGTTGGAGGACATTATAATCTTTCAACCTTGCCTGCTACATACTGTTTAGTGGATAAAACGACTTACGCTAACTACCTAACTAAAAACGAGGTAATCACACCAGCAAATGATTATCAAGTAGGGGCAAGTTTTTATGCTACAGCAAAAATTAAGCCAATAGATTATATTCAATCCCAAACAAGCAACAAAAAAGATTTAAAAGCAATTACAAGAATATTTTTTAATCTTGTAGATAGCATGGATTTTCAGTTTAGAGATGAAAAGACAATAATGCAAGGTTCAGAATTTTGGCAGGATGTTAAGTTTAGATCAGTAACGGATAATGTAAATTTACCATCGCTTTTATTTACTGGTGAAAAAGAAGTACATTGTAGCTCTAGTAGTACAGTTAGTCCTACCTTAATGATTCGCCAAACAACAAATACCCCATTACAAATTAATTCTATAAGTTATGAAGTACAAATTAACGAGATCAAGTAACAAATTAGATCAAATTATAGACGGGTATGTATTAGATAGAATAAGAGAAAAGGGAGCTGAAACCATTGCTTTAGAGCGAGAAGATAAGCTTATTGCAACTGCTTCAATCTATCAAGATGGAACATGCGATTTTTATAGAATGTCTTTATTGACTAATCAAGAAAAAATTAGTTTTTTAAAGGCAATTAAAAGGGATTTGAAAAGCAGGTCAGGGATTGCGGCTTATGTTCAAAAGGAAAGTAAGGTTAATAATAGATTTGCTCAATGGTTAGGTTTTAAACTTGATAAACAAATTCAAGGGTATAATTTTTATATATGGTAGACCCAGCAACAGCAGCAATGGCGGCTAAAGCGACAGCAGATTTCGCAAAAGGTATTTTTGGTGCGATTGCAGCTAAACGTAGAGCGAATTATGTTACTAAACAACTTCAAGAACAAGAGAAGATGCTATCTATCCAATGGAATAGAAAGATCACGGAAGGTGTAGGGCAGGTTATGGGCGGCTTGGGTGAACGGGGGATAAGTTATTCAGGTTCAGTTTTAGATCAAGTTTTAGATACAGCTTTTGATTTAACTTTGCAAAAGCAAGCACAAAAACGTCAAATTCAAGCAGAGATCGGCAAAACTAAAGTCTTGGGTAGTGAAGCAGCTTTAGCGGCTTTAGGAAGAGGTACTGGTGAAGCAGTCGGGGAATTTGCAGAATACAAAGCAAAAGAAGGTAAATAATTATGGGATATGCGTTTTTTGGTGGAGTAGCAGAAGGAGCAGAAAAAAGCATTGACCGTATCGGTCAAATTATAGATCAGCGTGTTGAGACTGAAAATAATATTGAGGCGGTAAAACAGTTTAATGATTTTAGTGTAAATTATGAGCAAAGCTTGATGAAAGCTCAAGAAACATATAATTTTGAAGGTGATTTTGTTGAAAAGCAAAAAGTTCAGTTTAATACACTTAAAAGCCAAGTTCTGAGCGGAATTAAAAATAAAAATGTTCGTCAAAAATTTGAAAGCCTTGCAACGAAAGCAGAAGGCGATTATTTGAGCAGGTCAGCAGCATGGGAAACGCAGACTAAACGAGTTAAAACAAAACAAGATGCAATGGATATTCAAGCACAGGGAGAGGGTGCTATTTATGAAATTGCAAACAATGCAGATTTAGAAACAACTGCTTTAGAAATTAACAAACAATATGATACAGTCTCGGTATCACTTGCAGGGTTATCAGCAGAACAAAGACCAGCAGCAGAGCAAGATTTAAAAGATTCTTTTAGTAAAGCTGGTTACTTGGGTTATACAAAAAAGCTAGAAAGGCAGTATGCAGAAGGGAATATCACTTTAGAAGAATTAACAGCAGAGCAGGATAAGCTATCTTCTTTTTTAACGTCAGGTAGACTTTCAATGAGTCCAGAATTAACCCAGCAGCTTTTAGCTGATTCAGATAGATTAGCTAATTCGTATTTAGAGAAATATAAAACACAGAATGAAGCTAATCTTAAAACCAAAGCAACATCATATTTAGATTTAAGGAATAGTGCAAAAGCTCCACGTGATTTAAGTTTTGAGGCTAGAGTTTTAAAATTTGCTCCAACAGAGGAAGATAAAAAAGAATGGCAAACAAAATTTGATTTAGCAGAAGAAGCCGCAGCAGCAACAATAAGCGTTCAATCGGGTAATTTAAACAATATTCAAAATCAATTAAAGGGTTTAAATGAACAATTAGACAATGCGGTTAGCGGGGGAGACTACCAAAAAGCAGATTCAATTAAAAAGCAAATAAGCTTAATTCAGACAGCAACGGCAGATTCAATTAAAGCTTTTAAAGATGACCCAGCAGGGGAAGTTCTTAAAATTAATTCTAATGCTCAACTTTTAAAAGCGAGTGGCGATTATAAAGGCTACTACAATGAAATAGCTTCTCAAGCTGCCACTATTGTTGGCAGAAGTAGAATAAGCCCACTCACTAAAGCAGAGCAGGAGCAAGCAGTTACAGTTTTATCGTCAGGAAACGCACAAGAGATAGGACAGCTTCTTGATAGTTTTAAAAAATGGGATTATTCAAACGCACCAACTTTAACAGGGACAAGTTTAACGCCTAGAGATATTTTAATTTCAGAATTAAGCAAACATTTACCAAAAGAAAAAGACGGAACAACAACTAAACCATCAGCATTAGCTTTACTAGCTTATGGCGAAACAAGCACAACATCAGCAGATTTAATTAATACTTTAAGAACCCCAATAGTCGTACCGAAAGGAATTGAGCGAAAGAAAATAGAAGAGTTGATAGAAACTGGTTTAAAGCCATACATTCGAGCTTTTGAAAATCAATCTAATGTTACTGGTGGTCAAACTCATTTTGTGGCAGGCAACCGAGCTATTTTAAACGATTTAGCTTTGCGTATTGCTTCTAAAGGAGGGGAAACTAGATCAGAAAAAGACATAGTTAATGAAGCTTTTAACATGACATTAGGCAAGGACTATGTAACGCAAAATAAAGGAGGCAATCCGATAACTGTTCATAAAAAATATGCAACTCCTGAATATGCCAATTATCTTAATTTTTTAGGGGATAAAACTTTACAAAGTTCATATTCTTTAGAAAAATTATTTGGGAAAAATAACACTTGGGATGCGTTACGGGCAACGAGCGAAACAAAATCAACGGGGATGATGCCTGCTTTAGCTAAATCTCTTTTAGATAAATCACGGGATGAAGTTTTAATTGAAGCGGAAAAACAAGGATTAAATATAAGCGAAAAAGATATAGATATAATTCAAGGTAAAGATTTTACGCAAAGAAAAACATTAAGCAAAGAAGGTTTATCTTTTATTCAAGGCAAAGAAGACCTCAAATTAGAAGCTTACCCAGATGCAGGAAGGTACAGCATTGGAAGAGGCACTATATCTTATGCAGGGGAAAAAATCACAAAAGAAGAGGCAGACAGAAGATTTGCTAAACATCTTGAAGGTAATATTGATATTGTAAATGACATTCAAGCAGAAAGAATTAGGCGTACTGGCAAAGGCTTAAGCCAAAAGCAATTTGACGCTTTAGTGAGTTTTGTTTATAACAATGGTGAAGGAAAAATGAGTACCCTTAAAGAGTATGTAGTAAACGGCAATGACACGAAGGCAGAGCAGCAATTTAGAGCATACGTTAATGCTTTAGTTAAGGGGGAGATGGTGTCAATACAAACATTAGTAAATAGGCGTGAAGAGGAATCTGTCATGTATAAAGCTGGTACTCAAGAATTAGATAAAGTAGTTAAATTAAGTCCTGAAATGGAAAAACTTGCAGGGATTAGAGAGACAGTTTTAAAGCGTAAATATGAAGCTGAAATAAGAAAAACAGGAGTATTTAAACCAGTAGGGAATACAGGCACAGCAAGGCTTTATGTTACTTATACTATTCCAAATTCAAATCAACCTTACCACATGCCTTTAATTCTTGGAATAGATGGGGTGCAAGTTAAATATTTAGATGTAACCGCAGAGGAAGCGAAAAATATTAAACCTAAGCCGCCATCTACTGTTAGCCGCAGTTTATTTTTAACTGAGGATAAATTCTCCATTTAACTATGAGTCCAATTAACATTCAAACTTATGATAATTTAGAGGTTCAAACAAACCCTGATTTATTTGCTTATTCAGGGGATTACGAAGCACAACAAAGATTAATACAAGGCTTTGAAGCAAATACAGCGACAGCATGGGGCGTTCAATCAGCAGCAGAGACAGGCTTAAGATTAATGCAAGGACTCAAGAAAGATGACTTAACCCTTTCAGCAGCAGAAGCAACAGAAAAATACGGAGTAGCAGGGAAGTTAAATTTTAATGAGCCTATCCCTGAATCTATCGCTAAATTACGTTTTAATAAATTTGTTGATAATCAAACTAGGACAGAGATTTTAGATTCAGCAGGCAGAGATAATAAAGGCTTAGAATGGTTTTTGCAAAGTTTTGTATATCCAACAGTTCCAGCAATAGCAGAAGGTTTAGCTGGCGGTGCGATAATGGGAGCAGGAAGCAAAGTCGCTCAGTTTTTAATTAGCACGAATAAACTTGCGAAATTTGGAGCATTAGAAAAAGCAGTAGAGCTAGGCTTAGTTAATCCGTTTGCTTTAGGTTCAGGTACGGCTACAGGAATTACAAGGATAGCAGTAGGTGAAGCAATCTATGAAACGATTTTACAGACAGGGATAAAAGCACAAGCAGAGCGTAACGGCTATGATTATGATGAGTTTATCGGCTTGGTTAGTATCGCTATCGCAGGCGGAGCAGGCGGTTTAGGTGGTTTATTTGTTGGGAAGCAAGCAGACAAAAGTTTAGAAATTTTTGGAAAGACAATAGACGATTATATTAAAGGGAATGTTAATGTAGAAACATTAGTTGATGATATAGTCTCAGGTGGGGTTTTAAGTGTTGATGCTGTAACCGCTTCTGTCTCTAAGATGATGGCAGATGTAGAGATGGGAAAGATCACAGACCCACAAATTATCACAGCAATTCAAAGAGTTAATCAATCAGAAGTTTTAAGAAGGCAGTTAGATGATTTAGTTAATGCAGGCTCTTTAGACGGAATTATCACTAAAGCAGAAATAGATAATTTAAGCGATATAGATTTATACAAAATTAGAAATGAATTGCTTTTTAAAAGTTATTTGAAAAGAGAGGGCAATGTTCAAACTCAATATTTAATTCAATATGCAGAAGAATTAAATCAAAAATTAGCAACACTAGAAACCCAAAAAGCATTTAACGAAAATTTAGGGAATGTGGGAATTGTTGAGAGTATTCAAAAAACGATAAACAATTTACTACTTGAAAAATCTAGTATAGAAGCCTCAAGGACTTTAGAGTTTAATAATATTGTTGATGAAACTTTAGCGAAAGCAAAAAAAGAAGGATATATTAAATCTACTAGAATTAGTGAAAAATTTGCTGAAATTACTCCTACAAATCCATCTCAGCTTACATTTGAAGAATTTTTAAACGAATACAAGATACTTGCAAATAACATAAGAACACAAAAGGTTTTATCTTTAGAGAGTTTTCTTACTTTGAAAGAAGCAACACGAATAAACATTGCTAAACTTTTTCGTTTAGTAGACCCAATCACAGATAATTTTAAATTCAAAGATTTATTAAACCTTTCAGACAAAGACTTACAAGCAGCTTACACGAAACATTTATTTGGCAGGCAGAACATGCAGGCGATGACATTAGAGCAAGCACAAAAGGTTTTAAAAGAAACATTTACAGAAAATAAAGCAGTTGAAAAAGAGATCGCAGCAAGCTTAACTAAAGAGACAGAAGAATTAACACAACAATTAAACAAATTAGATAATGCTCAAGACATGGAGCTAGAAGAGCTTGCAAGGCAAATGAATGTACCTGAACAGGACATCCCCGATATAATTAAAGCCATAGAAGACGAAGCAAAGCAAGCAGATATAGAAGTCGCTAATTTAAAAGGCTTGCAAGTAGCGATGGCTTGCTTAAGGAGAGCTAGATAATGAATGAGTGTATAGATGAGATAGTTAAAGCAACAAAAGGGTTAGTAAGGGAAGCTGATGCAAGAGATATGCTTGCAGACTTAGAAAGGCTCTTTATAAAAGAGGGCAGCGATGAAGATTTGTTTAACGCAGTGGGTCGTGATCTTGTTAATAAAACTCAAGAGCTTACTAGAAAAAAAATGTCATACATTGAAAACGCAATAAAAGGAAAAAATTTAGAGCGACTTTTCAATGAGCAAAAGGCTTTTAAAGGTAAATTTCAATTTGAAATAGCTTACAATGAGCTAATCAATGGTATTTCAGCAAGACAGAAATCTATTTTTAATCAGTTCCAAGTTCAAATGTCTAACATATTTGATGAAGAATTTGGCGGGCAGATGACTTTAAAAGAATTTTTAAACCCTAGTAGAAAGTGGGATACGAAAAAATTAACAATGTTTATCGCTGAATTGGCAGATAATCCTACAGGAAGATCACTAAAAAGCATTAGTGCAGAAGATATGCCGCTTTACAAAATGGCTAAAGTCATTAAGCGAATGAATGATGAATTAAGGGTACGAATGGAAAGGGCAGGAATCCCATTAAAATATTTACCTGGCCGCATTGGGTTTCAATCATGGGATACGATTAAATTAAGAGCGAATAAAGAAGGCTTTATCCAGCAAGCGATGGTTAAGTTTGACTGGCAACGCATGGGGAAGGCTAATTTAGATGATGTGCAAAAAGATCAATGGCTTAGAGAATTTTATATTGATGTTGTAACGGGTGTTGAAAAAGCAGACCCAGACGGGTTAGGCTCTTTTACAAGCAAAGAGTTAGTGCAAAAGCAAAGCACTTATAATCGTGGGGCTGATTTGCAGAATATTTTAACGAAGAAAAGAGAGATATTTGTTAAGTCTAAATTTTGGGATGAAATGCAGCAAGAATTTGGAGGCGGAGATATTCTTATGAATACCGCAGAGTCGATAGCTCGCACTTCAAGAAATTTAGCAATGATAGATAAATTAGGCACTAATCCCGAAGCAGGCTTATCTACTTTTTTACAAAAATATTCAAAAGCTAATCGTGAAACGCTTAGTGCAAATGGAAAGAATATAGCGAATTTTGACGAAAATGATTTTAATTATCAAAAGTTTGGGGAGCTTGCAGGGCGATATGATAAGCCTGATAATTTTACTTTAGCAAGAGTAGCTCAATCTTTTAGAAAAACTACCAGCACGGTAAAGATGGGCGGTTCTTTAATTATTAACATTGCAGATGCAAGTGTAAAATCAACAAGGCGAAGCATGGTAGCAGGCGGCAACCCAATGAGACAGCTTTCAATGTTTACAGAAGAAATGGCTAATATGTTTAAATTAACTAAAGTCCAATATGGGGATAAAGTGGCTAAACAAATTTGGGAAACAGCAGAAGCACATTTAGAAGATTCGTTATTTGATTTAAGCCGTCAATATCGTTTTGCTGATGTTGGTTCTAATGCTTTTGAAGTAGGTGGAAAATATAATCATGGGAATTTAAACAAGTTTTTAAATGTCTCAGACAAATTTAATGATGCGGTTTACCAGTACAATGGGATGGAATTATTAACCAAAGCTAACCGAAAATCATCTTATGTAAGTATTGCTAGGGATTTTGGTTACATTGCAAATCAAGGCTATAAAGAATTAGAAGATATACATAAATTTTGGCTTTCTGATTTAGGGATAGAAAAGGACGTTTGGGATTTAGTCAGAAGCAGAGTTAAAACAGGCGAAAATGGAAAAACCTATTTGGGTTCAGAGTTCATTAATGATTTAACAAATGATGAAGTAAAAGCTTTTTTAATTAAGAAAGGCGTAAAAGAGCCTACAGCATTAGGGATTCAAAAAGCAAAGGATGACATTATTTTAAACTGGCATTCAGCTTATGGACGTGAAGCCGATAAAAGGGTTTTAAGTCCAGGTGCAACAGTCAAAGCGGTATTCAATAGAGGAACACAAAGGGGGACGATTACAGGTGAATTGCTTAGAAATTTTGCTCAACTTAAAAGCTTTCCAGTAGCATTAGTACAAGAAATAATTTTACCTGCTTTAATCCGCAAGCAATATACTTCATTAGGTGCATTTGCCACTACTTCTATCGCAATGATGACAGGACTAGCCATAGTAAAAGATTTATTAGCTAACAAAACCCCACGTATGTTATTACCTGAATCAGATGATGATATAGGTACTGTTACTCAAAACTGGCTTGGTATTTTAGGAGCAGCAGCAGGCTTGCCATTTGTTCAAGAGATTTTAACTGCTACAGGTGCAGCAGCAACAGAAGGAAGTTCTATAGCTCGTATTTCTATGGGAAAAACTTTACTTGGAATAACTGGCCCTGCGACGGGTGATTTATTGAATACGGGTTTAAGTTTAGCAAGTGCAGCAGGTGGAATTGTTGGCGGTGAGCCTGAAAGAGCAGCTAGAGATGTTGGAGATATGGTTACTCATGCCCCATTCATTGGGCCTTTAATGTATGGTCATTTTTTATCAAGAACATTAAGTGCAACTGTTTATAGTTCACTGTTTGAGCTTTGGGATCCCGATTATAGAGATCGCTTAGAAAAAGCAGCAGAAGCACAGGGTAGCGAATTAATCCTTGATTAAATATACGATATAATTAAAGTATGGTAATATCCGCAGTAGCAGAAACGCAGATATTCAATGGGAACGGCTCTCAAACGAGCTTTAATTATCCATATCCATATACAGCGAATACCGATTTTAAAGTTTATGTTGGTGGAGTTTTACAAACTTTAACAACTCACTATACAGTTAATGCCACTGGTGCAGTAGTAGAAGGTAAATTTCCAGGTGCAAATATAGTTTTCCTTTCTGCCCCAGCAGCAGGTTCACAAAATGTAAGAATTTCTAGGCGTATAACTAATGTTCAAAATACTGATATATCAAGTGTTACGCAGTTTAACACTACTGATATTGAGTTAGTTTTAGATAAAAATGTCATGGCTGTTCAAGATGCTGTGGATGTAGCCAACAGGGTATCAGTAGAAGCAGTGGATGCGGCAGTAACGGCTTCGGCAGCAGCAATAGCCCCAAGCGTGGCGGCAAGTGCAGCAAGTGCAGCAAGTGCAAGTAGTTCAGCTTCTACAGCTACCACTCAAGCAGGGATAGCTACCACTCAAGCAGGTAACGCTAGTGGTTCGGCAAGTGCAGCAAGTGCTTCGGCTACTTTAGCAGGAAATTACGCTAATTATGCAGAAGACAGTTTAGTACCAAGTGGTTCAGGTTATTCAGCTCTTCATTGGAGGAATAAAGCAGAAGATCAATATTTGCTTACGCAACAAATAGTAGATGCTTTGGGTCAAATAGTTAATGGTACATGGCTTTCAAGAGTTTTAAGAGAATCCCCTAATAGTAACGATTATTCTTTCACAACTGTTCCAAGTGGGGATTATTTAGTTAATTGTTTAAATCTTACCAGTGGTCAAAAAGTTACCGCAAATTTACATGCTACGCCTAATATTGCAACTATTAATCGTTTTGAAATCAAGGCAAGTGCTGGAAAAGAATTTCATTTAAACGGCAACGGAAAAGACATAGAAGGACACGAAGGAACTACCGCTTACATTGATGTTCCATGTTTACTTGAAGTGGCTTTTGATACACAGAAAGATAAATATGTAATTATTTTAAAAGGATTAATATAAATGGGTAAAATAAGTTTAGGGACTGGAGGGAGTGGAAATGTTGAGATTTTACAAGGATCTGCTTACACGACTGATTTAAGAATACCGTTGGTGCTTAAAAAAAATACTAACTCTGATTCTGATTTTTCAACAACTGGCTCTTTAACACTTAATGCGTTATTTTATTCTTTTAGAAATTTTACAGTTAATTCAGGACATTTAGTTACTCTTAGTCCTGGTTTAACTATTATTCAATGTTCTGATACATTTAATCTAGGGGGTAGCGGAATCATCGGGCAGTTAGGTTCACTAATTGGTATTTTCGATCAATATACTTTAGAAACAACTGGTAGTAATGGTTCTGGTGGAGCAGGCGGAGCTAACGGTTATTATTTGTTCCCAGATTATGTTAATGGAACTTCTGGCTCTATCGGTGGTAATGGTGGTCTTGGGGCAGCTGGCGGTGGCGGTGGCGGCGGTGCTGTAGGATTTGGAGCTCAAGGAGCTGACCCTGGTCGTGCTGGTGGAACTAACTCTGCAGGTGTTAATGGTACTGGCAGCAATGGCAGTGCTGGCGGTGGAGGTGCAAGTGGTTTTGCTGGGGGTACTGGTGCTAATAATGCTGGGGGTACTGGAGGTGGATCAGCTGGATCAGCTGGTGGTAATGGTAGCAATCAAGCATGTGGATTAATTATTATTGCAAAAAATATTATATTAGGTGCAAACATTGACCTTCGTGGCGGCGTTGGCGGTAACGGTGGTAACGGTGGTAACGGGGCTAGTTGGAATAGTTCTGGTAATGGAGCTGGCGGCGGTGGCGGCGGCGGTGGCGGTGCTGGTGGACGTGGTGGCTTTATTGGGCTTTATTGTTCAGCTTTATCTCAAACAGCTGGGCTTGTTTCTGCTTCTGGGGGAGATGGTGGTGTCGGTGGTTTAGGTGGTTCTGGTGGTAACGGAACTAGCACTAATGGATATGGTGGCGGCGGCGGCGGTGGCGGTGCTGGTGGACGTGGTGGCACTGCTGGTTCAATAATTGTAGGTTACGAAACATTTTCACAAACTGGTGGAAGTATAACTGCCGCTGGTGGTAGTGGTGCAAGTCCAGGGGCTGGAGGTGGAGGGGGAGCAAGTAGCTCACCATATCCTAATGGTAGTGTTGGTGGTAATGGTGGGATTGGAGGCACTGGATTGAAAAATGCTGTTAAATTAAACAGAGAAATTAGAATAGGCGATCCCTTCCAATGAGTCGAATAAAAATGGTTTAAAAATCAAAAAAAAAGGAGTAAAATAGAATTATGTATAAAGAAATAACAAAAGAATTAATTAACGGCAAAGAATACGAAGTTATTACACTAGATGATTTCGGGCAGTCTCAAACTATCTCTAATACATTTGAGGATGTAGTTAAAGCAAATGGTGTTTATACTTTAAGCTATGAAAAGAAAAAATACGGAGTTTTAGAGGTAACTTGCAATGACATTAGAATCCCTGAGACTGGCGAAAAAGAAATAATAAAAATAAAACTAATTGCTGTAAAAGCTTTAGAAGAAATTTTAAAGGTTAAACCAAATGAAACAAACGACAAATAGTAATGGCGAAGGCATACAGGCTTTTAATACAGTAGGTAATGGTGAAGTATTACCGATGACTGGTAGCACTGTAATAAGTGCGGTTATCCCTGTCCGTGCGGTATGCGTTAAAGTTCAAGCCGATGGGGCAGACATCGTTTTCAAATTTGGGAATGCAACCCCAATGACAGTTAATGCAAGCACTGACCCTAATAAGGTTTTTAATGGTTCTACTGAAATGTTTACTGTGCCAAACGCCAAAAGATATATTCACGCGATTGGTGGTGCAGGCAATTTAAGGATAACGTATAGTTCAGATGAGTAACGGATTAGATTTAGAATTAGATTTAATGCTTGGGCAGGCAGCTAGTGGCGGTAGTCCAGTCGAGACTTTTTACATTTTGCAAGAAGATGGATTTAAAATACTACAAGAGAACGGGGACGGACTTTTAAAAGAGAATGGCTGACGATAAAATATCTGCATTAACAGAGGGAACAGTTGTTGATAAGGACAACGATTTTTTTGTTTTTGTTGATACTTCAGACACAACGCAGAGTATAATTACTGGCTCTACTAAAAAAGTTAAACCAGTAAATATGCCTATATCTACAGCAATGCAAGAGGAAATCAAAAGGATTAGTTTTGTTAGAGTATGATTATATTAAATGATGCTACAAATCTAACTTTAGAGCTTGGTAGTACAATAACCACAAATCAGCTACCTTGCTACGCTTCTTTTCGTGACTGTGCCGTGGGAGAATTGACTCCTTCTTTTACTGCGACAGACAGCAACAATACTACCGCTATTAGTTTAGTTCCTGCTGCTCCAAGTGGTAAAACTAGAATTGTTGATTTTTTCAATGTGTTTAACTTAGATACTACGTCAAAACAAGTAATCATTACAGTAGGTGCAAGGAGATTATTTTCAGTAGTTCTATCCATCGGGGAAACATTACAATATACGGATTCTCAAGGGTTTCAAGTCTTGACCAACGCAGGCAGCGTGAAACAATCCATTAATCAAGGAACGAATGTTGTAAGCTCAGAGATGCAGATAGTAGTTTTAGCTTCCAATGTAATAAACAACAATGCGATTGCGAACACAATGCAAGACGTTACAGGATTGAATTTTCCTATCCTGAGCGGAAAACTTTATGAATTTGAATTTAACATTCAATACACTGCGGCTGCAACCACGACAGGGTCTAGGTGGGGAGTTAATGCCTCGGCTGGTACAGCAGCTAATATGTCTTTAACCAGCGAGTATTCTTTAACTGCGACCACATCAACAAGAAACGCACGGATTCAAGCTTTCGACTCCCCAGCGGCTTCTAACGCCACGTCAGCAACAACAGGAAACAACTTAGCTAACATTACAGGAACTATCAGAGCGACAGCAGACGCTACTTTCACGGCACGTTTCGCTTCGGAAGTCGCTAATATTGCTATCACGGCATTAGCAGGTTCTACAGTAAAATGGAGACAAATAGATTAAAGGGGTATTTATGATTAATGGCTTTAAAGTAGTAGAGAATAATACAAAATTAGAACTTACGCAGGGTAGCGTGACGATAAGGTTTGTGCCAGTTTCAGAAGAATTTTTAACAGTGCAATCACAAGATTCAGAGATGTTGTGGTCTGTGTCTTTGATTAATATTGACGACCCATCAGACGAAAGAACTTTTACTTTAGATGCAGAAGAAAAAGAAAATATTTCTGCTTTTTTATCACGGTATAATTTAAGTTAAGGAGAAGAATAATGTTTGGCGGTACAGCAGGAGCAGCAAAAATAACAAATGAATTAATCGCAGTTAGTGAACTGTTTACAGACAGATTTGATAATCCTTTAAAAAACAGAATTAGTGAAGTATTTGAAGCTGAGTTTAATTCTAAGTTAGAAAAGGCTATAGAAAAAAACATTGGCAAACTTAAAGGTGAAAAAGGTAATAGTGGCGAGAAAGGCGACACTGGTAAAGATGGACTTAATGGCAAAGATGGTATCAATGGCATTGATGGTAAAGATGGATTGGACGGCAAAGACGGCATTGATGGTAAAAATGGGCTAGACGGTAAAGATGGACTTAATGGTAAAGACGGTTTAGATGGCAAAGACGGTATCAATGGTATTAATGGTAAAGATGCAGAATTTGATTATGAGTTTGCAAAGAAAGAGTTAGCTAGTTTATTTGAGGAGTGGAAAGCGAATCTAGGTGATCTTAATGGTAAGCAAGGGGAGCAAGGGCTTAAAGGTGATAAAGGCTTAGACGGGGCAGAATACCCTACTTACGAGAAACAGCTATTTTCAGAGGATTTAGCGTTAGTCGCACACCACAAATTGCCTAAGACCAATACACTGATTATAGTTTCGGTTTTTGCGATTTCTGGTCTTGGAAATTTTGTGCGTTTTGAAGAAGAAGTAATATTCCAAAATTTGGGTGGCGAAAGCAAACTACTAAGTAAGGGTTATTTTGTAAATGGCACGCCTAAAAATAAACCTAATTTATCTTACGAAATTAACATCGTTAATGGTTTTTTAAATGTTTTGGTAGCTGGTAAGACAAGCGAAATATTTGATGTTAAAGTAGTAATCAAATGACAGAGACTTTAATCACTGCGAATGTTCCCGAATGGATAACTGCCTTCATGGGGTTTTTAGCAATGATTACAGGTATTGGGGTAATTGGGTTTCTTTGGAAAAATTTAGAGCCTTTAGTGGATGGGAGAATCGAAAATAAAAACATTGAAACAAATAAAAGATTAGATCGTTTGGAGGAAAAATCAAATCGCCAAGATGAAAACATTAACGACAATAGAAGATCAATAGAAAAGATTAAAGAACTTGAACACCAACAAGATTTAAGCATCAATCAGTTAGTGAGCGACGTCAAACACTTAAACCAGTCTTTAAGCAGCTTAATTGATAAAATTGATAAAAACCATAGCAACCTTGCTGATAGAATAGACAAGATTCACGTTTGTTTAGTCAAAGAAAACTAATTACTTCCCAGCTTTTTTAGGAGCTGGTTTAGTTTTAGCAGGTTTAGTGTAGACTTTAGCTTTTCTCATAAATCTTATTATAATATATAATTTGTTTTATGAGTTTACCTTTGCAGGATTTTGGAACGAAAAGAAAAAAGAAATACTTAGAAGAGTTTTATTACTCTTTAATCGAAGAAACCAAAAAGCAATACGGAGATTTGATCTTCAGGGAATTACCTGATTTATTCTTGAGTATGTGTGAAGCTCTCGACAATGATTCTATCTCTCGGAATTGGTCTCACTTAATAGCCAACAAGCGACATTCAAGGCAAATTCAAACTAAAGCTTTAACTGAAATTTATCAAGCTAGGGGCAATGAGCCTATAGCCATGCAAGAAATTCAAAGATTAATGAAAGAGAAATTCCCTGAAATTACGGCTGCTTCAGTGGTAGGGATTAATCAAATCCTAAAAGGTTATGGGCTTTGCGAATTAGTTAAGAAAGGTGGTACTGTTACGATTTGGCGAGGAAAATTTGCAAATAAATAACTTATTCTTAACTTTTAAGTTATAATATTGAATGAGTTAATTAAACTCATTTTTTCATTTCCGAATCCTTCCTTCTGCCCTCAAGTTTTTGATTTTCTTCTTGAGGGCTTTTTTTTAATCTTTTTTAAGCCAAGACTGAATCAAAAAGGCTATTGAAAACCAAGCAGCAGTTAAAGATGGTGCGATTAATAAATGAGTTAAAATTATTCCAAAAATAAACGTAAAAATAAAAACCAAAAAAAGTTTAATTTTCAATTCATTTTTTGTGCAGAATTTTTCTATTTTAGCTAAAAGTAATTCTTCGTTAATCATTAATAATTCCAAGTCGCATAATCGCTTCTGCAATCCAAGTGAATAAAATTAGCACTAGGATTAATAGCTCTACCGCCTTTTTTGAAAGTAGAATTAACAAGTTTTAATAATTCTTCCAATGGTACTCCAATGATGTGGAAGTCGGCAGCAAACCCTTTCGTGTGCATACTACCGCCTTTACGTCCTTGCTTCAATTCCCATGCTGTAGGTCTGAATCCTGATGTGATAATCAAAGGTCTATCATAAAAATCTCTGATAATCTGTAATCTTTCAGCAATTCTTTGCAAGTTCCGTTCAATTTCTATGCTCCATGCTTTTTCGATAAAAGGTAGGATTTCAACTTTATTCACTGTACTGGTAAATAAAAGCTCATAGAGACTTATGTTAGAAGTTAATTGTCTGTTCAGAATAGGCATGTTTATATTTTACCTCTTATTTGATTTTAGTGAGCGTAGCTAATACCAACGGTCAGTAAAACCTTTTGCTAGACTGGGTAATCTTATTTGACTACCATATTTTCGATGTCGGGAAAATGGTAAAAAAAACCCTGCAAGGCTGGGGAGCGAGCAGGGTAATTTTATGATCTCTTTAGTTGTAGCTAATGATAGTTAAGATTAGGCTAAATAATCAGGCAAATTATTAATTAATTCCTCATCCCATGCAGAATCATAATCAATATTACCTTCCAGTAAATTAACTAAATCATTAATTAATTCATTAAAATCTTCATCCATACCAATAAATCAAATGTTGAACCCAGTCTAATACCGAAAGGAAGTTTAATCTTAAATCGGCTATTATTTTCATTTCTTATCCCCAATAGACCAAGTGATTAAACCACTTGCAAAAAGCATATCTTCTTAAATCAGTTACTATTTCCATTTAGGGTTCTTTTTCCTATTCCACGCTAACACAGCAATAAACATAGCTTGACGTTTCCAAAATGCCACGCCCTCCATCTTAAGTAATTCCCTAAAAAGAGAATGTGTAAACATTTGAGATTTACTTTTCATTACGCATAAATAATCATGCACGATAGCAGGAATCATAAAATCCCTAGCCACTGCTTCACCGATTAAGGGCTGAAACCATGCAGGTATAGAAGCTCCATCGGAACACCAACCACGAGGGATGTAAACTTCTTCCTCTGAAACGTCAAAATTTTCTCTAACTGAAACGATTAAGCCTTTCTTTAGTTTGACTCTTAAAGGGTCATATCCTGCGATCTCAAGATCATTAACAATATCAAAAGGAGTAATTCTAGTTACTTTCATGATTTATTAACCTTTCAGTGTTTTAATTTCTTCGTCTATATGCCTTATTTCTATTCTATATTTAACTTTCATTTCTTGATTAAAGGCGGTCACAGCTAGTCTTTCACGATCTTGTTTTCTTGCTTCAAGTATTTCAATTTGTTCTTCTTTCGTGTAGTTCATAATTTAATGATAACCCAGAAATTCCTTCTCCACTTACGAGGAGTGATAGAGACTTCTTTACCTTCTTTTGTGTGAAGAGCAGCAAAAATGCGAGCTTCTCTTTTATCTTTAAATCCGTAAGCTAGTTCTGTCTCTGATTCTTTTAATTGAGTAAAAGATGGGAATTTTTGTTTAAAATAATCCCAAAATTCTTCTTCTGCTGTCATTCTTTAGTGCTTTCCTTAATTGCTTGTTTTAATTGGTATTGAAGTTCCTTTCTTAAGAGTTCTTTTTGTTTTGGTAGGGTCATTTCCTGCACTCCCAGCTTGTTTTAATGGCAGCAGCACCAGCGATTAATAACAATATAAATACTAAAAATATTAACTCTGGATTTATTCCGAGAAGTAAAAGCCAATCAGGTAAATGATAGCCAATGTAGGCACAACCACCAAACAAACCAAAAACAATAGTAGTTTTAAAAAAATTAATTAAAAATCTCATTTCCGTTTTCTCCTGTTATCATTATTCTTTTTCTTGCCACTTACATTTCAAAGAAACTCTTTTTAAATAATTACTTCTATTTCTTTCTTTAATGGCTTCTTTGTTTTCATCCCTTTTAATTTTTGCTTTAGTCTTGGCTAACTCTTTTCTTACTGCATGATATTTTTTCTGGGATTCGCTCCAATTACTTTCATCAGTTTTATTTTTTAAATAATAATCTCTCTGCTGTTGTCTTATTTTTTCTTTGTTCGCCTCATAATAAGACTTAGAATATTCAGTTTTTTTCATTTCCGTTTTTTCCTACTTTAAACATATCCTTTCTTGCCACTTACATTATAAAGAAATTATTTAATTCTTCTTTCCTCCATAGACCGCCAACAATATAGCTTCTGCCATTCCGTCAGACTTAACCCTTCCCCTAGGTGGAATCAGATTAACTTCTGGGTAAAGCTCTTCTGCTTTAGCGATAGCTTCTTCCTTATCTGCTCCAATGTCAAAATATCCTTTCCATTTGTGCGGTCTTACACTTTCTAGTTTATATCGTTGAGATTCGATAATGCCTAGTATCCTACCCATGTTTCGTTCGATGGTAGTGGTGGAACGCCTGCTCTCTGTGGGTAAAGCAAAAGGCTCTTCTATAATCGTCAGATCAGGTTCAAAATCAGTAATCAAATCATATACGACTTTAGAATCTACGATAGTCTTAGTTTTGTAAACCGCTTGCTTAGACTTATGGAGCTTCTTTTCCTTAACTGTCATCTGCTTAACTTTTTTCTTGGTCTTGGTCTCTAACTGAGTTGTAGGCATTTTAACCACTTGGATTAAATGGTCATCTTCTAAGAAAGCGATACCGCCTTTTAGTCCTGGATCAATTCCTATTACCTTCATCGCTTTTTAAAAAACTCCTTTAAAACTTGCTTAACGTGGTCATCTTTGACAAAATAATGGGGGTTTCGTTTATCATAGCCGACAATTCCAGCTTTGATTAACGCACTAGATAAAGCTCTTTCTTGCCTATGGACTGCTTCGTGAGTCTGTGGGTCAAGCATGTGGATATTTTTAGGGTCAGGGTTCATTCTGTCTAAATCTATATGATGTCTCTGCATTAGCTTTCTTTGGGCTTCACTTAATCCTTTAGTTTGAGGATTCGTTTTTAAAATTTCTTCCCTTGACGGGTAAAGTCTGCCACGTGAACCGCTCCAGTTAGGGATGTAATCAGGATAAATTATTTTAGTCATGTCATCAC
>Ga0172376_10001781_pt1 | contig 27158 bp, 20 predicted proteins | sample Lak35m_FD_121114 | JGI IMG/M metagenome (GOLD analysis project Ga0172376, IMG submission 121114) | Freshwater microbial communities from Kabuno Bay, South-Kivu, Congo - kab_092012_35m | ecosystem: Environmental > Aquatic > Freshwater > Lake | place: Democratic Republic of the Congo: South-Kivu...
CACATTACAACAAATTATAACGGGCAATTCACAAATCAGACCGGCGTACATTCGCGTTATGAAAGCACGATGATTGGTTATCATTCAACTGAAATTAATTATAATGGAAGACCAATTGAATATGTGACTAATATTTCGGGTTTTACTTTTAACTTCATTTATAATAATTACAAATATGTTGATTCTGTTTTGATTGCGGATAAAAAAGCAAAAACTGCTGCCGGCGGAAACTATAATTCAGTTTATTATCAATACCTGTGGACTTACACAAAATATTTTACAATTCAACTTTATGAGAATGCATCTTCTACTTTGGCAGAGTTGATTTATACAGCGTGGATTAATGCCGGTAGTCCGACAATTACCGAACTTGAAGAAAATGTTTTAGCACTAAATGACTTTGAACTTTATCAGAATTATCCCAATCCATTTAATCCTGTTACGACGATTAAATATTCGATTCCGGCAAGCAAGAATGGAAGTACCAGTGATGTAGAATTAATTGTATATGATTTGCTTGGCAGAGAAGTAAGAACATTAGTGAATGAAAAACAAGTGGCAGGAAACTACACTGTCAAATTTGACGGAAGTAATCTCTCAAGCGGAGTTTATTTTTATAGACTAAAAACTGTAAATTTTTCACAAACGAAGAAGCTGATTTTAATGAAGTGATTAAATATAAAAGGCTACTTGAAAAAGCAGCCTTTTATAAAAATCATTTTGAGGAAAAAACATTTTTAATTCTTTGGACATAATTACCGATTAATAATAAAGAAAATTCGTTATAAACAATAATTCAAAAGTACAAACTCATGCAAGAATTAATTAATCCATGAATTGGTTTTGAGGATAATTTGAACTAACACTTCGTTTTTTAACTGACAGAATTAAATAAATTAATTGGCAAAATAATTTAATGAATCTCGGACTATTGAAATTAAATCCGGGAATATTACGTTAATTACAATCAATCAAATATTATTATTTGATAAGTATCATTTTTTTTGTGGAAGAAAATCCACCTGAACGTAGCTGATAAAAATATACACCACTTGAAAGTTTGCTTGCGTCGAATCCGATAGAATAATTCCCCGCGGCCTTATCATCGTTTATAAGCACAGCCATTTCTCTTCCAAGAACATCGAAAATTTTTAATGTTGTATTTTGAGTTTGTTTTGATTTACCAGCAATATCAAAACTTGGTACGGAAAATCTAATAGTTGTTGTTGGGTTGAACGGGTTCGGATAGTTCTGGAATAATTGATATTCAAATGGAATTGTTTCTGCATTATTAACTGAAGTAGTGAAATTACTTTTAGAAGCCGTAAATACGTATTTGTCGTCGGTTGTAATTGGTCTTCGAGTTAGAATAAACAATGAATCACCGTTTGTTGGATATTTCTTTTCCCCAACCACCATGGTTTTAAAACTTGCATGATAGCGCGGGAACTGAGATGTATATTTTTTCGGAGTAAGAAGACCAACCTCTTCATTGATTTCCCAATTGCTGTTTTTTGTCAGACTTTGTTCGAGTACGACAAGATCAATTTTTTCATTGTCTGTAATATTCCAGACAACGAATGGGCATTTTACAACTTTCTGTCCCGATGAATTATAAGCCAAATCAGAAGGATTAGCAAAAGTTCCATCCGAAAGAGTATCGGTATTACCCCAAATTACAACAGCATCAATTGGGGCAAGTACTTTTAAACCCGCACCGCCTGTGATTGTAAATTCAAAATTGGAATTAGAATTATTTACAAAATAAGAATTATCAAAATCAAGTTTAAATTCAAACACGGGATCAAACTGAATTGCAAGTCCTTCAAAAGGCTGAGTAACATAAAAAACGCCTTCACCGCCGTTTAATGAAAAATTTGTAATTACGTCTGTCGCTTTTGTTGTGTTTTGGATATTGGCATAAGTCAGGTCACTGCTTGGCTTAGAAAAACTGACTTCATAAGAATCTCCAGTAATCATAGTTGAATCGACAACATGAACAAAAACGCGGCTGGTACTTGTGCCTGCGGTGTGCTGCGTTTTTCTTGCATTTATCACCGCCTGCGGTTTTACAGGAGAGACAATTTTACCAATTATATCATAATCATTTTCTTTTCCGAATTGACCCCAGCTTGACCACACAACAAAAAGTTTATTGTCGTTTGATACAATAAAATCAGGCTCCCACTGATAACTTTCTGCATAATCATTTGCAAGCGATTCGAAACTAATTTTGTTCATGTCCGCATCGAGAATCTGAGCATAAACTCCTTCTCTGTCGCCATCCTGTTTCCAGCTTGACCAAACCACAGCAATTTTATCATTAAACATTTTATGAATTTTTGGCAGCCACTGATAATTTACAAAGGTTGAATTAACAAGAGTTTCGCTGCCGATTTTATTTCCAAACGAGTCAAATTTCTGTAAATAAATTCCCCCATCGAATCCATCTTGTTCCCAGCTACACCATGCAACTATAAAACTTCCATTATCGAGCGGTTCAATATTACTATACCATTGATAATCATCAGTGTAAGTATTAACCAAAAATTCCTTGTTCAATACATTTCCATTTGAATCATAGATTGATGCAAAAATATCATAACCGCGGGATGTTGTTGCGATCTGCTTCCACGATTCCCATGTGATAACAAAATTTCCATTTGATAAATATTTAATATCCTGCCGTGATTGTGAATAAGCCAAAACATTATTCACGCGCACTTCGACACCGGTTTTATTACCGTTTGCATCAAACCGTTGAAAGAAAATATCTCTGTCATTGTTTGGCGTCCATGATTCCCAAGCTATAATAAATTCTCCATTATCATTCATCGTGACACGCGGTTTGGTTTGTGATAATTCAGTAGTTGTGTTTACCAAAAACTCATCACCAACAGGCAAGTTGTTTTTATATAACCTCGCTTTTATGTCGAATATCGAATTATAATCACCTGAATGACTTGCCCATGCAATTACAAAATCTCCTCCTGAATTCATTGCAACCGTTGGCTTTTCCTGAAAATTAGCAGTGATTGAATTAACCATAACTTCATTGCCATTTTTCTCGTGCTGAGAATTAAATAATTGAAAGTAAATATCTGTTAATGAGCCAACCGAATTAGATTCCCATACAACAATATAATTGCCTGAAGCATCGCGTGCTATTTGCGGATTACGCTGAGAATTTATTTGGGTTGTATTAACTAAAACTTCATTCTGAGCCAATAGAACCGAAGCAATCATCATTATTAAAATTGTAAAATTTTTCATCTTTCCCCCGATCATTTCATTTGAAAATCCATCAATGGATAGCTGCTTGCATCTTTTAAGTTATAATGCCACCATTCAGATTCATAATAATTTAGTCCCGCTACTTTCGTAAGAACATCTTTTAAAAGTTGTCTATTGTTAATTACTTCCTGAGGCAAGTTTGAATATGAATGAGAAGAATTTGTACTGAAATCGTCAAACAATGTTGGCATTGTTAGTTCTTCGCCCGTTGCCAAGTCAATCAGAGTTAAATCAACAGCACCGCCACGGTTGTGCATTGAGCCGCTTGCGGGATCAGCAATGTAAACCGGATTAGGATACACGGCAAAAAGCAAATACTGAACTGCACGCGGACGATAACCATCCCATATTTTTATACCAATTCCACTTGGATAATTTTTGCTGTTGAAACTTCTGATATTGCGAAGCGAATCCTGTGCAACCTTCAACGACCTCACTAATTTATTAAGCATCAAAGCGTCGTTGCATGTATAAAATTTAGGCAAAGCAATATCACCACTTGGTAAATTTAAAAATTTGTGATCAGCAGTTGAGTAGCGTAAATCGATTACAATATCGGGAATTATATCTTTTGGATTAACAAGTTCATCATCGCTTAATTGAGCAATGCAAAAACTATTCAACAGGAAAAAAAGTACTAATAATTTTTTCATGGGCACCTCTTAAATTAATTTGATTCGGGTATCAACAGCATAAAATTTATTTTCTTCCGATATGATTAAGGGATTTATATCAACTTCGGAAATGTTTTTATTTTCTATCATCAGCAAATTAAACGAAGAGATTATATCAATCAATTTTTTTATATCAATTCCCGCTTCACCACGAACTCCGGCAAGAATTTTTCCAATATTTGTTTCGCCAACCATTTCTTCTATATCTTGCGGTGCGGAATAAATTGAACGCATCGATTTATCATTTACAAATTCCACATATTTCCCGCCACTGCCAAAAGTTACAATTCCACCAAAAGATTTATCACGGAAACCACCAATTAGAATTTCATGTTTGGCTTTTATAAAATTTTGAATAAGAAACTTTTCGGCTTCAATTCCTTTTTCTCGCATGTTCAATGATATCTCATCAAGCGCAGCTTTAAGTTCCATCTTTGATTTGATATCGATTTTTACAGCTTTCAACTCAGATTTGTGCGTTGCCAACGCGCTAATTCCTTTGGCAACACAAGGGAAAAACTTATCATCAATAAAATCAATATCTGAAGCTGAATTTATAAAAGTTTCCATAGCAATCGGAATCTTATAATTTTGCAGCAATTCCGAAACAGATTCTGAAGGCAAAAATTCACCACTCTTTCCGTCGATGGTTTTTGATTTAATATTTAATAATTGAGGATAAAATTTTTCTTTTCGAGAATTAATTTTATTCTTGAACAAGAGCATATTAGATAAAATCTCTGCAGGATCTTCGGGATTTTTAAATACAGGTTTGCTATGATTGTAATTACTCCAAAATTCAGGCAGAGGCATAACAACCTGAAATACCGGCTTTGGAGAAATTACTGAATTAACGGCATCAATAACCGGAATCGGAGAAACCATCACAGGTTCAACAAAAATAGAAATGACAGAATCAACATTTTCATCGTCAAGTAAAATCTCAATTGCTTTTTTATAAATTTCAGCACTACCACCGGGTAGCAAATCGATTGGATTATTAATGCTTCCTTCGGGATGCACAATTATTCTTAATTTTTCTTTCGTCGCAAAAGATAATTCGGCAAGTTTTAGTTTTTCCTTATCAAGTTTATCAACAGCAAGAATAGCAGGTCCGCCAGCATTTGTTATAACCGCAATCTTATTACCTTTTGGCAAAGGAAAATATTCAAAACCTTTTGCAGTATTAAATAACTCATTCAGATTCTCAACGCGGATAATACCGAACTGATTTAAAAGGTTATCAATGATTTCATCTTTACTGCTTATCGCTCCTGTATGTGATGAGGCGGCTTTTATTCCGCTTTTGGTTCGTCCTGCTTTTAAAATTATAACAGGTTTTGAAATTTTTTCTTCCATAAAAAGTTTAAGAAAATCAAAACCATTCTCAAAACTTTCAAGATACATTGTAATTGCTTTTATAGAACTATCGTCCTGCCAGAATTGCAGAAAGTCATTCTCGTTCAGGTCGGCTTTGTTGCCAACACTGATGAAATGATTGAATCTGATATTGGTTTGACGTAATGAATTAAGCACTGCTGCGCCAAGCGCTCCACTTTGTGATAAAAATGCAATCCCACCGGTTTCGGGTTTTTCTGCCACAAAAGTTGCATTTAATTTTATTTCAGGACTTGTGTTTATAACGCCCATGCAATTCGGTCCTACGAATCGAATTCCATTTTCGTTAAGCTTTTTCTTTATTTTAATCTCAAGTTCTTCCCCGGTTTTTCCGATTTCTTTGAATCCGGCAGTAATAATGATTAAGGATTTTGTTTTTTTTGAAACAAAATCTTCAATAGTCTGTTCGATAAATTTTTTTGGAACGAGAACAATTCCGAGATCAATTTCATCGAAAATTTCTAAAATACTTGAATATGTTTTGAAGCCAAGTATTTCGTCTGAGTTTGGATTTACAGGAAAAACCTTTCCTGAGAAATTAAAATCCTTGACACATTTTAATAATTCATAACCAATGCTTTTTTCTTTTGAGGAGGCTCCGGCAATACAAATTGTCTTTGGATAAAAAAAGTTTTTCAGTTTGGATTTCATTTTAATAATTGTTTGTTTGTTCAAAAATAAGAAATAACAGATTCAAGTTAAAAGAGATAATGATTTTTCCTAACCGACTTGCAAAAAACAAACCAAACATTCGGACAATATGCTTTTAATTATGATGTTTTGATTCAAAAAAATATAAACAAATTTATTTTGGGCACTAAATTAGCGTTAGGTTTGTTCGATTATATGAAAGAAAAATTAATTATATTAAAATTATGATTGAATTAAAAATTGATAATAGCGCTGCAGTTTTCTTGCTTACAGAACGTATGAGGCTTGAGCTTGAAGCGGCAAAAGAGAACAAAAGGATTCCGGAGTATGTAACCTTCGAAACCATGAGCTACGATCAGTTGCTTGGTTTTATAGAGAGAGCTGTATTTGATTTGACGACACTTCTGCCGTGCGAAATTATGATTGAGGAAAATAATGTGTCAGAAATTATGACCAAAGCAATTCGTTCTTTGGCTGCAATATTTCATAAAGATGATTTAAAAGGTTTCTCAATTAATCAAACATATAATATCATCAGACCTATCGAAAAACTGTTAAAGTTATATTCTGAAAATGAAGATTTATTCAGAGTTAACTAACAAACTATCGTTACCAATTTTTTTATCCAATTTCATGGTTTAATTTGAATTACGACGACATCAAAAGGTTAAAGAATAATTTTCCACATGTTCCCAACATACTTGGAAAGGAAGAATATTTTAATTCAGCAGTGCTGATTCCACTTATTAAAATGAACGATGAATTAAATTTCCTTTTTGAAAAGCGCGCTAAAAATATCAGGCAGGGCGGTGAAATATGTTTTCCGGGTGGCGAAATTGAACCACTTGACTCAGGCATTGATGCAACAGTTCTTCGCGAAACAAAAGAAGAAATCGGCATTGACTCGGATAGAATTGAATTGATAGGAAGACTTGATACTTTATTCGGTCCACGAGGCATTACGGTAGATTCATATCTGGGATATTTGAATATTTCAATTGATGAATGTAAAATTGATAAAACAGAAGTTGAAAAAATATTTGCAGTTCCGGTTTCCTATTTTGAAAAAAACTCACCCGAAAAATATACCGTAATTACAAAATCTCAGTTTGAGTTTCTTGATTCAAATGGAAATACGGATTTGCTTATTCCCATTGATTCATCGAATCAAGGCTCGTACTTTGAAAATAAAAGAAAAGTGTTTGTTTATAAAGTCTCAGGCGAAATTATTTGGGGAATAACTGCCCGGCTTGTTTTTGAAATTGTTCAGCTGCTTAAAAAATAATCAGGCATATTTTTTTAGAATTTCAACAGCATGAGAATAATATCCCAAGCCAAACAGGTTTAAATGATTCAAAATGTGGTATAGTTTATAAAAATCATTTCGCTCACGCCAGCTTTTTTCTAATGGAAATGTTTCATTGTAAGCGGAGTAAAAATAATCATCGAAACCACCAAATAGCATTGTCATTCCAAGTTCAGCCTCCCGATGTGAATAAGAAACCGCGGGGTCAATCAAAACGGGATTTCCGGAATTATCACATAAAAAATTTCCCGACCACAAATCACCGTGTATTAGCGAAGGTTTGCATTTGTCAGGAATAATTTTATCAAGATTTTTTTCAACGCGATTAATCAGGTTAATCAATTCGGCGGTAGATAAATTATTTCGTTCTGCAAGTTTAATCTGATAAAGAATTCTATTCTGCCAATAAAATGTTTTCCAATTATTATTTGGGGGAAGATTATTCTGCGGTGTCGAACCAATAAAATTATTCTGAGAGAATCCAAAATTCTCATTAGTAACTTTATGAAGTTGAGCAAGCTGATTGCCGAACAACTCCCAGAAACTTTTTTTGAAGGATCCCTGCTCTATGTATTTCAAAAGCAGGTAATTATCATCAAACCAAACAACTTCCGGAGTGTTGATTTTATTGGTGTTTCTGATTTCCTCCAATCCTCTAGCTTCACAAATAGAACCTCCTTTCTGATAATAGCGCTTTAAAAAATATTTTTCTTTTTTAGTAATGATTTTATATGAAGAACCAATGCACCCACCGCCGACAGATATAACAGACTCAATTCTTTGATTTAATTCTTTCTGAATTAATTCGTTAATCTTTTCCATTTAACTCAGGAAAATCCTTTTTGATTTTTTCGAGCAACCCATAGCATGCATCTTCTAGCAAATCAATTACATATTCAAATCCTTCTGCGCCACCATAATATGGATCGGGAACTTCCTTTGCCGTATAATATTTGCAGTAATCAGTCATCTTTGAAATTTTACTTATCTCATTTTCATCTGAAGCCATTGAAAGAACATTAAAATAGTTTTCATCATCCATTGTTATTATGTAATTAAAATTCTTTAAATCATCTTCTCTGATTTTTCTTGCAAGATGATCAAGAACATATTTCCTTTTTGAAGCATGCTCAATCATTCTTGGATCGGAATTATCGCCCTCATGATAACCAATTATGCCAGCCGAATCAACAAAAATTTTATCCTGCAGATTTTCCATTTTGACAAATGATTGAAAAATTGATTGTGCGGCTGGCGAGCGACAAATATTACCCATACAAACAAAAAGAACTTTGATCATATAACCCCATTTGATTAATTAACTTTTCAAAAATAAATATTGTAAATTGTCAGAGCAAAAGTTTCTTTTTATTAAATCATAGGAGAAGATAATGCAATATACAAACCTTGGCAAAAGTGGGTTGAAGGTAAGTCGTCTTTGTCTTGGCACGATGAATTTTGGACCTTATACCAGCGATGAAGACAGTTTCAAAATAATGGATGAAGCAATAAATATAGGAATTAATTTTTTTGATACGGCTAATGTTTACGGCTGGGAAAAAGGTTTTGGTTATACAGAGGAATTGATTGGGAGATGGATTTCACAAGGCGGTAGAAGAGACAAAATTGTGCTTGCAACCAAAGTTTATGGCAAGATGGGTGATGGCGTTAACGACAGAGGTTTATCAGCTTACCATATTAAGCGCGCTTGTGAAGATAGTTTGAAAAGGTTAAAAACCGACCACATCGATTTGTATCAAATGCATCATGTTGATAGGAACACACCTTTCGAAGAAATATTCCAAGCAATGGAACAGCTTGTCAGAGAAGGAAAAATCACTTATCTCGGAAGCAGTAATTTTGCAGCATGGAACATTGCAGAAGCAACAATGATTGCCAAACAAAGGAATTTTCTTGGAATGGTTTCTGAGCAAAGTATATATAGTCTTCGAAATAGAAATATTGAACTTGAGGTTATTCCGGCATGCAAATCATTTGGCTTGGGTTTGATTCCATGGAGTCCGCTTGGTGGTGGAATTTTATGCGGAATTCTTGAAAAGAAAAATGAGGGAAGAAGAACACGTGAACCTTTGTTAAAATCCGCAGAGAAACTTCATTCGCAGATTAAAGCTTACGAGGATTATTGTAAAGAAATAGGAATTATGCCGGCAGATGTTGCGCTTGCTTGGGTTTTACATAATCCGGTTGTTACTTCTCCGATTATTGGTCCGAGAACTATTCAGCAATTAAAAGAAAATGTTGTTTCGCTTGAAATTAAACTTGAAGATGAAGTATTAAAAAAATTGGATGAAATATGGCCAGGACCCGGTAATCAAGCACCGGAAGCTTATGCCTGGTAAAAAGTCCAACTTTTTTGTGGCTGGTACATCTAATCATTGGTAATTTTTAAATAATTTGAGGTGTTTATGATACGTAAATTGTTTTTAATCTTATTTTCTTTTTCGGTTTCTGTTTTTGCTTTTAATCTGCCAGATGGTTTTACAAAAGTTAAAACTGTCGGAGGAATAACAGAATACAAATATTCACCAAATGGACTTACAGTTTTATTAATGGAAGAGCATTCTGCACCTGTACTGACTTTTATGGTAACATATCAAGTCGGATCACGAAATGAGGTTACGGGAAACACAGGTTCGACACATTTGCTCGAACATCTCATGTTCAAAGGGACAAAAAAGTATAACAAAGCAAACGGCGGGCATATCGATAATCTGCTTGGAAATATTGGCGCTCAGCTTAATGCTTCGACATGGAATGACAGAACAAATTATTTCGAAAGTATTCCGAGCGAATATCTTGAGCTTGCAATTGATATTGAATCTGATCGCATGAAAAATCTCTTGTTGAATAAAGAAGATAAAGATGCTGAAATGACAGTTGTACGGAATGAATATGAGCGCGGTGAAAACGATCCCTTCAGCGCTTTAGACAAAGAAATATGGGCTGCTGCTTTTATGGCTCATCCTTATCAGCATTCAACTATCGGTTGGAAATCAGATATTGAAAATGTTCCGATGGAAGATTTGCGGGCATTTTATAATACATACTATTGGCCAAATAATTCTTATGTAACAATCATTGGTGATTTTGAAACAGAAAATGCACTCGAACTTGTGAAAAAATATTTTGGTTCGATTCCACAATCCCCAAAACAAATTAAAGATGTTTACACTGTTGAACCAGAACAACAGGGTTTGCGTCGCGTTGAAGTTACACGTGCTGGTCAATTGGGCGTAGTTGGGGTTGCGCATAAAGTTCCGGAAGGTTTACACAATGATTCATATGCTTTGTCCGTGCTTGATTATATACTAACCTCTGGAAAAACAAGCAGGTTATATAAAGCACTTGTTGATAAAAATAAATGCGTAAATGTTTTCGATTTCTTTTTTCAGTTTAAAGATCCATCATTATTTGCCGTTTATGCATTCATGACTCCCGGAACAACTCATCAGGAAGTTGAGCAAATTATTCTTGATGAAATAGAGAAGATAAAAACCGAAGGAGTTACCGCAGAAGAAGTTGAAAAAATTAAAGGTCAGATTATAGCTGAAACAGCCTATGGACGAGATGGTTCTTATTCGATTGCAAGCCAAATCAATGAGGCAATTGCTGCAGGTGATTGGGCAAGTTTTGTTACTTATTCTGATAAAATAAAAAATGTTACACCAAATGATGTAAAAAATGTAGTGAATAAATATTTTAATAAAAATCAAAGAACGATTGGATATTTCATTCCCAAAAATGCAGGTGGCGATGAAGGTGAAGCACCCAAAAGGAGAAACGACATTGATCCAAAATTTTATTATCGCGATAAAGATGCACTTCACGGAGATGTAAACGCTCCGGTAATGAATTTAAGCGATGATGGAAAGAAAACATCGATTGCTAAAAATATTAATGATGAAAAGATAGAAGGCATTCGGGTTTTAACAACAAAAACCGGAGTCAAAGACGTAGTTACTTTTCGTGGAAGTTTAGCCGCTGGCGATGTTTTTGGCGCTTCTACAAATTCAATGCTTGCTAATTTGACAGGCGGTATGCTGGATAAAGGTACAACAAAGAATGATAAATTCGTTATTGCAGGTAAGCTTGAAAAGATTGGAGCAACAATTAATTTTTCTGTTAATAATTTTAATCTTTCATTCAGCGGCAAATGTCTTAAACAAAATTTATCTGAAGTAATTGAAATACTTGCCGAAGAGTTGCGCCATCCACTTTTCTCTGAAGAAGAATTCAGCAAATTAAAAATTCAGAAAAAAGGTTCGATGAAGCAGATGCTCGAAAACACAAATGTCCGATCGCAAGAAAAGATGAATGAACTAATTTTCCCCAAGAGTCATCCGAATAATCAAACTTTGGTTTCTACGATGATTGAAGATATTGATAAAGTTACTCTCGATGATGTTAAAAAATTCTATCAGAAATATTTCGGTCCAAAATCGATGATTTTTGTGCTTGTTGGAGATGTTGATAAGAATGAAGTTAAAAATTCTGTCGAGAAAAATTTTGCTGGTTGGAAAGGTGGGGTTAATTATCCAGACTTTGACAGAGCAAAAATGACAACTGAAAATAAAATTGAAATTGTTCGCCTTGAAGATAAGACAAGTGCGACTTTAAGATTTGGACAAATTACAGGATTAAAAAGAAGTGATAAAGATTTTATTCCCTTTTTAATTGGCAATGAAGCATTGGGTGGCGGAAGTTTTACTGCTCGTTTAATGTCTATTATCCGCGATGAAGAAGGTTTAACTTATGGAATTTATTCTGGTCACAGTGGAGATGTTTTTTCCGATGGAACGTGGTATGTATCGGGTACATTTTCGCCTGATTTGTTGAATCAAGGTTACACATCAACTCTTCGTGAGATTAAAAGATGGGTAAAAGACGGCTTAAATGAAGATGAATTAAAAAATACAAAATCCCGATTGGCTGGTTCTTATAAAGTTCAATTGGCTACCACGGGGGGAATGGCAATGCAAATTCTTTCTGTAGCTGAACGTGGCTTGAAAATGTCATATCTTGATGAATTTCCTGAAATGATTAATCAAGTTTCATTAGTCGATGTAAATAATGCAGTTAAGAAATATATTAATCCAGAAAAAATAGTAACTGTTGTTGCCGGTACGGTTACAGAAAAAGATTTATTGAAGAAATAATGTGATTAAGCGGCTGCTCAAATCGAGTGGCCGCAATTTTTAAGTTGATTATCAGTCTTAGAGTTTTTTAAGGAAGAAAAAAAGGACTGCTCAAAAAATTCAAGCAGTCCGAGAGGGTTTTTTACTTAATAACTTTAACCTCAGCGGCTTGAAGCCCCTTAGGTCCTTGTGTTATAGAGAATTCTACCTTTTGATTTTCTTTCAATGTTTTGTAGCCATCACCAACGATTGACTGAAAATGTACGAAAACATCTTCGCCATTATCTTGTGAAATAAATCCAAAACCTTTTGTGCTGTTGAACCATTTAACAGCCCCTACTTTTCGCTCTGCCATACAGAAGCTCCTTACAAAATAATTTAAAAATTGACAGGCTTTGAAGAATAAAGGAAGGGTTACTTCTACATCTACTTCTAAAGATACTGCCTTACAGCGCAAAATTATATAATATTATTTTTAATTCCTAATAAATTCTTTTATTTCGCTATAAGTAAAAAGATTTTTATAATTGTGATAAGAAATGGAGAGATATGAAAAATCTTATGAGAATTCTGATTCTTATGTTTGTTTTTTGTGTCGAGTTACTATCGCAAACTTCGGCTAATTTGAAAGTCGCTCAGAATTTAGTTGACAGCAGCGTGGTAATAGTTTCGAAAAATCTTGCGAAACCCAATAAAATCAATATTGAAATTAATACTCCCGAAAATTTATCATATCTTCGAAATTACATTCAAAAATCTTTTTCGAGCAAACTAACCATTTCCGATTCTTCTTTTATAATAATTAAATATAATCTTGATGAAGTAAAAGTTGAATATTTAGAAATAGAAAAAGACGGTTTTTGGGGTAATTACAACGTAAAGAGAAAGATAGATATTTCAGGTAACTTTCTCATGCTTCAAAATGGCAAATCGTTAGCAGCGGATAATTTTCTTTTGTCACAAGCCGATTATATCAAAGTTGAGGAAATATCTGAGTTGGAAAATCCATCGCTTCCTTTCACGCAAGGAAAAATTCCAAAGGCACCACTATTAAGCAGTCTTTACGAACCCATCATTGCAATATCTGCGATTGCGGTTACAGTATATCTGCTTTTTTCTGTTCGAGGCAAATAAAAAACCCTCCAAAACGGACATTAACTCGTTTGACAAATATTTATATAGTCTATATTTTAACTAAAGATAATTTTATCCAATTATTTGTCTTTGTAAATTTTATCATTTGGATAGAATTCTTAGAAATAAAAAGAGATTTATTCTTTTTATAATGAATTAGAAAATCTTATTTGATATAGTAAAATATTGAACAGTAATAAGATTTTTTTGTGGCTTTAAAATTGTTAAAAAATGACTAATTGTGTTCTTAAAAATAAATATAATACTGCGATGACAAAAAATATTTTCCTAATTACTGCTGCAATTTTATTAATAATTGCTCTAAAAACCTCTGCTCAAAGTTTTGACTGCCTTGATTGCCATGAAAACATGATTGAAAAATCTGTTCACAACGATGCAATTAGTTGTCAAGACTGCCATTCCGATATTAAAGACGAATCACATGTAGATCAAAAAGCAAAAAAAGTAAACTGTGCTGATTGCCACGATGATATGCAAACATCGATGAATAATGATATTCACCATCGGCTTAAAGTGAAAAACGGACCGACGTGCTCAAGTTGCCATGGCATACACGAAATTAAATCAACCGCAAAAGTTCTAAATAAAGCAAAAGAGTATTGTTCAAAGTGTCATGCAAATCCAATACTTGCGAATAAATATCATTCGGTTTCGACAGCCAATAATAAATGTACGAGTTGCCATACTTCTTCAGCATGTGAAATGAAACTTAAAGAATCCGTTCATAGTAAATTAAACTGTGCTGATTGTCATAATTTTATATCTAACAACCTTCAGGATCATCCGAAGAATATTGATAAAAACAAAATAGCAGATTGTTATTTGTGCCATGCATCTATAGCTGCAGAACATCGCGAAAGTATTCATGGCGTTTCTCTTCGTGAAGGAATTGATGAAGCCGCACAGTGTTGGGATTGTCATGGATCAAAAGCTGTAATGAAAGTAAGCAATCCAAACAGTCCTGTTTATCCATCAAATATTTCTATGACTTGCTTAAAATGCCATAACGACAAAAAAATAGTTGAAAAATTTGAAATATCAGCAATCTCTGCAACCAGCAAATATGAATATTCGGTTCATGGAATGAGCGCAAAAAATGGAGGCAAAGGCGCGATTTGCACTTCTTGTCATGGCGTTCATAACATTAAAAACAGAATGCAGCCAAATTCTACAATTTCGGCTTTTAATCTTCCTCAAACTTGCGGTCAATGCCACGAACAAATTTCAGAAGAGTATCAGAAATCAATTCATTGGATTAAAGCGAAGAAAGGCGTAAGAATGGCGCCGCTTTGCACAGATTGCCACACAGAACATGATATTGTTTCATTGTCAAACAGTAAAACTAGAAAAGCTGAAATTAAAAAACTTCAAGAAAAAACTTGTATGCAATGTCATCAAAATCCTAATATTAGCGGTTCTGAAGTTATGAATTATCAGGATAGTTATCATGGTCTTGCGGTTTTGCGTGGTGACAAAGATGCTGCTATGTGTATTGATTGTCATGGCGTTCATAATATTCTTCCCGCATCGGATAATGAATCGACTGTTCATCAATCAAATGTAACAAAGACTTGCCAGAAATGTCATAAAAATGCAAGTGATGTTTTTTCGAAAAGTTATTCTCATAAATCTCAGTCCGAACAAGCGGCTACAATCGAAAATTGGGTAAAGACCATTTATGTTTGGATGATACTTTTAATTATTGGCGGAATGGTTTTTCATAACCTGCTGATTTACTATCGCGAAGTAAAACAAAAGCGCAATAAAGAAAAGAAATCAATCCGAGTTCCGCGTTTTACAAAGAATGAAGTTGTACAACACTGGCTGCTTCTTACTTCGTTCATTCTGCTTGCAATAACAGGTTTTGCTTTAAAGTTTCCCAAGAGCGGTTGGGTGCAATTGATGATTTCAGCTGGAATATCAGAGCCAGTAAGACAAATTATTCATAAAACTTCTGCGGTTGTGATGGTAACTCTTTCATTTTATCACTTGATTTATTTGATTGTAACGGAAAGAGGAAGAGAAGTATTGAGAAAAATGTTTCCAACTATTTCCGATGCACGTCAAGCTGTTCAAGCAATATTTTATTATTTAAAACTCTCGAAGGAAAAGCCTGAATTTGATAAATATGATTATACTGAAAAGGCAGAATATTGGGCGTTGATTTGGGGAACAATTGTAATGGGCGCAACAGGATTGGTGCTTTGGTTTCCAACAATCGTTGGTGATTGGGCTCCGATTTGGTTCATTAAAGTAGCAGAGCTTGTCCATTTTTATGAAGCAATTCTTGCAAGTCTTGCAATTCTCGTTTGGCATTGGTTTTTTGTGATTTTCAGACCTTCAGAATATCCAATGAGTTTTGTTTGGGTTGATGGAAAAATGACTTTGGAAAATTATAAGCATCATCATCGCGGGCATTTTAAATATGTCGTTCTTGAGATGTTAAAAATTCATCATGAAGATCTTGATATCAAAAAAACCAGCAATTATACCAAGTTATTTATCAACACAATAAAAAGTCAGAATGCCGATCCATTTGAAATTGTCAAAAATCAATTGGAGACTGATGCAGAATTAAGGAACTGGATCGAAGAAAGATTAGATCTTAAATAGAATCCAAAAGATGGCATCAAACTGATGCCATCTTTTTTATTATTACAGATTAAAATTATAAGCTGCACTTAAATACAATGATCTTCCCGATGTTCCGTAAAATAGAACCTCTTCATATTTCTTATCAAATAAATTCTCGGCTCGTAGTGACAGTTTTATTTCATTCAATAATTTATAGCTGACAGCTACATCGACCAATAAATACGAAGGCATTGTAACACGCTTCGACGGGAAAGAAGAGAAATCAACATCTTCTCTTTCACCAACAAATCTGAAGAGAGAACTTAAAGAAATTAATTCCATTGGCTCGTAACTTATGTTGAGTGAAGCTTTATTCTTAGCTCTTCTGATTAGTTTTTCTTCCGACTTCAAGACATTTGGCGATTTATCCAATGCGCTTAGGTTTGTATAATTAAATCGGAGATCAAATTTTGAAATACTTAATTGAGCAAAAAATTCCACTCCTTTAGTTTCAGCCTTCTTAATATTTACAGTTTTAAAATTCTCGTCAAATCCAATCATGTCATTGAAGGAAGTAGAAAAATAAACTAACCCAAAACTAAGTTTTGAGTCAAACATAAATTGCTCAAATCCAAAATCATATCCACTGCTTCTTTCGGGATTCAACTTCGGATTTCCAAACAGTGGATCAAAAATATAGAATAAAGACGGGGCTTTGAAGCCTGTTCCAAAAGTTGCTTTAATTTTTGTATGTGTTGATGAAATTAAATAAGCCGGTGCAATTCTATAGGTAAATGCAGTTCCAAAAATTTCATGCTTGTCATATCAGGCTCCAACTGAAGTGAAAAAACTGCCGGTAAAGTTTAATTGATCCTGCAAATAAAATGCTGTGTTGGTCAAATTCTTCTTTGGGAAAACACTCTCATATAATCCCCACAAACTATTTGATTTGTAGGATGTTTCTGCCGATTCGTTTTCGGATTCAATTCCAAAAGTAATTTCATTGTTCGAAAGCTGATAATTATTCTGCCATCCGAAAGTATTTCTTTTACCCCCGACATAATTAGTTGAAGAAATTCCAACATGAGCAGCATCTTCTTTATCAATTGTATTTGCAAACCTGCGGGATGATGAGAAGGATAATTTTGAGGTCAAAGCACGATTTAAAAAACATCCCGTCAATTCACTTCGCAGAACATGTTCTTCGTATTCATAATTATAATTCGGATCATCACCGAATTTATCTGATTGATCCAAATCCACTTTTGATTTAGTAAAAATATAACCTGCATCAATTAAAATGTTTTCGGAAAAATTATAACCGAGATTCAGCAATCCGTTTGTAAGTCTCGATTTGTCTTTCTCTTTATTTCCGTATTTTGAATTGATTGCTGAAAATCCATCTGTTTGATACTCAGAGAAGTTTGCCACATAATTTAATCCGCTTAGTTTCCCTTTTGCGCTGATATTTCCGCGATAGGAATTATTAGCTCCGCCTTCTGCGAAAAATGAAATTTGCGGAATTGTTCCGTCATGTTTTGTAATTACATTAATAACACCGGCAACAGCCTCTGAACCATAAAGAGTGCTTTGCGGTCCACGAACAATTTCAATTCGCTCAACATAATCAATTAGCAAAGTTGATAAATCGTAAGCATTGTCCGGCGAGCCCGGATTATTCATTTTGATTCCATCAATCAAAACAAGAAGATGAGCGGGCGAAGCGCCTCGTACGAAAGCAGAAGCCAACTTTCCCTTACCGCCCTGCTGAGTTATTTCAATTCCTTCAGCATCGCGCAAATATTCGAGAACATTAGCTTTTTGATATTTTGACATTTCCTCAGAAGTAATTATCGTAAAAGAGCTTGCAACTTCCTTTGTTGAAGTTGAATTTCTTGTGGCAGTTACAATTACCTCATCGGTTTTTGTTTTGATAGACTCGTTCTGAGCCATTAAATTCAGGTATAGCACACCTATTACAAAAATTGTTTGATAAAAACGCATCAAAGTTACTCCTTTTTAAAATTATTAAAAGTGTAACTTCGAGGGTGTTGAGTAAAATTAAATTGAGAGCAAAAGCTTGCAATTGAATCACCTCACCCGCGAAGGTTGATTAATAAATATATTACGGCAGGTTTCCTGACTTTGGATTCTTCTCGGTCACCTTCCCATCTTTCGACAGTGGTACAACGCCGGAAGCATATCCTTCACAGTTGCGGGGCAGTATCGGATTCAAACCGATTTCCCTTTTAACAATTTCTTGCACCGTAAATTATTTGAAAGAACATTTGAAAAATAAAAAGGCAGGGCAGCTTTTCCAAACTTTATACTGCTGAATTTAATTTTTTATTTATATAACTTTACACATGAAGTTTATTTCTAACAAATTTGTAATTCTTTTTTTTGTTTCGGTGATTTCAATTTTGCTTTCGGGCAGAATAGAATATAGTCGGCCAGAGTTCAGGCATATGGATCTGAATTATTATATTCAAATGGCAGAAGCATCACCAAATATTTCTGATCAGATTCCGCATTTCTTTGCGTATCGAATTTTTCCGCCATGGCTTGCCGGTGTAATGCCCGGTTCGGCAGAATTTAGTTTCAGGATTCTTAATATTGCTTCGCTTTTTTTACTTGTGTATTCATTTTATATATTGATGACAGAGATTAAACAAAGCAAAAAATTTGCACTGCTAGCAACCTTTTTTTTCATATTTAATCGCTATTTTTTTCAGTTGCAGGCATGGAATTACTTTCAGCTCAGCGATGTATTATCAAATGCAATTATTTTTCTTGCAGTAATATTTATTCGAAGAGAAAAATATTTTCATGTTGCTTTTTTGTTTTTACTTGGAGTGATGACAAAAGAAACAACGTTAGTCATAATTCCTATTGCTTTGGTAGCGCAAATCACCAAAGTAAAATCGGCACAGAACTACAAATCGTGGTTAGATGTAGCAGCCGAACTTTTACCCGGAATAATTTTATTCTTTGTTTTAAGGGCTGTAATTCAATCAAAAGGAGAAGAAAATTTAATTGCACAAACAGTTGAAGAATCTTGGAAATATCTTAGCATAAAAGTATGGCTGAAAACATGGATTATTCCGTTTATTCCATTCAGCTTTGTTCCATTAATTTATTTTAATGAATTCAGTGACTTCAGCAAAAAGAATTTGGATTTGATAACGCTCTTTCTAATTGTAGGGTTTACAACCATGCTTGGTTATGACTACGAAAGACTATCTTCACCAGCTTCACCATTGATTTTTGGATTTACAGCATATATTATTAAAAAATTGCACGACGCAAAAAAAATATTTCTTAAAGAGCTGATTGTAATTGTTTTATTTGTTATTGCAACATCGTTTTACCATCTGTGGGGAATATTTAAACTGCAAAATTCGGTTTACAGTCTGATAGTTAGTTTGCTTTCATTATTAGCAATCACAGCACTTTTTATTTGCCTGAAACTAAATTCTTCTTCGAAATCCCTCGCCTAAAACCTCGTGCACATTGTTGATAATTACAAAAGCATCGGGGTCAATTTGCCGAATCTGATCTGTCAGTTCAGTTAATTCTTTTAATGGAACAACAGTGAAAATCACTTCACGGTCAACATTTCTGTATAATCCACGTGATTTCAATGCAGTGGCACCGCGGCTTAAATCGTTCATAATCATCTGAGCAATTGCATCACTTTTTTCGGAAATTATATAAACAGCGCGGGCATAATCAAACCCATCAATAATTGCATCAATAATTCTTGCAGAAATAAAAAGCAGAAAGAAAGCATAAAGTGTCAATGAAAATGCAGGTCGATCAGCGGCAAGATCTTTCACCTCAATGATGAATCCAGCAATTGCAATCACAACGAAATCAATAATCATAATTGCCATACCGGGCTTGAACCCAAATCTTTTTTGCATAATTGCAGCAATAATATCTGAGCCGGCAGTCGTGCCTTTGAACTTAAATATTATTCCTAAACCAACTCCCAACAAAACCGCACCAACAAAAATTAAAAACAAAAAATCATGCTTAATTAAATCTTGTATGGTTTGTGTATTTTGAAGTTGAATAAATCCAAAGCCGGGAATATCACCGCGGAAAAAGTCGATAAAGATTGAACTAAGAGTAAAACCGTAAAATGTTCTGACACCAAATTTTTTGCCGAGTTCTTTTATTCCCCAGATAAAAAGCGGAATATTTAAAATCCAGATTGTCATACCAACAGGAATTGAATTATTTGACAAATAGTAAATTGCCATCGCCAAACCACTAACACCACCCGGGACTACTTTGGCATCAACTAAAAAAATTCCAATTCCGAGTGACATCATCACCGAGCCAATTGTTATTGCGATATAATCAATCACTGGATACTTTCGAAAATTAATTTTTGTTTTCATTCATCAACCATACTTTCTTTATGCAAAAATATCAAGATTTAATCATGCCTGAAAATTTTTCTTTATTGCAAACTTTTCTAATTTTCCAATTAATATTCAATAAATTATTGATGACATGAACCTTTTCGGATTTGTTTGGTATAAAAAAGAAAAAGGAGGGATGTTATGCCAAAAAGTTTAATCATGCTAATGTTTTTTATCTCAATAGTTCTGTTTGGACAAGAACAGAAATCGGTTTCTTTAACTGCATATAATAATAATCTTGGAGTTGTCAGGGAAATCAGAAATATCAATTTACAAAAGGGCACAGCTGCAATTACTTTGACTGATGTTGCCGAATTAATTGATCCGACAAGCGTTCATATCAAATTAAATGCAAACGTTCTCGAGCAGAATTATCAGTATTATTTAGTAAGTCTTGACAAAGTTTTAAAGAAGTACATTAATCAAAACATACAATTACTTTCATCTAACGGCGAGTTGATTGAAGGAAAATTGTTATCATCATTTGGCAATCAAATTGTTCTGCAAAAAAATAATGGCGGATTAATTATGATTCCAAATGTTGACAAATACACGTTCTCGGTTAATTCATTGCCCGAAGGATTAATCACAAAACCGTCATTAATTTGGATGGTTGAATCGAAACAAGCTGGCGCTCAGGAGGCTGAAATTACTTATCAGACACGCGGAATCAACTGGCATGCAGAATATGTAGCTGTGTTAAATAAAGATGATTCAGCACTTGATTTAAATTCATGGATTAGTCTCGAAAATCAATCCGGTGCGTCTTACAAAAATGCCAAGCTGAAATTAGTTGCTGGTGATGTAAATATCGTACAGCCTCAACCGAGATTTTCTGGAATAAAAAAAGATTTTATGATGGCGGAAGCCGCACATCAATTTCAGGAGCAGGAATTTTTCGAATATCATATTTATGATTTACAGCGCCCAACAACAATTTCCAACAATGAAACAAAACAAATTTCTTTATTTGAGGCTGCCGGAATTAAGGCAAGCAAAAAATATCTATACTCAAACTATCGTGGAAATAATAAAATAGCCGTGAGTATTGAATTTGATAATTCTGAAAAAAACAATCTTGGGATGCCTTTTCCGAAAGGCAAAGTTCGAGTTTACAAATCCGATGGAAAATCGACAGAATTTGTCGGCGAAAATTTTATTGACCATACACCAAAGAATGAAAAAATTCAACTGAAGATTGGTGATGCTTTCGATTTGATTGGTGAAGAAGTTCAGAAAGAAAACATTAGAATTTCGGACAAAGTTTACGAGCAGGTTTGGGAAATAAAGTTGAAGAACCGCAAAAGTGAAAATGTTGTTATTGATGTGGAAAGATTTTTAGGTTCAAACTGGGAAATTAAAAACTCAAATATGGAATACATCAAAAAAGATGCACAGCGAATAGTATTTCAAGCGCCTGTAAAAACAAACTCGGAAACGATAATAAAATATACAGTTCGCTACAATTACTGATTCAAACTTCTTTAATTAACAATCGTCTAACTGATAACAAAAACAGAGGATATGATGACAAAAAAAGTAGTATTAATTTTATTTATCGTAATCACAAATCTTAGTGCTCAGAAAGGAAAAATTGAATTTACAGAGTACGATTTGCCTAATGGTTTGCACGTGATTTTACATCAGGATAATTCGACACCGATTGTTGCTACGAGTGTGTTTTATCATGTTGGATCAAAAAACGAACATCCTGAAAGAACTGGTTTTGCTCATTTCTTTGAGCATCTGATGTTTGAAGGTTCGGATAATATTCCACGTGGAAAATTTATGAATATTGTTGAAAGCAACGGCGGTACTTTGAATGCAACAACAGATAATGACCGTACATTTTATTACGAAGTGCTTCCTTCAAATCAACTTGAGCTTGCCTTGTGGCTTGAATCTGAAAGAATGCTTCATCTGAAAATAGATAGCATTGGAGTGGAAACTCAGAGAAAAGTTGTTAAAGAGGAACGCAAACAACGGCTTGAAAATCAACCTTACGGAAGCATCATGGAGGAAACTTTCAAGCGTGCATATAAAGTTCATCCTTATCGCTGGACTCCGATTGGTTCGAGTCAATATATTGATTTGGCGAAGTATAACGAGTTCATCGAATTTTATAAAAATTATTACGTTCCGAACAATGCAGTTTTAACAATCGCAGGTGATATTAATATTGAAAAGACTAAAGAGTTGGTGAAAAAATATTTCGCTGATATCCAAATAGGAAAAAATAAAATTGTCAGACCTGACAAAAACGAGCCTGAATTAAACGGCGAAACGAGAGATGTGGTTTATGATAATATTCAGCTCCCTTTGGTTTTGATGGCTTACAGAATACCAAGTTCGACTTCGCAGGAGGCTTATCAAATCGAAATGCTTTCTTCATTACTTGCTGCCGGACAGAGTTCAAGAATTTATAAAGAGTTGGTTGATAAAAAACAAAAAGCTGTTGCTGCAGGTTGTTTTCCGATGTTGATGGAAGATTCTGGTTTGCTTTTGATTTATGCGATTGCAAATGCTGGTATAACTGCCAATGAACTTGAGGGCTTGCTTCAGGTAGAAATTGATAAAGTTAAGATGGAAAAAGCATCAGACAAAGAATTTGCTAAATTAAAAAACATGCAAGAAACTCAATTTGTAAATCAAGCTTCATCTATGATGGGAATCGCAAGCAGTTTACCGACTTACTATGTATTTCAAGGTAACACAAATTTGATTAATACAGAGATTGGAAAATATCTGCAAGTAACAAGTGAACAGGTCAAAGATGCTGCCGAAAAGTATTTGAACAACAACAATCGAGTTGTTCTTTACTATTTACCAAAGTCAGCTAAACCAAATCAGAATTAATGGAGAAAGAAATGAAAAGATTTTTAATTTTATTTTTAATTTTATCACTGCAAATCTTTGCCCAAATAGATAGAAGCAAAATGCCCGTTCCCGCTGCCGCTTCAGAAATTAAATTGAGTGATTATTCATCATTTGAACTTAGTAATGGATTAAAGGTTTTTGTTGTTGAAAACAATAAACTCCCGCGCGTTTCGATTTCGCTTGTGCTTCATCGCGATCCGGTATTAGAAGGGAAAAATGCCGGTTATGTGGAAATGACCGGACAGCTTCTACGAACAGCCACAAAAACAAGATCGAAAGAGCAGATAGACGAACAGGTTGATTTTATTGGCGCTAACCTCATCACTTCAGCAACTGGTGCTTATGGCGGTTCATTAAAGAAACATTTTGATAAACTTCTGGAAATTTTTGCTGATGTTGTATTGAATCCTGAATTCAAACAGGAAGAACTTGATAAACTTAAGAAACAATATCTGTCGAATCTTCAAATGCAGAAAGATGATCCAAATGCAATTGCAGATAATGTTAAGTCGGTTTTGAATTATGGAAAGTCGCATCCCTACGGTGAAATTTATACTGAAGAAAGCATTAATTCAATTACAACAAATATGTGCAGCGAATATTATCAAACATATTTCAGGCCGAATATTGCTTATCTTGCAATCGTTGGTGATATCTCAAAATCAGAAGCTGAAAAATTTATTAAAAAGTATTTTTCCGATTGGCAAAAGAAAGATGTACCCAAAAACACTTTCACGAATACAAAGCCACCTTTGGTTAATAAAATTGCATTGGTTGATAGACCTGCAGCAGTTCAATCAGTTATTGATATTTCTTATCCAATAGATTTGCCAAAATTTGGTGAAGAGGCAATTAAAGCCGGCGTGATGAATCATATCCTTGGTGGAAATGCTTCGGCAAGATTATTTAAAAACCTTCGGGAGGATAAAGCTTTTACTTATGGTGCATACTCATCTATTAGTGGCGATGTAATCGTTGGCGAATTTTCTGCATCATGCGAAGCAAGAAATTCAGTTACTGATAGTGCAGTTACCGAGTTTATTAAAGAAATGAAACGTCTTCGCGATGAAAAAATTTCGGAGGAAGAATTAAAAGCCGCGATAAATTTTTTAAGCGGAAGTTTTGCACGTTCGCTGGAAAATCCGCAAACAATCGCAAACTTTGCATTGAATATCGCACGATATAATCTGCCGAAAGATTATTACAAGAATTATCTCAAAACATTAGCTTCGGTTACAGTTGATGACATTCAGCAGATGGCAAAAAAATATCTGAAGATTAATAATGCAAATATTATTGTTGTTGGAAATGCCGCAGATGTTGCTGAGAATCTTAAAAAATTTTCTATGGCAGGTAAAATAAATTACTACGACATGTATGGTGAATCTTATGACCCCACCTCTAAAAAAGTATCTGCTGATGTTACTCCCGAGATTGTTTTTGATAAGTTTATTAATGCAATCGGTGGCAAAGAAAAAGTTCGCGGAATAAAAGATGTTAAGCAAGTATTGAATGGAACGGTACAAGGAATCAATTTATCGATCGAAATTTATCAGAAATATCCAAATAAATTATTTCAGAAACTTGATGCTGGTGTGATGCAGCAAGAAACAAAATTTGATGGTCTTAAAGGCTACAGTTCTGGAATGGGGCAGCAGGTCAATATTGATGGTGATGAACTTGAGCTAATGAAATCGCAGGCTTCATTGAATCTCGAACTTTATTACAAAGAATATAATCTTGTTCCGGAAGTCACTGGCATTGAAACAATAGATGGCAAAGATTATTATAGAGTAAAATTTCCACTCCCGAACAATAAATCGTTTACAAGGTATTATGAAATCTCTACAGGCTTACTGAGCCGACTTGTTTCAACGATTGATACACCACAAGAAAGTTTTACACAGACAACAGTTTATGATGATTATCGTGAAATTGCTGGCGTAAAAATGCCGTATAAATTAATTCAAGGAATGGCGGGTCAAAATATTACCCTCGAGGTAAAATCTATTGAAGTTAATACCGGTCTTGACGATTCAATTTTTAAGGTTGAGTAATTATTAATTTGGCTGCCCAAAGCGGGCAGCCTTTCTTTCCGGAGTTTAAATGAATTCAATAAAAGCTATTGTTTTTGATCTTGGTAATGTGTTGATTCCATTTGATTATAATGTTATGATAAACAGGCTGAATATTATTCGGAAAAATCTTGGCGATGAATATTATGAATTGTATAAAAAAAATTATCATGTGCACAGACAATTTGAAAAAGGAGAATTGACCAGTGAAGAATTTATTAGAATTAACCTTGAATGGCTTGATAACAAAATTACATCAGACAAATTCTGCTATCTTTACTCTGATATATTTAAACTGAATGAAGCAACAATTTCATTACTGCCGGCGTTGAAGGCAAAGTACAGATTGTTTCTGCTATCAAACACAAATGTTATACACAAGAAATATGGTTATGAACATTATAAATTTCTGAAACTGTTTGATAGACTTTTTTTATCGCACGAAGAGGGAGCTGTAAAGCCTGAAGAAAAAATTTACAGGACGGTAGAAAAATTTTCCGGATTTAAGTCCACTGAACATTTATTCGTTGATGATATTGCTGAATATATTGAGGGTGCCAAAAATATTGGATGGCAAGCCATTCAGTTTTTTAGTGCAGAGCAACTCACAGCAGAATTAAAGGCTTACAATATCTTATAAATTATCTTCAATCCATTTTTTCCATATTTCTGGTTGATAGCCAATTGTGACATTGTTTCCGTTTCGTACAATCGGTGTTTTGAATAACAAGGCATCAGCCAAAAGTTCTGATTCTATATCAAATTTCATAAACTGCATATTTCTCAACTTGTATTGTTTGCTTTCGGTGTCTATTAATTCATCCACAGAAAAAGTGCGTTTAATACTTTCAAGCTCACCCTTGCTGATTCCTTTTTCGGCTAAATCTCTTAAATAAAAATTAATTCGCCTTTCCTTAAAAAATCTTTCTGCTTTTCGTGTATCGCTACATTTTTTAGTGCCCAAAATCTGAATATTCATTTTACTCCTTTACTAATAATTTAAATCCTTTTCCGTGAATGTTTACAATTTCGACAGAAGAGGTATCCTTAAAATAGCTTCTGAGTTTTGAAATATAAACATCCATACTACGCGAGGCAAAATAACTGTCATTATTCCAGATTTTATTTAAAATAAAATTCCTTTCGACAACACAGTTTTTGTTTTGTAGCAAAAGGCAGAGCAATTCATTCTCTTTTGTTGACAATTTATAATGAATGTCACGAAACTTTAATGACTGTAAAGGATAATTATATTCAAAACCACAAATGGAAATATTTTCAGAAAGATTTGAGTTGGAAACAGTGCGTCTTAGAACAGCATTGATACGAAGCAATAATTCTTCCGTGTTAAAAGGTTTTACAATGTAATCATCAGCACCAGCTTTCAAACCTTCAATCTTATCCTGCTGCAGTGATTTTGCTGTGAGAAATATAATTGGAGTATTGCTGTCGAATTTCCTGAATGATTTTGCAAGCGTAAATCCATCCATTGAAGGAAGCATAACATCGAAAATGCACAAATCAAAAGGGGATTTGGTCAATCTTTCGAAGGCGACTTTTCCATC